>JGI20130J15133_1000635_pt1 | contig 32343 bp, 29 predicted proteins | sample WasSprMetagenome_FD_15133 | JGI IMG/M metagenome (IMG submission 15133) | reverse complement strand
GTTCGGGTAGATGTTGATGTTGGGGAAGTAGGGGAAGTAGATGTGAAGCGCCCGGAAGGTGAAGACGAAAACGGGTATGATGAAGCCAAACCAAAAAAGCAAGTTGCGAACCATGCTTCCCAATCGCTTCTCGTCCGCAGCCTCAACGGGGACTTGGGCGAGCGGGAACGATAACTTTTCGTATTCAACCCACTGCCGACGCAACAACGCTGCAATGAGCACATGAGAGGTGAAAAGGGCAAAGAAGAAAACCGTCCACAGTGAAAGGGGCAAGACCCAAGGTTGCCAAGGTATTTTTGCGCCTTCAGGCAGTCCTTCAAAGACCCAAGTGACGACGCCGCTTCTCGGGTCTTTTGAAGGGACTGCCCAATCGGGAATGTATTGAAGCCAGTTCAGACCCTCGTATTGGAGCAACTCAGGCATGTTGCGTGGGTGAGCATGATAGACAGGAGAAACCAAGCCAGTGTAAAGGTAGTTGGAAAACTGCTGCCCTGGTATCCCGCTCATTATGACGAGGGCACAGTAAATGAAAAGCAGTTCGGACGAGGTGAAAAGAGGCTTCTTGAACAGGAACCGCCAGATAGGGTTGATTGCAGCGAAAAGCATGATGGGAAAAAGTGCTGAACGGGGCAAGTGTCCAGTGCCGATCAAGTCATATCGCAAAAAAGCAGAATGGCAGCCGGCAACGGTTACACCCACAACAAGTAAGATAGCCGCAACTACCACTTTAATTGTGACCCTCTCAGTCTCCGCAATCAGCCGCCTTTCCACAACTGGCGGTCTCAGCCTTGCTTCCATCTCTTACGGGCGGAATTAGCCCACTTCACCTCCTCATATGAACGAATTGCGGGTTTACCCTAAGTTTAACACGGAGACTCCCTCACGAAAGCGCTGAGGCGCTCTCAACGGGCTAACCAACCGAGCAGAAGAACTGTCAAAGCCCAAAGGGCTAAATTGATCACGAAGGGTTTGTCCTTCAACATCTGTTCAGGTGCGCCGGCGGTATCGGTCTGATAAGCCAAGTAGAGGTAGCGGAGCACACCATAAACGACGAACGGAATTGTGACCATCAGCCAAGGTTCCTTCCTGTCGCCCAAAAGGATGTGCGGTGCAGTGAAGGTGTAAAGGGAATATGCCATGATGGTCATTGAAGCGGTGACGGCGATGAACATGTCCAGAAGTTGGGGCGAATACTCGCCCAAGACTGACCGAACTGCCGTTGCGTTGTTGCCCATCAAAAGCAATTCGTGCCGCCGCTTGCTGAAGGCGATGAAGAGAGCCAACAAGAGAGTGCACAAAATCAACCAAGGCGAAATGTCAACTTTGATGGCAAGACAACCGGCAACGACCCTCAAAACGAAACCCGCAGCCACACCAATGGCATCAACGATGATGAGCCGTTTGAGCCAAAAGGAGTAGAGGACACCCCAAATCGGATAGGAAAGGGCAGCGAGAAAAAACAGAGGCGCTTCGTTTCGCCACGCTACTGCAAGCGCCAATATGAGCCCCAAAAGGACACTGCCCACTGCCAATGCAGTAGCCTCCCCAACCGAAACCCTCCCCGAAGCGACGGGGCGGTTCCTCTTGACAGGGTGCTTGCGGTCTTTTTCCCTGTCAACCACATCGTTGATAGCGTAAACTGCCCCTGACAATAAGCAAAAACTGACGAAGCCGGTAAGCACGAAAGTGAAATCTGAAAGCGCCTTAGGCGGTGGCAACTTGAAGTTGCCAGCAAAAATGTAACCTGCGAAGATGAGGACATTTTTGACCCACTGGTGAGGTCGCAAGAGGGCGAGCCAATCTCTGAACTTCGTGACCATCCTTCACCCTGCCTTTCCGTCACGAATTCCCGCCATCAACTACGGATTGAATGAAGGCATCTGTCAAGTCGGGGTCAAGTTGGGAGCCTGCAACTTTTCGCATCTCCTCCAAAGCCTGTTCTGTCGAATAGGCGGGTCGGTATGGTCGCTCGGAGCAAAGGGCGTCAAAGGTGTCAGCGACTGCGAGGAGTCTCGCTGGGAACGGAATTTGTTCGCCCTTCAACCCGTCAGGGTAACCGTTCCCATCAAACCGTTCGTGGTGATGTCTCACAGCCGCTTCAACGGTCTCAGTCAAGATGGCAGGCGGGTCTACCATCTCCAAACTCCATATCGGGTGTTGCTTGACNAGTTGCCACTCTTCATCCGTCAACCTTTCNGGCTTCATCAAGACTTCTTTCGGCACCTTCAGCAGCCCCAAATCTTGCATCAGTGCTGCTATCCTCAACTGCTCTGCTTCCTGTTTGTCCAAACCGACGACTTCAGCCAACCGTTTAGCGTAAATCCCGACCCTTATTGAGTGACCTTGCCGATATGGCATCAAGGTCTCGGCAAACTTGCAGAAAGAAGCAAGGGCAGCGATATAGCCTTCACGGATTTTCTGGTGAAGTTGAGCGTTCTCGATGGCGAGCGCTGCTTGAGCGGCTAAGACGAGGTAAAGCCTTATGTCGCTTTCGGAGAACGGACGATCAGAAGTAAGTCTGGTTAGGTTGAGCACGCCAACGACGCGATTCCCAACTTTCAAAGGCAAACAAAGGGCGCTACCTGCACCTTGGTAGTGCAAGGCTGAAGGTGAGAACTGATGAATTGTTTGGGCATTGATGAGCAAAGGTGCGCCAGTGATAACGACTTGACCTGCAATCCCTTCGCCGACAGGAACCTCTATGGAAAGCAAATCCGGAGAGAGCCCCTCCGCAGCCACCAACCGAAGTCGGGGCGGTGAAGTTGACTGGTCAACGAGCATGATGGAGACCTTATCTGCTCTCGCTTGTTGAAGGGCTACATGCAAAATCCTCTGCAGCACTTCTTCGAGTTCAAGGGAAGTGGCGATTTGCTGGGCGACTTCGCTCAGTGACATCATCAACTCAAGCCTCTCTCGTTCCCTTATGGCACGGATATATGCTGCGGCTCTTTCAACTGTTGCCTGAAACTCGGAGATGGTGAAGGGTTTGGGCAGGAAAGCCCAGAAACCCGCTTCNAGGGCTTCCCTGTTNGTGTCGGCGACATTTTGTCCCGTGATGAGAATTCCGACCAACTGTGGTAGGTGCTCTCTCATCATCCTGAACAGAGCCATCCCACTGCCATCCGGCAAAAGCCAATCCACCACTGCCAAGTCAAAGGCTTCCTGCCGGACTTTCGCCAGCGCTTCCGAAGCCGTTAAGGCAGTTTCAACTTCCATCCCCAACCGCTGCAGAGCAAACCTGCAAATTGCGACTGTGCTTTCCTCATCGTCCACAATGAGCACTCTCAAATCCGCCATAGTTCACTCCCCCTTCGCCGCCTCTGGGAGAGGCGGTGATGTGTGCATTCGTTTCCAGAAGGCTTCAAGTTCTTCCATGAGGCGCTTGGGCGGGAGGTTCATCAAATAGCGGCTGAATTCCCTCAACCTGAGGCTCAACTGTTCTATTTGCTCGAGTGCGTCCCTGACATGCGGCGGCAGTTGTTCCTCCATCAGGGCAATTTGGGTCAAGCCCAAAATCCCGTTGAGGGGATTGTTGATGCCGTGACTGAGATACTGAACGAGGACTGACCACAAATCTGGCGACAAGGTCGGCAACGACGGGGCTGACGGAACAAATTCGGGTGCAGTAAGGACCTCTATCCGATTCCCGCCTTTGCTTTTCGCTGCGACGAGGGCTTGGTCGATGAGCGAAAGGAGACGGTGAGCATCTTTAGGCTCAACTTTTTGAGCAGTTGTCAAGCCAATGCTGACCCTGATAGTGAGCCTGACATCTTTCACTGGCAAAACATCCGCTTCCGTGAGCCTCGCTTTCAACCTTTCAGCAACCTTCACCGCTCCTTCTAACGAAGTTGCGGGCAACGCTATCGCAAACTCGTCACCACCATATCTGGCGACAATGTCGTAACCTCGCACCGACCGTTTCAAGATGGAACTGATTTGCCGCAATATTTCGTCGCCAACATCAAACCCAAGCATCTCGTTGAAAATGCGAAATTCGTCCAAATCAGCCAGTAACAGGCTGACCGGGTAGCCAAATCGGGCGGCTCGGTGCAACTCGCTTTCCAATTTCCTGCCAAAGGCTTTTCGGTTCGGCAAGCCAGTCAATGGGTCGAGCCAAGTCACTTCATCGAGCCAAACGGATTGCTGGCTCCAAGAGACGAGCGAGCGGACTATGTGGGCAAAGGTGTCCAGAAGTGATGTAAGTGTGGAGCGGAATTGCTCCGATGTCTTTACAGCGATGACCCCCATCCACTGTGCATCTGAAAAAGTTTTCGTTGAGAAGGCTTGACGAACGCTCATGGGCAGGCAATGCATCTCCAGCCATCGTTTCCCGTCCTCGCCCTGAGCGACGCCGAACATCGGCGTTCCCTTTAAATCCGTCAAAACGATTGCCCCATCCCTTGCCCCAGCAGCGAGCAGCAAAAGTTCGAGCAGGAAACTCAAACTCTTTTCCAACACCGCTGATATGTCGGAACGGGTTGCCACTTCCAGCCAAGCCCTCAAAACTCGCCCGTTCATGAGGGCGGGAAGGAAGGGGGTGAAAAGCCAACCTATGCCTTGCGCAAACGCCTCGAAGTTTTTCATTTCGTCCTCATCCCAATCGGAGGTTCTCACCCGCCCAACCCAAAAAAGCATCAACGGTTCGGTTCCATCAAATTTCCCTGCTACCAACGCCGAAGCAAGGGAAGGCGTAACAGGGAGGAAAGTTGTGTGCGGGGATTTGAGTTGGGTGGGTGACTTTGAAATTTGCTTCAAAAGCAAGGGTGGGACGGTCAAAGTGGTTTCGGTAAGAAATTGCAGCCTACCGTTGAAAACGAAGTGAGCGAATCTACGCCCACCTTGATAGAAGCCGATGCCACAGGCATCAGCCTTCAACTGCCTTGCGGCTGCGAGGAGCGAAAGGCGAATCAACTGCTCAACCCATTGCCGCTCCGCACCCGTTAGTTTCACTTCCGACACACCTCTTGCGAAATTTTTCAAGTCGTCGCTTCGCTCAAGGAACGCAGAAATGACTCAACTTCACCGACCCGATGAGTAGAACCCTCTTCTCGGCTGGCGACGCTTACCGCTGACGGCACAACAATCGGTTCTGCGATGGCTATTGTTTCCCCTTGTTCCCCCTGCAAAGTATGAAGCCCGAAGAACAATATGGAAAGCCCGTAGCGATTGAGAAAGTTCTGGACTTCCCAAAGGATCGGTCGGGGTCGCCAACTGAGGACATGGACTTGGGTTTGCTGTCCGAAGGTGACCGTTCGCTCTTTCAATCCGTGAACTTGAGCCCAAACTCCAGCGAGAGACGCTTTGGGGTCATGCCAAAAATAACGACCGAAAGTTTCCAATTGCTTTTCGTCCAGACTTTCAGCCCAATGCAGCGCCGCAACGCTTTCACCTATGATGGCTGTCAATGGGCGCTCTGTCTTCAGGTCGAACAGAACTGCAATTGTTCTGCCGCTGTTATCTATGCCCAATATCGGCACGACAGCGCCCAAAGGTGTGGGCAAATTTTCACCGACAGGGAGCAGAGGGACAGTCAAAGTCCACAAAGTTAAAGGCTGAATTGAACGGCGCAACCATTGTTCCGCCCAATCAGGATCGGTCACGGGCGACAACGAACTGGAGCGCCCATCAGGAAACCTGATTATGCCCCCCATCTCTTTCCGTGCACCTCCTCATTCCAGCAAAAACCTTGTCACACCCCGACGCCGTTGTGCCATCGTTATATCACAGCAACGCCAACTCGGCAAGGAGGGAAGTCACATGGAGAGACGCATCGCAGGCGTTTATGTCGTAACCGATAGGTTCGTCAACCCCAACAGGTCTCATGTTGACATAGCGAAAGCAGCAGTTGCAGGAGGCGCTTGCGCCGTCCAACTTAGGGACAAAGAAGCGACAACACGCCAACTCTTGGAGTGGGCGAGGGCAATCCGAGACATAACTTTGCGAACCGAAACTTTGTTCATCGTCAACGACCGAGTTGATATAGCCCTTGCTGCCGATGCCGACGGTGTGCATGTGGGCGACGATGACATGCCTGTCCCTGTAGCACGACGCTTGCTCGGTGCTGGTAAAATCATCGGTCGTTCCGTTGCTAACGAGGACGAAGCACTTAGAGCGGTTGCCGAAGGAGCTGACTATGTTAGCATTGGCTCGGTGTTCGCCACCTCAACGAAGCCCGATGCTGGCGAGCCTGTCGGGGTTGAGACGGTTAGGCGGGTCAGAAAAGTTTTGCCGCCCGATTACCCTCTGGTCGCTATTGGCGGCATCACCTTGCAAAACGCAGCGGCAGTTTTTGAAGCAGGTGCCGATGCCGTCGCCGTCGTTTCGGCGGTCGTTTGCGCTGATGACCCTGTTGAAGCGGTCAAACAACTGAAGCAACTTTGGTTGAAGGTTCGTGGTGAAGGAAGATGAAGGTGCGAGAATTGGGCGAGTATCCTCTGGTTGCAAGGTTGTGCGAGCGGTTGGAGAGAACTTTCGGGTTCGACAAACGGGTGTTGGTCGGACTCGGCGACGATGCCGCAGTTTTGGAAATCGACGGTGTCAAGGTTGCGCTAACGGTAGACACCCAACTCGAAAACGCTCATTTTCGGCGTCGCTGGATGCCACCTTTTGACCTCGGTTGGAAGTCAATTGCTGTCAGCATAAGCGATGTCGTGGCGATGGGAGGCAAACCTGTTGCAGCGCTGTTGGGCTTGGGTCTGACCGGCGATGAACCCGTCTCATTTGTGGACGAATTCTATGACGGCGCTATCGCAATATGCCAAGCGACAGGCACTCTGCTTCTCGGCGGTGACACAGTTCGTTCACCTGTCGGGCTTATGGTTAGCAGCATTGTCATCGGCGTCGTTGAAGGCGAACCTTTCCGACGGGATGGCGCTAAGGTTGGTGATGAGATTATCGTGACGGGCTTTTTAGGCGAATCAGCCGCCGGCTTTTGGCTGTTGGAGCAAAACACCAGCGATGCCCAAATCCACCCGTTGCTTTCCAAATGCGTAGAGCGCTTCAGACGACCAACTCCCCGTTTGAGTGCTGTCCCTGTCTTGCGTTCCTTCCCTATCCACGCTGCTATTGACATCAGCGATGGCTTGGTCATCGACGCCCAAAGGATGGCAAAAGCGAGCAAGGTCCAAATCGTCGTTGACTTGTCCGATGTGCCACTGAGCCAAGCCCTGAAAGAAGCGGCGACCGTTACTGGCAAGGATGCGTTGACCCTTGCCCTGACAGGTGGCGAAGATTACGAACTGCTGATAGTTGTGCCTTCAACCGTGTCACCTCAACTTTGTGAAGCCTTGACAGCAATTGGCATTGCCGCTCACCGAATTGGGGCGGTTACTTCTGAGCACGAAGAAGGCGAGGTTCTCGGCAAGCACGCTGATGGGACGCTTAAACCCTTGAGTGGCGGCTTTCAGCACTTTTAGGCGATGACCCCACAAAATTCAATTTGCCTGCACAGCAAACCTCACCCAATAGCGAATCGCTCAATTCGTTCAACCAAATCCATCGTCTTCGCAGCGTCGGTGAAGTTCGTCAAAGGCGTTTCGTCGTTGAGGATGCAGGAGATGAAATGTCGGGTCTCATCAAGGTAGCCGTAAGTGATTCGGCGGTCAGTTGTGCCTGTCAGTTTCTTGTCGGTCACGATTTCAAGGATTTCGCCTTGCCTGTGAATTTCCGCTCCTTCTGGCGCTCGGATGTAAGCGCTGATGCCTTTCCCGTGAACTTCAAATCGCTCATACCGACTGCCGGCAGTTCGGGATGCAACCAAGACTCCGGCAGCGCCGCTATCAAACCGGATGACGGCTGCAAATTGGTTGTGGGAGTTTTCCCAACGCTCATACTGAGACCAAACATGAGCAGCAACTTCAATGGGTTCGCCGAGTAAATCTCTCAGGATGTCAACAGCGTGGATAATGTCGGTTCTCAAGATGCTCATGCCGTAGTATGGACCTTGACCGAGCATGTCTTTGTGGAACTCAGCCAAAGCCAGCGAAATTTCACCTTGCTTTAAAACTTCGGACTTGGCGTATCGGTAGACGGCAGCGTAGCGACGATTGAAACCGACGCAAGTTTTGACTCTCTGTCGCTCAGCCTCTTCCGCCATCGCCCATGCTTCGTCGCTGTTGCAACCGGGTGGCTTTTCAATGAACACATGCTTGCCAGCCTTCAAGCAATCCAGAACGATGGGCAAAAGTCCCATCGGTGGCATGATGACATAGACGGCATCCAAATCTTCCCGCTCCAGCATCCGCCGGTAATCGGTGTAGCGGTGCTCTTTGGGGATTCCATACTGGTCTGCGGTTTTGTTTAGTCGTTCCTCGTTCAAATCGCAGATAGCCACAAGTTGGGCTCGGGGCGTTTCAACGACGCTGGGATAGTGGACAGCGTTCGCCATACTACCTGCTCCAATGAAACCGACGCGGACGAAATCCATTGCCTTCACCTCACTTGCGATAAATGTCCTCGCGCTTGCCAATCTTGACGATGCGGACCTCATCCTCAATGATAGCGTAGATGATGCGATACTCAGGGTGGTGACCAAATCGGTAAGCAAACAAGACTCTATAAGCCCCCTGTTAGAGGCTTGCCAACTTTGTAAGGGTCAGAGGCGATGCGTGGCAGATGCTTGTGGGCGATTTCGTCCTGCACTTGGGGAGTCAACCCCTTTAGGTCTCGACTCGCACCTTTGGTGATTGTCAACCGCCACTTTGGCATTGGTTTTTCCTCCCGCTCCCTTGAAACCGCCAGCCACAACTCCTCAAAAGGAACGGTTTCTTCCCTCAACCTCGCCTCCAATTCTCGTTTCAATTCTGGGTCGGTCGCCATCAGGCAATCCTCGTAGTCCAGCAATGCTTCGTCCAAGAAAGCCCAAAGCCNATGTAGTTTCTCCCATCTGTCAGCGCTTAGAGGGGTTATCTGTTGGGGCGCTTGTGTTTCGGGTTTTTTCGACTTGCTGTGACTTTTCCGGCGTAATCGCCAATCTCGTTCACCTCCAACCTTAAAGGCTAACGCAAGGCGGAACCGTGATGCTGGTCATCGCGCCAGCAAGACTCAGCCTTTTCAGAAAGCGCCGGGGATGTGTTCAATGCGTTTAACTCGTCCCAATTCGTCCAAGTCAACGGCGATGAGGTCAAACCTTCGGTCTCGTTCCGACCAACCTCGTTTAGCCAAAAACAATTCGGCGGCGTTGCGGATGCGTTTTTGTTGGCGGGGCAAAAGTCCTTCAACGGGAGTCCCAAATTCGTCGGAGGAGCGAGCCTTGACTTCAACGAAAACGACCAAATCGCCTTTGAGAGCCACCAAGTCAATTTCGCCCAGTTTCGTTCGGACATTTTGGGCGACAATTCGGTAACCGCGCCGACGGAGGAAAAGGGATGCCTCCCTTTCAGCACGCTTCCCCCGTTCGTATGTTGACAATGGTCGTGGTCTCAACTTCCCCAGCCATAAACTAAGCAATGATAGCCACTTCATGTCCCACGCCCCTTTGCGCTGTCTCTCGCTACTCATCCCACATTTTATGCCGCTGCAATCGCCAACGACTTATCTTCAATCCTGATGGCACAATTGTGCAGGCTAAATTGGGTTCCCTGACTCAACGAACCTTGAGGAGGTGCAAACTGGGAATGGCATTTCATGACCTGCGGGAATACCTGCAAACCCTTGAACGGCGCGGGGATTTGGCGCGCATAAAGGTTGAGGTTGATTGGCACCTTGAGATGACCGAAATCATTGACCGAACGGTCAAGCGAGGCGGACCTGCACTTCTCTTTGAGCGAGTCAAAGGCTACGATATTCCCGTCGCCGCAAACCTTTTCGGAACGAAGGAGCGAGTGAAGTTAGTGCTTGGTGGTGACCCAGACGACATCGCAAGGGAAATCGCATCGTTGCTAAAACCCGAAATCCCTGAAACACTGTGGGAGAAAGTAAAGGTCCTGCCGAAACTCGCCCAACTTGCCAGTTTCCCGCCAAAAAGGGTCAGGACGGGACCATGCAAGGAAGTCATCAAGAAGGGCAAAGATGTGAACCTTTTTGAGTTGCCGATACCCAAGTGTTGGCCAAAGGACGGCGGTCGATACATCACCTTGGGGCTAAGTTTCACCCAGACTCCCGATGGCAAGGGCAAAAATGTGGGCACTTATCGGCTTCAAGTTTTTGACGAAAGGACCTTGGGCTTCCACGCTCAGACCCACAAAGACGGCTACAGGCACTTTCTGATGTGGGAACGGGAGGGCAAAGATATGCCCTGCGCCGTCGCATTGGGCGGTGACCCAGTTTTGGTCTACTGCGCGACAGCCCCTCTTCCCGAAGATGTCGACGAACTGCTTCTGGCGGGCTTTTTGAGGAAACAACCCGTTGAAGTGGTTCCTTGCGAAACCGTTCCTCTGGAAGTTCCTGCTGACGCTGAAATCGTGATTGAAGGCTATGTCAAGGCTGGGGAGCGCAGGCTTGAAGGACCTTTCGGCGACCATATGGGCGTTTACTCCCTGCCTGACGAGTATCCCGTTTTGCATGTGACTTGCATAACGATGCGTCGAGACCCCATCTACCCGCATACGATTGTCGGCAAGCACCTACACGAGGATTATTGGTTGGGCAAAGCGACCGAGCGAATTTTCCTGCCCCTCATCCGATTGATCCTGCCAGAAGTCGTTGACATCAACTTCCCACTTGAAGGCGTCTTCCACAACTGGGCAATCGTCTCCATCCGAAAACGCTACCCTGGTCACGCCCGCAAGGTCATGCACGCTTTGTGGGGCTTAGGGCAGATGATGTTCACGAAAGTTTTGGTTGTCGTCGACGATGACTGCGATGTCCACAATATGAGCGAAGTTCTCTGGCGGATGTTCGGGTTCATAGACCCGGGTCGCGATATCGTTATCGTTGAAGGACCTGTAGACGATTTGAACTTTGCCTCCCCTCTGCCGAGATACGGGACCAAGATGGGGATTGATGCCACCCGCAAATGGAGAGAGGAGGGCTTCAACCGACCTTGGCCCGAAGACATCGTGATGGACGAAGATATCAAGCGGCGAGTTGACGAGATTTGGGAACAGTTGGGGATAGGGTGACGCTACTCGCTCCACAAATCCTTTTGGTGCAAAAACTCCCACAGCGCCTTTGCCGCTTTTCGGTTCATGTGCGGGACTTTCGCCAGTTCGTCCACAGATGCTTTCATCAGCGCATCCAATGAACCGAAATGCTGCAAGAGCGCCTTTTTGCGGACAGGACCAATTCCGGGAACTTCATCCAAGATTGTCCTGAGCGCCCTTTGAGTTCGCCGCTTGCGGTGAAACTTGAGAGCGAACCTGTGGGCTTCGTCGCGAATTCGCTGGAGCAAATGAAGCGCTGGGCTGTTAAATGGCAAGGCAATTGGCGCCTCCGAGTGAGGGAGGTAAAGCAACTCGTGTTCTTTCGCCAAAGCAGCCACTGGCAGGTTCAATTTGAACTCTTTCAACACTTGCAGCGCCACCGAAAGTTGACCCTTGCCGCCATCAACCAAAAGCAAATCTGGAAGTTGGGAGAATTTGGGGTCGCCGTCGAAATAGTGCCTGAACCTTCTCGTCAAAACCTCCCTCATGGCAGCGTAATCGTCGGGTTGTGGCTTGCCAGTCGTTTCGTCCAAAATCCAAGCGCCTTTGACCCTAAACTTGCGATACTCGCTCTTTTCGGGCTTACCATCAACGAACACAACCATTGAGCCAACGGTTTCAACGCCCATCGTGGTGGAAATGTCGTAACACTCAATTCGGTGCGGCACCGAAGGCAAGTTGAGGTGAGATTGAAGGGAGCGCAAGGCATATTCTCGTGCGATTTTCTCCTGCTCCTCACGGAACAACTCTTCCCTGAGTGCCTGCTTGGCATTCCGCTCGGCAATGTCCAACAAGTCTCTCAAAACCCCGCTGGCGGCGGTGCGAACTGCGACGGGTTCGCCCCGCTTTTCGCTGAGCCACTCAGCAATCAGGTCGGCGTCTTCCAACTCAACGGGCAGAAGCACAATTTTGGGGACGGGCACACCCGAAGAATACCTTTGCTTCACAAAGGCGCTCAAAATTTCGGCAGCACTTTGCCCTTCCGCTACTCGGACGACGAAGTGTTGGTCGCTCAAGAGCATCCCACCGCGAACCAAAAGCATTTGAACGCATCCAAGCCCCATCTCGCTTGCGAAGGCGTATGCATCAATGTCTTCCCGTATCGGCAGATGAACTGCCTGCCGTTCGGTCACAGTTTGGATTGCACGAATTTGGTCCCGCAATTTCGCAGCCTTTTCAAACTCTTCTCGTTCCGCTGCCTCCCACATGAATTGCTCAAGTTGCTTGACAATTTCGTTTCTCCGCCCTTCAAGGAACTCGCAAACTTGCACCGCAATTTGCCGATACTCTTCCTGACTGATTGCGTTCACGCACGGTCCTGAACAGCGATGCAAGTGGTATTCGAGGCAAGCCCTCGGAAGCGGCTTAGTTGTGTCTCGCCAAGGGCAACCGCTTTTGCGTCGCTCGTTGACGACCGTTAGTGTCCGAATGCCGAAAGTCCGCTTGAGAAACTCAATAGTTTCCCGCAATGCTTTGCCGTCAGGGTAAGGACCGAAGTATCGTGCCCCATCTTCTTTGGGCTGGCGGGTCACAATGAGCGCAGGAAAAGGTTCGTTGAGGGTGACCTTTAGGAACGGGTAGGCTTTGTCGTCCTTGAAGCGTATGTTAAAAGGCGGTCGGTGCAATTTGATGAGGTTGCACTCAAGTATGAGTGCCTCTTTCTCGTTGCGCGTCGTCAACACTTCAATGTCGGCAATCTTCGGGACCATTTCCCGCAGCCAAGGTCTATAAGCGTCCTCGCCGTGAAAATACGAACGGACCCTGTTGCGCAAGTTGACTGCTTTGCCGATGTAAAGGATGCGACCTTGCCTGTCCTTGAACAGGTAAACGCCGGGTCCTTCCGGGAGCGCAGAAAGTTTCTCAGCCAACATCGCTTCCCTTTTCAACATGGCTTGAAAGCGCCCTTTGGGTTCTCAGGTTCTTTCGTCCTTAGGAATTTTGCCGCTTCTGCCCGTAATAAGCCGTCGGTCCGTGTTTGCGGAAGAAGTGTTTGTCAAGGAGAGGTTGGGGGATGGGGTTGACTGCTGGGTTTAGGGCAAGGGTGAAGAGGGCAAGTTTTGCGACCTCCTCGAGCACGATGGCGTTCTCAAGGGCTTTCATCGGGTCATCGCCCCAAACGAAGACCCCGTGATATGGAACCAAAACTGCTGGCATCTCGGACGGATTCAAGTTTCGCTCCCTGAAACACTCCACAATGACCTTGCCGGTGTTGAGTTCGTAGTTTTCCGCAATTTCTTCAGGTGTCAGCATTCGGGTCAGAGGGACGGTCCCGTAAAAATAGTCGGCATGGGTTGTGCCGAGGCAAGGGATTTCCTTGCAAGCCTGAGCCCAAGCGGTTGCGTATGGCGAATGAGTGTGGACAACCCCTCCAATGCTTTCAAACTCTCGGTAAAGGAGCAAGTGGGTCGGCGTGTCAGAAGAGGGACGAAGGTCACCTTCAACGACTTCCCCTGTCTCCAAAGACAAGACCACGATGCTCTCAGGGGTGAGTTGTTCGTATTCAACGCCGCTCGGCTTTATAGCCATGACGCTGCGCTCCCGGTCAACACCGCTCACATTGCCCCAAGTCAAAATCACGAGTCCGCTTTCGCCCAACTTCCTGTTAGCGAGGCAGACTATTTCGCGCAATTCTTTGAACTTCACATTTCACCAGCCCTCACTTTGTCGCGGATGTCAAGGAGTTCCTTCATCAGGTCGTAGAGGTTGTCGGTGTAGGTTTGGGTGCCAAAGATGTCGTGCAAGCGGCGGTAGAGCCTGTAGAGCCTGTCGTAGATTCGGACATGGCGCGGATTAGGGACATACTTCTCGTCCCTCACACCAGTCATTTTCTCAAGCGCCTCTTGGAAGTTATCGTATCCGCCCGCTTCTTTGCCCGCGACCACTGCACCTGCGATGGCAGCGCCGAGAGCACAGGTTTGGCTGCTTCGGGCAATTTCAATGGTTCGGTTCAAAACATCGGCGTAAATTTGCATGACGAGCGGGTTCTTTTCGGGGATGCCGCCGCAAGCGATGATTCGGTTGATTTTCACGCCGTATTCCTCAAACCGCTCCATGATCACGCGCGCTCCGAAAGCCGTTGCCTCAATTAGTGCTCGGTAAATTTCCGCCGGTTCAGTGTGCAGGGTCAAACCGAGAATCAAACCGGTCAACCGCTGGTCAACCAAAATTGTCCTGTTGCCGTTATGCCAGTCAAGGGCGAGGAGACCGCTTTCGCCGGGCAGAAGTTGTTTTGCCTTCTCCGACAAAGCCTCATGTGAACCCTCAATTTCGCCCCAAGGTTTGATTTCCCGGACGAACCAGTTGAAGATGTCACCGACAGCGGATTGACCTGCTTCAAGCCCATGATAACCTGGGAGGACCGACTCAGGAACAATTCCGCACAGCCCCGGAATGTCAGGGAGTGGCTCTTCCAGCGGCCAGACAGTGATGTCGCAGGTTGATGTCCCGATAATCTTGACAAGGATGCCGGGTGCAACTCCTGAACCGACGCCGCCGAGGTGGGCATCAAAAGCGCCAATAGCGACGGGTATGCCTTCGCGAAGTCCCAACTTCTCCGCCCACTCTTTCGTCAGCCCGCCAGCCTTGTGACCGATGTGGTAAGCCTTGTCGGGAAGGGTTTTTCGGACTTTCAAAAGTATCGGGTCAAGGGCAGCGATGAATTCCTCGTCAGGATAGCCTCCCCATGCTGGGTTGAACATACCCTTATGCCCCGCAGCGCAAATGCAACGCTTGAGGACGGAAGGGTGAGTCGTGCCGGTCAGGAGTGCGGGAATCCAGTCGGCGATTTCAACCCAAGTGTATGCAGCCTCGTAAACTTTCGGTGCAACTTTTGAGCAGTGCCAAATTTTAGCCCAGAACCATTCGGACGAGTAACGACCGCCATACTTGGCGAGATAGTGGGGGCGCATTTCAGAAGCCTTGCGGGTTATCTCTTCCGCCTCGGCAAAAGAGGTGTGGTCTTTCCAAAGCCAAGCCATCGCGTTCGGGTCGTCTTTGAACTCGTCGTAAAACGCAAGGGGCGTCCCATTTTCGTCAACGGGGAGAGGTGTGCTGCCTGTCGTGTCCACGCCGATGCCGATGACATCTTCGGGCGAAAAGTCTTTACATGTCTCCTTGGCGATGGCAATGGCTGCTTTCACACAACCTTCAAGCCCTTCAACATAATCCCTCGGGTCTTGGCGGGCAAGGTGAGGGTCTTTGGGGTCAACGATGACCCCATCTTCACCCCGCTTGTAGTTCCAAACGCTCGTTGCAACCTCTTCGCCATCCTCGACCCGAACGATGACGGCTCGCACCGAGTTCGTCCCGAAGTCCAGCCCAATGGTGAACTTGCTCATGGCTCTCCCTCCTTCCTTCAGGTCTCCTCCGCACCGACACCACAGCGAACGGCTTTTGGAATTATAGCCCTTCCACCCACAACGATGCATATGAACGCAATCTCTGCCGGGGCATTTTGGGGGTGAAAAACGAAGTCTTTAATCCCAAAGGAGCAAAGGTAATTGAGGGGCACAGACTGAACAAGTCCGTGCCCCTTTCGCTCTCACTTCTGACCTTCAGAGGGTTGTGGCGGTTGTTGTTGAGCACCCGGACTAGGGATAACTGTGGCGGGTGGCTTTGTAACCATGCCGCCTTCCTGTTTTCTGGGGCTGCCCAGCCATGCGTAAATACCAGCAATTACAACCAACACCACAACGATGATGACTACCGCCAACCACACTGGCACTTCGCGCCGCATTTCTATCGCCTCCCAGACAAGAATTCAAGGCGTAATTTCTCATGGCGAATCGTTGTGGACGGGAGCACCGTCGTCCACTTATGTATGGGCAGTCGCCACGCTCCCATGCAAAAGCCAAAGTGCCACCACGATGTTTGGAGCGAATGTTCATGGAACGGAACCACTTGGCATGTCCGTCAGCAAAGACCAAAATTGCCCCGCCCAAGTGGCGCGGCCAGTTGTTCTTCTGTGTCTCATTTGCCATTGATGTCACCTTTGCAGGGCAACCACACATGCCGTAATCCCAAGGGTTGCCGTTAGCATAAGCAATTCGGACATTGATACCATCCATGTCACGCGCCCAAGGTGTCAGGAAGGTGTTCCAGTTGTCAGCCAAAACAACAAGAGTTGCCGGCTCTTTCATAGTAGCGATGCGAGTGTAACCGCGAACATCATTGAAGACCGTCTCGTTGAAGCCATAGTTAACCTTGCGGTTTGGTCGTCGGAAAAGTGTATGCCTACTGTCGTTTGGGTAACAATTGGCATTCCATTGCCACTCCGCGTTGCGGATGGGCAACGAAAGACTTCAAGGTTGCGCAAATAAGGGTCATACTGCTCATACCAAGCCAATGAGTTAGGGCTAAGTCGAGCCCATCCGTCTCCCCAACACGGGGTGCGCCAAAATCCGAACCTTTCATCATAGTCCTGAACATACTGCTGAGTCGCCATGCCGAGGTTCTTCATGTTGTTGAGACACTGAGTTTGCCGAGCCTTCTCGCGAGCCTGGCTGAACACGGGGAACAGAATTGCTGCCAGAATCGCAATTATAGCGATTACGACAAGCAACTCAATCAGCGTAAATCCGACACGCTTCATCTTCGTTCCCTCCTTTTTCTGCCGAGGTGTGCCTCGGCGGTTTTTAACTGCCGTGCACCATTATGGCACAAAAAAAAGCGATGTAAAGAGTTGAGTTGCGGCAGACTTAGTTGCGGCGAATTTTGAGAGAAGGAGGGCAAGGGCAATGGATGAGATTGCAAGGTTGTTTGAGGGATTGAGGGTCGCTGATGTATCGGATGGGATGGACGCAGTTGGGCTCAGGGATGTCGGGCTCGTTGACCGTGCGATTCGCCCCATCTGGCGCGGGGTGAGGATTTTTGGGCGGGCAATTACGGCAAGGTATGTCCCGACAAACGAAGTCGTCCCAACGATGTCGCCTGAAGAGTATGCCGAATACTCTCGCCGTTGGTATGCCGAAAAGTGCCCATATCCTTTCCTGCAAATCGCTCAGCCAGGTGATGTCCTTGTCCTTGACCTAAGTGGCTTGGAAGTTGGCTTTTGGGGCTCAAATGTGGCGCTGGCAGCAAAGAAAGCAGGAATCGTCGGCGTTATCATTGATGGTGGCTGCCGGGACACATTTGAAATTGAGAAGCAACGATGTCCCGTTTGGGCTCGGCACATTGCACGGACAACGGTCATCGGTCGGTTAGAGTTTGCCGGCATGAATGAGACCATAAATTGCGGCGGCGTTAAGGTTCGTCCCGGCGACATTGTTGTCGCTGATGACGACGGCGTTATCGTCGTCCCAAGAGAAGTCGCTCCCGAAGTGGCAAAATGGGCGCGCAAGGAACTTGAAACTGATAAGCAAGCGAGGCGAAAACTTTACGAGGAACTGGGCATGCCGTTGGACGAGACCGTCTGAAGTTCGCAACAACAGGCTTCATCTCGAGTTGATGATGCAACACAAAACCATAAGCGCAAGATAGGCGCGGTGAGTTACGATGCGTTTGCGGGAACTGATTGCGAATTTGCCGGCGGCTAAATTGATTGGTGGTGATGTTGAAATCACCGACATAACTCACGACTCGCGGAAAGTCGTTCATGGGTCTCTTTTCGTTTGCTTGAAAGGCTTGAAAGTTGACGGGCACGATTTCGTTCCCGATGCGATTGAGCGTGGAGCGGAGGCAGTGGTTGCGGAGCGGGAAGTTCCGACGAACGGAAAACCGCTGGTCATCGTCCCCGACACGAGGGAGGCATTGGCTTGGCTTTGCCATCGCTTTTACGGTGAGCCGACAAAATCGCTGACGCTGATCGGAGTAACGGGAACGAATGGGAAGACAACGACGACCCACCTGATCGCCCATTTGCTCAACGCCCATAATCCCGATAGCGCTGCTGTGCTTGGAACGGTTGGCGTCAAGTGGCGAGGAGAGTGGCACGAACTGAGTCAGACGACGCCGGATGCACCGGAATTGGTTAAGTGGCTTGCACGGCTTAGGGACGAAGGCGCTCGCTTTGTGGTCATGGAGGTTTCATCGCACGCATTGGCTCAGAAGCGAAGCGATGGATGCTTGTTTGACGCGGCAGTTTTCACCAACCTCTCTCGCGACCATCTGGACTTTCACGGCGATTTTGAAAGTTACTTCGCAGCGAAAGCGAGGTTGTTCACTGACTACGCCGAAATTGCCTTCAGTAACGGCAAACCCTTCCACGCTTTCATCAACGCCGACGACCCATACGGGCAACGGTTGTTAACGATGTGTCCTGCTCCCAAAACGACATACGGTTTTGGCGAGGAGCAGATTTTCGCGCCGTTGAACTAAGCCTGTCTCCTTCCGGAACTCAGTTTTCCCTCGCCGTGAAAAATGACGCGACCCAAGTTCATCGTCTTTCCCTTCGCTTGCTCGGTCGTTTCAATGTCGCCAATGCGCTCGCCGCTATAGCAGTTGCTCGGCATTTCGGTGTCCCGTGGGAAGCGATTGAATCGTCGCTTCCAGAATTCAAGGCACCTCCGGGAAGGCTTGAGATCGTGGATGCGGGGAAACCTTTCACCGTTGCCGTTGATTACGCTCACACCCCTGACGCCCTTGAGAAAGTCCTCTTGACCGTTCGGGAGTTGACGAAGGGGCGGGTCATTGTTGTTTTCGGGTGCGGTGGCGACCGAGACCCGACGAAACGACCCGAGATGGGTAGAATTGCGACTCAGTTGGCGGATTACACTGTCATCACTTCCGATAACCCACGAACGGAAGACCCGCTGCAAATCATCGAGCAAATCCTTGAGGGCGTCGTCCCNAATTCCGCTTACCATGTTGAACCCGACAGGAGGAAGGCAATCTTCNACGCAATCTCTGTGGCTCAACCCGGCGATTTCGTTCTGATTGCAGGCAAAGGGCACGAGACCTACCAGATAATCGGCACCGAGAAAATCCCGTTTGATGACAGGGAAGTCGCAAAGGAAGCAATGCAAAAAGTTTAGTGCAAGCGTGCAGGCGAGCATAAGTGCATTCGTGAGTATGTGCCTTTCTGCCGTGAACGATTACACGCTTGCGTTCATGGGTTCTAAATCGGGCTAAATTTTTCTGGGTGAACGAAAATGGGAGAATCGCTTTGGCAGTTTTTGAAGCGAGCGCTTTCAAAGTTGGGGCGAGTTGAATTGACGGCTCGCAGGGCGGTTGAAGGGACGCTGACGGGTCGGCATAAGAGCCCCTTTCGCGGCTTCTCCGTTGAATTCGCCGAGCACCGACCTTATTTCCCCGGCGACGACCTGCGATACTTGGACTGGAAGGCTCTCGCCAAACTTGACAAACTTTTCGTCCGCCAATTTGAGCAGGAGACAAACATGCGTTGCTATTTGCTGGTTGACGCCAGCGGTTCAATGGGCTACGGGAGCACAAACGGCAGCAAATTCGATTACGCTGCCAGATTGGCTGCGTTGCTTGCCTATCTTGTTTTGCGGCAAGGTGACGCAGTTGGCTTGGCGATTTTCAGCGAGCGGCTCAAAAAGTTCGTTCCTGCCCGAAGGTCATCGTCGCATTTGAGGGTCATCTTGGAAGCCCTTGAACAAGTCACCCCGGAAGGACGAACCCATCTTCGTCGGGTCATTGAGGAGTTGTCTGCTTTGCTGAAACGGCGCTCGTTGCTGGTCATGATTTCCGATTTGCTGGACGAGGACGAAGCCCTCTCAAAGGCTTTACACTACCTCCAGCGGCGGGGTCACGATGTCCTTGTGCTCCATGTCCTTGACCCTGACGAGTTGCAGTTTTCGTTCTCGCTGCCTTCAACTTTCATGGACATGGAAGAGGCTTTTCGGTTGATGGCGGACCCTGAAGTTTTGCGGTCGGCATACAGGAAACGAGTCGAGCGGTTCTTGAAAGATTGCAGGCAAATTTGCGGTCAAGCAGGCGCTCACTATTTCCGCCTCACTACGGAAACCGATGTGCCCACTGCTTTGGGTCTTTATTTGGCTTGGCGTTCGCGAAGAGGGTCTCGGTTCAACGGATTTCAACTCGGAACGAGCGTGGGTTGACAACTGCCCGATAGCCTCCGCACAAGACTTCCACAGTCAAATCGTAAGCCCTTCTTTGTGCCCCCAAAGGTGTCAAATAAATCCAAGCCGTCATGGATTGTTGCGGTGCTAAACCGGGAAACACCAATTGAACGCCTCTCGGGGTTCGCTGTGGCGGGTAAATTGGTGCGGGTTGACTCCTCACCTCTGAGTGCTCAACTATTTCGCCCCTCAGAATGACAGTGCATGGGTCCAAGGGCACTCGTTCTGCGTTGGTGACGACCAAAAGCAACTGAATCGGTTCGCCGATAGTGTATCGGTTTCTCGCCATAATAGCCTGAGCAGTTACCAAAGCGGACTCTGGCATCTCTGGTGGCGCAATTGCTGGGACGATGAAGAGTCGGAAAACAACAAGGAGAAAAACAGCAATCGCTGCTCCCCAAGTCAGCCCTCTGAGCAGGGGATTTGACAAAGCGACTTGCCACACTGGCGGCTGGAGGTTAGGGAGGTTTTCTGGGCAAGCCCAAACATGGTCAGGTTCAGGAATGTGGAAGCGACCAGTTTCGTCGCCGAAAGTGAAGCGAATGCGGTTGTTAGTGCACTCCCAAGTGACGGTATCGGCAAACTTGCAATAACGGCATTTTCTCAAGTTTTCACCGCACCTCGGACAACGAATGGTTGTCGGCTGCGGTGTGAAGACAAGCCCACACTGTGGGCACCGCCACAAGATTGTTGCTTGCCGCTGCGCTGTTCCCGCCGGTTGCTGCATTGAACCCACCTCCACAGGTGGGGACATTGGACTGAACCGTTGACATTATGGCATGTCAGAAGACAAACTGCACCACTCCGACACCGTAAGCGGGGAGCCGAACCCTGACCAAAGAAGTCGGCGGCAATTCAGTGTAACTTGGAGTGTCCCGTCCCTGCAGAACCCGAACTCTAACTGTTCTCATCCGCTCCAAACCAATCGCTTCAAGCAAAATGTCAACGACATTGGGGCTCGTGTTGACGAGAAGGACATTGTTGGCGGTCTTGGTTTTGCCTCCGAGAATGAGCAAGGGCGCGAAGTTGGTTGCTGCCGTAACCAAAGTCGTCCCTGTCGGGAAGTATGTGTTGCAAGCCCAAACTGACCAGTAAATCGGTTGTGGCGCGCCAGATTCATCCAAAAGCCCCCAACCGTCACCGGCGAGTTTATAGTGAACCAAAGTTTCGCATTTGCCAGCCATTTGCGTGAAAAGCGCAGCGAGCCACGCAGCACCGAAAGAGTTAGCAACTCGTTCGTCAACGGGTCTCCCGTCTTTCGTCCTGATAGCGTTAGGCGCGCATTCGGTCACTTGGAACGGGACACCCGAAGGAGGGTAAATTTGCCTCAGCCACTCGTCCAATCGGTTGAGCGGAACTTGGTCGGGCAAATCGGCGCTCACAGTTTCACGGGCAGCCCTCATCAATTCCTCATCACTGACGCTGGCGTTATAGGCGCCGTAGAAATGGAGTGTGAAAAAGTCAGGTCGTGGCGCTCTCGCGAAAAGAAGTTGCAATCGTTCCCTCCAAGCCCCTCGTTCGCCCCATCCCCCAACTTGAACTGTCGGCGAAATTTGTTTCATCGCTTCCTGTAAGGCGGAAAAGTGAATTGCTAACGCTTCTGGACGAATTTGAAGGGGCGGTTCGGAAGGTCTCTGGAACAACTCGTAAATCTTCACGGTTGGCAACAACCTTTGAACCCAGAAAGTCACCTGCTGCTGGAAAGCGCCGGTGGGAAGGTCTTCTGGTTTGAGAGGCGAAAGGGTGACGACAGGGACCATGTTGAGCCTCTGAACTTGAACAGCCCATGACTGGACCAATTTCGCCGAAGTTTCAAAATCTCGTTTCGCCATCAATTCGTTGACGAAAACCCTCGCCCAGCCGAGCCTCAAATCGGCAATGCGCTTACGCGCATTTGGGTCTTGAAGGAGTGAAATCGCTTTCTCGTCCCAATGTGCTCCCCACCTAAGCAAATTTGTCTGCTGTTCCTGCTGAAAGTCCACGACGGCGCGAGCGGTGATTGTCGGCAAGGAAGGAGTGGCGACTTCAGCGGACAATTCGTCCATGATGAAAAAGAAGGGAGCGAAAGGCCCGAAGCGCTCAATTCGCAGTTCCTTCAAGTATCGGACGAAAACCGTCACAGGCGTTCCATCCTCATCTCGGAAGGCTTCCCATCCTAAGTGGACTTGCTGCCAAGTGGGCGGTGTCGTGAGTTCGACTTTGAACGACCGCTCAATCCCCTGCCTTTCAGCCACGAGGACGAAACTGACGGTTGATTGGTTGCCGTCACCGACCCACCAAAATGTCAAGCCTTGAGATTTCTTTGCGGAAAGTTGTGCGCCATCTAATGGCAGGATGAATCTCCCCCATTCGCCCTTGCCGGCGCGCCTCCAAACGAACAACCCTGCCTGTTTGCCACCATCGGGCGGGGTAAGGGAAGTCGTTGTCAAATGGACGAGCGGCAATCCCCCGTTCTCGGTTTGCTTCGCTTGAATGGTCCACTGCTTGGTGCCTTGCTCGAAATTCTCCAACACCCAAAGTTCTTGCGGGAAGGTTGAGTTAGCCCAAGCGAGCGTTTGGAGTGCTAAGCAAAGCCAAAGCCATTTCCGCTTCATCGCTTCATCCTCTCCCTTCTCCTTTTTGCCTCATTTGGAGCGACCTGCCGCAATCAACTTTTCCCTCTGCGGCAGCGGTCGCCCCGATAAATCCGATATCGCCTCCATCACTTGCCAAGCAAACGCTTCCAACGATTCTCGCCTTCCATCACCCTCAAACCATAGCAATTCGCCGACTTTCACTTTGAGCGGGGCGGGTCGCGGGAAAAATTTGCCTTTAGGCATCAAAAGTTCACTCCCGAAAATCGCGACGGGCAAAACCGGGACTTTCGCCCACGCAGCCAATAATGCCACACCCAATTCAGGCGGTCGGAGTTGCCAATTCGGGTTTCGCGTCCCTTCAGGGAAGATGACAAGACAACGACCTTGACGCAGGAGACTGACGGCTTTGCGCAAAGCACGCCTATCGGGTTCACCTCGCTTGACAGGAAATGCGCCTAAAGTTCGGATGAGGGCAGCGAAGGGAGGAAAGCGGAAAAGTTCCTCTTTCGCCATAAAGGTCAAAGGTCTCGGGAAAGCGCATCCTAAAATCACAGGGTCCAAAGTCGCAGTGTGGGTGGAGGCGATTATAACGCCCCCCTCCTTGGGCATCCTCTCAGCGCCTTCAACCTTCAGTTTGCAGAACCTGAACGCGAGGAAACGGCAAAGATACCAGCCAAGCCAGTAAAGGGCGTTCATCCGGTCAGACATGACAGATCCCGCTACTAAGTTTGTCGCTGCTGCGCAAAAATTCGCAAAGTCTTGGGAGAGTGTTCTGAGAGGTTCGCTCAGCGATGGGCAGACCTATCATCTGACCTTCCAAAGCCTTATCGTTTTGTCGCGGCTACCCGAAGCCAACCATTTGCCGTCAGGCGAAAATGCGACGGAGGAAACATGGTCGGTGTGACCTTGAAAAACCTGCACAAACTTTTTAGCTGAAAACTCGTAAAGGAGAACCTGACCGCTGTGAGTTCCAATCGCCAACATTTCCCCATCGGGCGAAAAAGCAATGCTCGTGGCTGCAGTTTTGGGAACCGTTAAAATTGTTTCCAAATCACCTTCCGGAACCCTCCACAGCCTGACCGTCTCGTTCCAACAACAAGTGGCTAAGGTCTTTCCATCTGGGGAGAGAGCAACGCACCTGACCCAATCGCCATGGTCAGGCAGCGTCAACAACGGTTCCCCTTCCGGCACCTTCCAAACTTTCACGATTCCCTCGTAAGTCCCGGCAACGAAAAAATCCTCATTGGGCGAGAAAGCAACCGAATAGACGAGGCTCATGTGGACAAATGTTTTCACTTGCTCCCAAGTCTGGGCATCCCAAAGTATCGCTGCCTTGTCCGCACTACCCGACAAAAGCCATCTCCCCGAAGGCGAAAAGGTGACCGAGTTCACCCAATCGGTGTGACCGCTTAAAGTGGCAACAAGTGCGCCGTTTTTGGTCGCCCAAACCTTGACTGTCTTGTCACCGCTCCCTGTAGCGATTACTGAACCGTCGGGCGAGAAAGCGATGGACTTAACCCAGTCGGCGTGCCCTTTAACTGCCCAAATTTGCTGCCCGTTCCATATCCCCCATAACCTGACAGTTCGGTCTTTCCCCCCGGAAGCCAAAAACTTCCCACCCGGCGAGAACGCAATTGCGTTCACCCAGTCATCGTGCCCGACGAACAAGCCCAGAACCCTTTGCTTCCCAAACATCGAGGAAAGCCATCCTGTCACGGACAACCCTAAGAACCCTCCCTCTCGAGAAAATTTCGCCCACCACCCATTATAGCGCAAAATTTGGCTTAAGTATTTGTAAATCGGCACAAGGCTTTGAGGGGAAAACTGACGCCGTTTTGATACTTCACCGCCTTTTCTCCGGGTTCTTATTGCTGCAGTTCATAGAGCCGACGGTAGTATGTGTTAGCAGCGACCAATTCGTCATGTCGCCCTTCCTCAACGATTTGCCCGTCTTGCAAAACCAAGATTCGGTCAGCGTTCTTGACGGCGCTTAGCCTGTGGGCGATAAGTATGACCGTTCGCCCTTGCATTGCTCGCTCAATCGCTTGTTGGACGGCAGCCTCACTTTCTGCGTCGAGGTGGGAGGTGACCTCGTCCAAAACCAAGATGGCGGGTTTTTTGAGCAAAGCCCTTGCCAAGGCTATCCTTTGTCTTTGCCCGACTGAAAGGAACGCCCCGCCCTCCCCGACCCAAGTGTCGTAACCGTTTGGCAACTTTTCAATGAATTCGTGGGCATTCGCCAATTTCGCTGCTTCCACAATTTCCTCGTCCGTTGCATCCGGATTCCCCATGGCGATGTTCTCTCGAATTGTCCCATCGATGACGAAACTGTCTTGCAAGACCAACCCGATATGGCGTCGCAGGGATGTAAGCCTGATTTTGCGGATGTCGTGTCCATCAATTAGTATGCGCCCTTCTGTCGGTTCGTAAAAGCGCATCAAGAGCATGACTATGGTGGTTTTGCCCACCCCGCTTGGACCAACGATCGCCACCCTTTCCCCCGGGCGGATTCTGAAACTTACGCCTTTCAACACCTCGTCCCCGTTTGGATATCGGAAGCGGACATTTTCAAAGGTCACTCCACCCTTGACTGTAGGTAAGTCAATCGCATCAGGGGCATCGGTTATTTCCGGCTCTGTGTCGAGAACTTGGAAGACTCGTTCTGCAGCGCCAGCCACTTGTTCCCTGACCGCTTGAATTTGAGTCAGCCTCCTCGTGCTTGATGCGAGGGTGTAGAAGTAAACCATGAAAGCCAATAAACTCTCTGGTCGCAGCCAACCTTGGATGACGAATATCCCTCCGATGAAAACCCCCACAATAACCCCGATCGTCCCAATCAACTCCACTGAAGGCGAGAGCAGTGTCCTTAAGCGGATGGCTCTCAGGGCATGTTGATAGACTTGACGATTGCGTTGGTCAAATTGCAGCAACGCTTGTTCTTCGGCGCCAAAGGCTTGGACGAGTTTGATAGCGCTGAAACTTTCTCGGAGCAACGCAGTCAGTTGTCCCAAAGCGACCTGTGTCTCATATGATGCTCGTCTCAATTTCCTGCCCAAACGCCACATCAGCCAACCAACGAGCGGGAGCAAAACTAAAGCGATGGCTGTCAAGGGAGGGTTGATGACGAGCATCAAGAAAAAGGAACCGACAATCAAAACGGGCGCAGAAATCAGGTCCTCAATCCCGATTGTGACCAACGATTGGAGAGCAGCGACATCGTTTACAACTCGCGCTAAAAGTTGTCCCGTCCGTTCGTGCTCAAAGTAAGAAGGAGGCATCGTTTGCAAGTGAGTGTAGAGGCGGCGTCGCAAATCTAAGACAACTTTTTGGGCAACATTGTTTGCGAGAAATGTGTGGGCGAAGGAGAGGGCTGCCCGCATAAAAGCAACACCAACACCAACGAGGCAAACTGCCCCAAGCAAAGTGATTCTGTCCGAGGCGTCGGAGAAAAGCCACTGCAACCCTTTCTGGACGGTGCGAATTAGCCAATCACCTTCCCCTGCCCGAACGCCGGACTCAATTAGGGGGCGGAGTAAGTGTTGTGTTAGCCAAATGAAGTAAAAGCGCAACCCTTCTGCAACCCCGATAAGCAGGACGCACGCTGCTACCCGCTCCCAATAGGGGCGGAAGAAGGATAAGAGGCGCCAAAAGGCATCCCCTCTGCTCAGCAGTTCACCTCCATTGGACCGCTGTGGAATTCGAAGTTCTGCCGTTTTTGCTTTCCGAAGGCTCATTAGGAACTTTCACTCCCAACTGCGACTACTTCGGCTTCCGGTGCAGGCAAGAGGGCAAGTTCCAACACTTCGTCCATGTTCTCGACGAAGTGGAACCTCAAAGCGTTCCGGATATGCTCGGGGATTTCGACCAAGTCCTTTTCGTTTTGAGCCGGCAAGATGATCTCGGTTATGCCAGCCTCCTTCGCTGCCAAAACTTTTTCCTTGATCCCACCGACAGGCAAGATCCGTCCTGTCAAGGTGATTTCCCCGGTCATAGCGACATCGTGTCTTACAGGTCTGTTAGTTGCAAGACTCGCCAGAGCCGTTGCCATCGTTATGCCGGCGGAAGGACCGTCTTTCGGGATAGCACCCGCAGGGACATGGATGTGGATGTCATGTTTGCTGAAGAAGTCTTCCGGGATGCCAAGTTGTTCCGAACGAGAGCGGACATAACTTAGAGCAGCCTGAGCGGACTCCTTCATAATCTCGCCCAAGTGACCGGTGATGATAAGTGACCCCTTGCCCGGCATCTTCGTCGTTTCCACGAACAAAACTGAACCGCCGAACGGCGTCCATGCCAAACCTGTAGCCACTCCGACTTGAGGTTTCCTCTCAGCAATCTCCTCCAAGAACTTGGGAGGTCCAAGAAATTCAGCGATATTCTCCAGCGTGACTACGACCTTTTCGGTGTTACCTTCTGCCACCCTGCGGGCAACCTTTCGGCAAATGTTGGCGATTTCTCTGCTCAGGTTTCGAACCCCTGCTTCCCTCGTGTATTGCTTGATGATAACCGACAACGCTTCGTCGGTGAACTCAACATGGTCTTCCGTCAACCCGTGCTCCTTCAGGTTTCGCGGGACGAGGTAGCGTTTTGCTATCTGCAACTTCTCCTCGTGGCTGTAGCCCGGGATGCGTATGACTTCCATCCTATCAAGGAGAGCAGGTGGAATCGTGTCAGTGATGTTGGCGGTGCAAATGAACAGGACTTGGGAGAGGTCGAAGGGGACATCCAAGTAGTGGTCAACAAAACTGTGATTCTGCTCTGGGTCAAGGACTTCAAGCAAAGCTGCAGCGGGATCGCCTCTGAAATCGAAACCGAGTTTGTCAACTTCGTCCAACATGAAGACTGGGTTTTTCGTCCCAGCCTGTCTGAGTCCTTGGATGATTCGCCCAGGAAGTGCACCAACATAAGTTCGCCTGTGACCGCGGATTTCCGCTTCGTCTCTCACTCCGCCTAAACTGATGCGAACGAACTTGCGCCCCAAGGCTCGGGCGATACTTTGCCCCAAACTCGTCTTGCCCACCCCCGGCGGACCAACGAAGCACAAAATCGGACCTTTTGTGTCTTGCTTGAGTTTGCGGACTGCCAGAAACTCCAAAAGCCTTTCCTTCACATCGTCAAGGTCGTAATGGTCTTCGTCCAAGACCTTCTTTGCGTGGGCGATGTCCAAGTTATCCTCGGTCACTTTGTTCCAAGGCAAACTTATGAGCCAGTCGATATAAGTCCGGCTGACGGTGTATTCAGCCGCGGCGGGATGCATTTTGGACAACCTGTCCAGTTCACGGAGCGCCACTTCCTTGACCTCTTCTGGCATCCCAGCCTCCTCAATCTTCTGCCTCAACTCCTCAATTTCCGCCTCAGGCGTCTCACCCAATTCCTTCTGGATTTCCCTCAGTTGCTGCCTCAGTATGAACTCACGCTGAGCCTTGTCAAGTTCCTGCCGCGCCTGCTCCTGAATTTTCTGAGTCAACTCCAAGACTTGGATCTCCCGCGAAAGCAGCGGGACAAGTTCCTTCAGCCTCTGGACTGGGTCAGTCATTTCCAAAAAGCGCTGGCGGTCTTGAGGGGTTAAGTTGAGGGCTGATACAACCACATCAGCAATCTGGGCGGGTGAAGTCAATGAGGCTACAAGGTGTATCGCCTCATCGGGCAGGTGAGGTGAAAGTTGAACCANCCTCCTGAATAGGTCCAAAACGCTATTGACGAGCGCCTGAACCTCGATGGTTTGCTCGACAGTTTCGTCTACGATTGAGTATCGCGCCTTAAGGTATGGGTCGGTCTGAGTCCATTCCTCAATGCGGACCCTCGCAAGTCCACGAAGGATCAAGTGAATGTGACCCTCTGGTGACCTCATCATCCTCACGATGCTGACCAGCGTCCCGATTTGGTAAAGGTCATCTGGTGGATGCGGGTCTTGAATGTCCTTGTCCTTCTGCATCACCGTTATGAACACTCGCAAATCGGCAGCCACAGCGTCAACAGCCCTGATGCTTTTCGGTCGCCCCACATCCAAAGGGGTGATCATCATCGGGAAAATCACATAGTCCCGTAACGCCACGACGGGCAATTCTGGCGGCAATTGTTGCCTCAAATCCTCTGGGACAAGCACATTTTTCCCCCCTTGTCTTCAGTGTCTAAGGGCTTTCTCTAACTTTTCGTAAGCCTTCCGCAATTCATTGAGACGGTCAGCAACTCGGTCGTGTTCGTCAGCCAGTTGCTCACAAATCTCTGCCAACCTTTGCCGCTTCGCTTGGCGATACTGTTTTGCCAGCGCCTTAAATTGGCTCTCCAGCCTTTTAAAGGAATCGGCAAGGTCTTCGCAGTAGTTAACCATCTGGCTTGCCCAATTGCGGGACGGAGCAGTCAACTTTTGCTCAGCCTTGACAACGACCCAAATTAGAGCGAGCGCACAGCAAACCGAAAAGAACGCTCCCCTCCTCATGAGTCACCCTCCCCTTCTCATGGCTTTATCGTCAACAACTTTGTTCGCTCTGATGGCACTTTCTTAGGGATGCGGATTTGCAGGAACCCGGATCGGTGCTCTGCCGTTATACCGTCAGCGTTGACTGCGCCGGGCAAGGGAATCCGGCGCTCAAACGAACCGTAAGGGATTTCCAACACCAAATACTGGACACTGCTCCCTACAAGTGGTGGGCGACGAACGCCTCGAACAACCAACAAGCCGTTAGGGTGATACTCTACCTCCAAATCGTCTTTGTCCACACCAGCCACATCAACGATGACATAGTAAGCCTCATCGTCCTCGCAGACATCCACCGCAGGCTCCCAGTGGCTTCCGACCTGCAAGTAGACCCGTTGAACCCAAAATCTCATCTCTTCCATGCTTGAACGCCTCCGAAGTTGATTATGGCGCTTTTCAACCTGCGGTGAAAAAGCCAACCAGGTGTGGCTTTACTTGCTCTTTGCCTCAAACCCCGGCTTAGAAGACGGTGCCTCGCCCGCTCATAGCAAATTCTCGAGCCCAAAAACAACACCTGGTGGAAGTGACAGCACTTTCTCTATCGCAAGCAAAACGCCGGGGATGAACGACTCTCGGCTAAGGGAATCGTGGCGGATTGTCAAAACTTGCCCAACCGTCCCGAAGATGACCTCTTGGTGGGCTACCAAGCCGGGCAATCGGACGCTGTGAATCCTGATGCCGTCCATCTCGCCCCCGAGGACTCCATCAAGCATCACTTCTGGCTTCTTGACTTTCGGCTCAGGGAAGGGCTTACCGCGAGCCTTCAAAATCAACTCAGCCGTCCGCAAGGCTGTTCCCGAGGGTGCATCGGCTTTGCCGTCGTGGTGCAGTTCAATGATTTCTACCTTGTCGAAATACTTCGCCGCTTCCATCGCGAACTTCATCATGAGCACAGCCCCGATAGCGAAGTTAGGTGCGATAATTGCTGGCAGTTTCTTTCGCTTCGCCAGCCTGTCAATGACTTTGACTTTATCAGGAGTCCAACCCGTCGTTCCAACAACTGGTGCGACACCGCACTCCAACATTGCCTTGACATTCTCAAAGACGACGGATGGATGAGTGAAGTCAACAGCGACTTGAGCGCCACTTTCCTTCAACGCAGCAACCAAATCGTTGCTCACGGGAATTCCTATCGGCTTTCCGTCAACAATCTCACCGATGTCCTTGCCGACCTCACGGACATCAACGGCAGCGACCAGTTGGAGGTTTGGGCGGCTTAGAACCCCTTTTGTGACTTCCCTGCCCATCCGACCACAAGCCCCAACAACAGCGACGCGAATAGTTTCGCTCTTCCGAGCCACTTCCCCTCGCCTCCTTTGAGCGGGGTGTAGGTTGTGCGTTATACATCACCTTCGCACGCCTTTCAGTTGCTCCTCAATCAGCACCTCGTTGGCTTTCTTGCCGTGTTTCTTTCCGTATTTGCAATGCCCAAGATTTGAACTCGTCCAGAGTGACTGCCCTTTGCCCTTCCCGTTGTGACAGGTAAGCGGCGCCGACAATGGCTTGTGACTCTGCCCCGATGTTGTGGTCACACAGCGGTTTCGTGTTGTTCAAAATGCAGCGAACCATGTTGATGATTTCGCCGTAGAAACTTGACGGCCAGAATGTCCATGTCGGTCCAGTCGCTTCAACCCTTCGCCTGTTGCCGAAGGAGTCGGTGATTTCAACGAACTGCCTTCCTTCATCCCACACAGGTCTTAGGCTCCCCGTTGTTCCCAAGATGACCGTTGGTGGCGAATCCGGGTTACTCCACGAGCCCTCAACATGGGCTGTTGCCCACGCTTTCGTCTCAGGGTGCTCGTATCGGATAAGGATGTGACCGTCGTCTTCGACTCGGAATTCTCGGTAGCGGTTGTCAATGATGCGATACTTCATCCTCTGAGTGATGCCGACAGGTTCGGCAGCCTTCACAATCACTGGCTTTTTGTCAAACCCGGCGAGATACCACGAAGCGGTGACAGCGTGGATGCCGTTGTCAAGCAGGGAACCGCCCCCAGACCGCCACTCGTCCCAGAAGACGAGCCTGTTTTCTGGACCTGCGTGGGATGTGTTGAGATACATCGCCACGACCTCTCCGATGACGCCCGAGTCAATCAACTTGCGCGCGGTGTAGTAGAAGGGGTCAAAGAGCCAGTTTTCGTTGTGCTGGTAAAAGCGCCCGGTTTCTTCCACGACCTCGCAAACATCGATGCACTCAAGCCAAGTGCGAGCCATCGGCTTTTCGCACATGACATGGCAACCCGCTTTAAGGGCAACGATGGCGACCGGTGCATGGAAATCCGGCGATGTGCAAATCTCAACCAAATCGGGTTTCTCGCGGCGAATCATCTCGTTGTAGTCGGTGTAAAGTTTGACTTCCTTTGCGTCTCGTCGCAGTTGCTCCGCTCGCTCCTTGTCACCCTCTTCCTCAGCCCTTTGTGCCCTCCGTTCGTAAAGTTCGGTGAGCCGCTTCATTGCCCGTTGCAACGCTGCTTGGCTGACATCGCACAAAGCGACAATTTGAGCCTCTGGAATCTCAGGGTAAGCAGGCAAGTGAGCGCCAACGAAAATCCCTCCTGTCCCAACAACGCCTACTCTCACTCGCTCCATCTCGTCAACCTCCTCTCACCAAATTTTTTGCGTCCAGTCAAAGTTTAGAGTCACAAACTGGCGCCGCAATAGGGGCAGTAGCGCCAGTTTGCGCGAACGCGCCTTTCGCAGTTTGGGCAACGCTTCTTCAAAGTCGCACCGCAATATGGGCAGGCAACATAGTCAGGTTGAACCGCCCGCCCGCATTCGGGGCAAACCGTTCCGAAGGAAACTCTCACCGCTTCGCCCAACTCCTCCCAAATCTGCTCAAAGGGAGGGATGTGGAAGCGGAAGGTGAACCAAGCGCCACCCGCCCGGACCCGTTCGGCGCATTCGCGGCAAAGGACTTGCCCTTGCCTTAAGACTTGACAATCTTCGCAAACGCCTCGCCCGCAACTTTGGCAGACGCCCACTGCTTCCGTTTCTCGGTGTTGGTAGCAGCGCATGCCGAATCACCTGACCTTTTTCTGTGAGCGAACGCCACAACAAGATTTTGCAGCACTTCAAAACGACCTCGCAATCCCACCGCTGGTTCACCCACTCGGGAGTTTCTTCCTCCACTTGTCGCGATACAAGCCTATGCGCTCAAAAGGAATCGG
>JGI20130J15133_1000617_pt1 | contig 32673 bp, 21 predicted proteins | sample WasSprMetagenome_FD_15133 | JGI IMG/M metagenome (IMG submission 15133) | reverse complement strand
TGAGAACAAAAAGCGTCATCACCCACTTCCTCATCATCACTCACCTGCACTTGCGTTATTCAAGCCCTCACTTGCTACCTTCCCCCGCCAATTCTTTAGACTCCGAGATTGTTACAGCCTTCCTGTCTCGAGCTTCTGATAACTGGCATGCGTTGAGGATGGCGATGGATTCGGATGCGATTCTACGATCATGAAGTGGCTTCACACCTCACTTCGCATCGTATCATTGCCCTAATCTCCTGTGGGAAGCCATCGTATGCTGGTGGTGGAAGGAAACGAAGCCAAGTTGGGTATGAGATGCGTATCTCCATTCCGACCTTTAGCCTTCCCTTCAGCTATCGCTGTGCGTCCTCTCGAGCATCCTTTGAGCTTCTGCGAGAGCCATCAAGCCCATCTCCCTGTAGCGCTCTTTCAATTCTGCTCTGAGCACACGCCACATGAGGAACTGCTTACGGATGAGGTTGAGGAAGTTCCTTGTCACGCGCATCCACGATGCTTCATCACCGCTTTCGCGCCTTATCGTTATGTGGATAGTGTTTGCGAAGATATCTTTCGTTGGTTGCGTCTCAAGGATGAAGTATTCGCTAACACCGAGGTCGTATGGTGCTAACCACACCATCCCTTCAAGCCTATATCCCTCGCCATACTCGGTGTTGTAGGAAGAAAGCATGACTTTATCTGTTGAGAACTGACCGAGCGAGTAATCAGCATGCGCCTCAAGATACTCCTTCAAGAAAGCGATCACGCCGAGCGCTTGTGCGTTTGCGACTGTGAATGGAAGTGTTATCCTCAAGTGATCGCCCTCAGGTTCTGGCAGTTTCCATCTTCTCTCAATCCCCGGAACTGACACCCTTGATGCCTGCCATGCTGGGTATGCAGTTGATGCTATAACGACAGCCATCACGAAAGCAGTAGCGAACATGGCAGCGAGCGAAGAGTAGTTGAGGCTAAGCCCAGAAAACAAGTTATACGCCACATGCAACTTCGCTATTATTTGCCCAAGCAAGTAGCCTACGATCGCTCCGAGAACGGCGTATACGGAAGACTCAGCCAAGAATAGAGCGCCTATATGGCTTGGTGCTAACCCGAGGGCTGTGTATATCCCTATCTCCCGTATTCTCTCATAAACCGAGCCGAGCATCGTCGTTAGAACGACAAGCGCTGCGATCAACATAGGTATCCAAATGCTTTCAACGCCCCTTAGTCCTGTTGCGCCTATCGCACTGCATAGGTAGGTTGTCAGCTTGCCCCTCTCTGGTATCGATGCGAAAAGGTTGAGCTCTATCCTGTCCATTAGCTGTCTCAGTTCCCTCATCGCTTCCTTCCTGCTACTCCAGTCAAACCTTATCGCTACGGAGCGCAAGTTACCGCCCGCCGACATGAGCATCCCGTAGGGCATAATGATTACTTGGTCTGGGCTCAGATGAATATACTCTTCAAGTTCCATCGTCTCCTGTCCAGTTGGCTGTTCTTGCACACGCCTCCTCTCTTGCATCATCAAGTAATCGACCGGCGTAAGCATCTCCCCATCAAGGTCAACGACCTTCTTCATCTCCTCTGAGTTTATGATCCCGATCACGGGAACTTTCATCCCAAGCACTTGAATGGAAACTTGCTTCCCTTCAAGTATGTCCTTCTCCCTGATGCCGAACCACCTTGCCATCCGAAGAGGTATCAAACACTGTGGTTTGCTCTCGGACGAGAGCCATTGACCTATGACAGCCCTCCTTATGTTCGTGACCTTCTCCTCTGCAGGTGACATGCCAACTATCGCTGTCACATCGTAGTATCGGTTGCCACACCAAACCCTTATGAAAGACTGCTCACCGACCATCGCTGAGAAATACCACGCCCTCGGTGCGACTGTGTATCTCCTGCCGTATTGGTCTCTTATGATTCGTGTTGTTGGCTCACCGAGCGGATCCCAGTTCCTGCTCCTTATCAGAACACCCCTGTATGTTGGTTCAGCACGCTTTATCGGTATCATGTTGATGCGTGTAGTGGGCACAACCGAGGTGAACGAAATGACAGTGAATGTGAGCAAGATGAGCGTCGTCGCTGTTAGGATTGTTCTAACCTTCCTCCTTCGCATGTTCCCGACGCCGAGCGAGAAGGCTGATGCGACTGCTGTGAATCTACCTACATCGGCAGTGTGCATGCCGGTTGTCTCGAACTTTATCTGGCGCATCTGGTCTTCGAACTTGCGCATGACGATTATTGAGACAACGATTGAGAGCGCAAGTATGATGAAGCCAAGTATGATGACCATCGGTGTCGTGTTGATGATAGCGAACGCTGGATGGAAGTAGCGCATGATGAACGAGATGACAGCGAATATAAGGACAGTCACCGTTATCTGCCACTTCAAGTCGGTCATGTAAAAGAAGAGGCGCTCACAGAAGTATGCAAACGGCAGTAGGAGCATCAAGTAGAAGATGATGCCCTTTATGACATCCATCGCTGTCTTCCTAACATCTGGGTAAGCTTTCGACTCGTAGCTCCATGCTGCCCTCGCAAATGTTACGAATGTGTCATAGTTGCGCTTCTCAAGCTCCTTCCTTGCCTCGATGAGGAAATCCCTCGCTTGCTCATGCATCAACCTCATGCGTTCGTTATCAATCCCGTATTGGCGGAGCTTGAGCATCCTTTGGTGATCAATTATCCACATGTCCTGTGCAACTATGTATGGCGTTACGGGTATTGAAGGGTTCTCATCCACGAGGAAGCCAGTGCCAAGGTATTGGTCCTCGGTTGCGTGGACAACCATTTGTGGATGGTCAATGAGGCTTTTATCCGCATTCAGAAGCACGAAGAGAAGCCCAAGGACAGTTGCCCCCATCGTCACTTTTATACGAGTCCCAGGTGTGGCATAGACGACGGCGCAAGGTTCGTAGTGTGATGTCAGCGGCTGTGGGACAGGCAAGGAATAACCGTAGTTGAATGGCTCTGCGCCAGTGACCGCGTCGTAAATGTAGATTTCGCGTAGCAACCAAAACCTTCTTTGGTCAATCATGTCGAATATCGCCATCGGCTTGCACGGGAAGAGCACAACTGATGTTTGCTTGTCAGCAACATCAATCGCAAACTCAATCGGTGATGCCTGAGCACCATTGAAGCCCATATCGGGAGCATAGTCAATCTCGCCAGTCACTGGGTCAAGCCTATACCCTTCAACCCTCACATTACCCCACCTGAACTTTGACTGTGGGAAGCCAACAAACTCAAAGACCGCATCCTTTAACTCTTCCTCAACACCTTGTCTTCCAGCTATCAATGCTGCTATTTGGTAGCGCTGCCAAATAACAAGCGCATCGAAGACGATGGCGAAGAGTATGCCAAGCGCAATTGACTTCCGTGTCCCTTTTGCCACCCCCGCAAGTATTGATGCACATGTCACCACGAGCATGATGAGGACGAGCGGACCATAAGGGATCTGCGTCCGCTTACCCAATGGCAGGCGCTCAACTTTGTCAAAGAGAACAGTTCTAACTCCCATCATCGTCTTCTTAGGAATCGCCGTATGCCTCATGCATGCGATAGCGCCTTTAACTGGTTGGTCAGGGACACTCGTTGTGCTCCTCTCTGGGTCAAACCAAATTAGTTGTCCCTTGACGATTGAGAAGTTATTTTCAAGCTGGAGTTTGAGCAGGCTTGTTGGCGCATTGATCAACTCATAGAGCATGCATGAAAGCATCCTCGCCTGCCTAACCACATTCTCAAAGTTCACATACTCAGGCAAGTCATGAGGTGTATCGACGAGTGGGCGCGCATCGTCTGCTGTGGCGAAGCCTATGCCAGTCTTTCCAGCAACAGTTGCCACCTCACTCTCAAGTGCGAGCATGCCAGGAAGATATGTCCTCCAGTTCTTGCCCTTGATTGGGTTTATGCCATCAACAAAGTAACGCTCCGCATCAAACCAAAATGTGAAACCGATCCTCTCAGCCACTTCACGGCAGAACTTCCCTATGTCCGAGAACTGCCATTGGATGTTCTCAGTGTAGTCAAAGAAGTGCGCCTTATAGAAGACACCGAATGTGGGCGAGCGCGAGGATATGTCTATTGCGATGAAGGCAAGGAGTTGTGGTATCTGTGTGGTCGGATCTATCGTTGTCACCTGTTGCCACTCTTTCTCCTTGTCCAGCCAGTAGCGTATGAACTCGGATACACCTTTCAAGCCGAAGCAGTGCCCAGATGTGGCGAGGAAGACGACCGTCCTATCAAGTGGCATGCGCTTTAAGAGCCGTGCAAGCTCAAGAAGTATAGCGATTGAGTTAGCTTGTTCAGCGCCGGGGGCAAGCGATGGCACGACGGACATTGAGTCATAGTATGCGTTCAAAACTATGAATTGGTTTTTGCGTGCCGGGTCTGTGCCCCAAATAACACCAACGATGTTTTTCGCCTCAACTTCTTCCCACTCCATGCTACAGCGCAGGCGAACCGTCAATGGCTTTTCGCCATTCCTACGGAGAAGCGATAGAAGCTCAAGAGCATCCGCACGGCTCATCCAAAAACGAGGTATGTCAATCGGTGTCGTTAAGAACTTAAGCTCAGCCTCCCAACGCGCCATGTCCTTCGGCTCTGGCTCAATGAATATGACTGCCCTCGCACCAAGAAACGGTGCGTTGAACCACTCGGAACCTGTAACGAAGTCAAGCAACACGATGGAGCCCTTCACTTCTTTCTTCCTGAATTCTGAGAGCTTACCTGCGTGTGCATATATGAGGTGCCCTTCAACCCCTTCTGGCGGTAGCTGTGGTGTGCGAACCAAATTCGGATACATCGGGTAGAGCTTGTATGACTTGCCTACATCTGGCAACTCCATTGACGCACCTTTATCAATCGGCGTCGTCACCTTGAACTTGAGTTCCCTAACCTTCTCCACACCTACTTTGCCTTCCTTCACCGTCGGGAGCTCAAGCTCGTCTAAACCGATCTCTTCAAACTTCTGTTTCACCCACTCAGAAGCTTTCCTTTCTCCTGAGTAGCCACAAACCCGCGAGCCAAGAGAGCTTAAATGCTCAACCGTCTCCCTTATGCGAGTTGCATCAATCCCTTCATACAGCTCTTTGTATGCGCTTGTGGATTGGGCGAAGGCTTCAACGAAGCACATGAGCCAAATGAGCAAAGTGATTGGTATCACCATATCCATCCACCTGCTTCGCTCAATCATTCAAAATCACCTCGCACCGAAGGACATAGCCTATCTCGGTTTCACAAGATGTGGTTGGGAATGTATGCCACTACCATTATAGCTCGTCAACGGTGCCTGATGGTCAGTGCGATGGTGAGTTTAGCAATCGTGAGCCAGCGCTTACAAACGCCTAACAGAGGGGTAAACTGTCTAAAGCTTTTGAGACCTTGATGCCTTTGGGGTGATGGAAAGATGAAACCGCAGTTTGGTAAGCATGGGAATGCGATACCACAGCGCATAAGCTCTCTCAGGGCTGTCGTTGTTCAAGCTGTGCTTTTGATTTCGCTCGCTCAATTTGGATGCGACTCAACTAAGCATTTGCCTCAACCACCAAGCACTCCAACTCGGCAGTGGACTGTGATGGTTTACATGAGCGCAGATGACAGCTCGCCTGATTCACTTGAGCCAGATGCAATCAACGACATCAACGAGATGGAACTCGTCGGCTCAGATGAGAATATCGCCATAGTGGTGCAGGTTGACAGAGTCCCATCTCATGATACTTCAAATGGGAATTGGACGACCACAAGGCGCTACCTCGTCACATACGACCCAACATATGACCCAAGCAATCCGAGGAGTGACAGAACGATCAGGTCGCTTTTGATCGGGGATATTGGTGAAGTGAACATGGGCTCGCCCGATACGCTGATTAACTTCATCAGGTGGGCAAAGGCATACTACCCAGCGAAGCACTATGCGCTTGTCTTTTGGGATCACGGCAGGGGTGTTGACGACACCTCACCATACAGACTGCGCACACAACTACTGCGCCCGAGGGGTGTCATCTACGACGACACCGATGAGGACTTCCTTACGACACCAGAGCTTGGCTACGCTTTAAACAAAGTCAAGCCGATTGACCTTGTGGCATTTGATGCATGCTTGATGGCGATGATTGAAGTCGCATACGAGATGCGCAACTCAGCATCGTTCATGTGTGCGTCGCAATCGAGCCCGCCAAACGAAGGCTACCGATACGACCTATGGCTTCGTGAGCTTAAGCAGAAGCCAAACATGAGCCCTCAAGAGCTTGCCAGCGTGATCGTCACAAAGTATGTTGAGAGTGTTGGGTCATACACTGATGTCGCAGAATCTGCCATCAAGCTCTCGGAGGTCGAGAAGCTCGCGGGAACGGTGAGCAAATTTGCGAACGCGCTTATAGGCGTTGCAGACAAGTTTAAACTTGAGCTCGCAAACGCTCGCAACCAAACTTCGTCAGCTCCAGACTACCCTGACTTCAAGGACTTGTATCACTACGCTGAAAATGTCAAAGCGCTTGTTGATGATGCCTCAATACGCTCACTCGCCTCGGATGTCATGGAACAGCTTAAAAGAACTGTGCTCGAAAACAAGACGACAGGTAGCCTGAGCGGTTTTAATGGCTTGAGCATCTACTTGCCCTCACCACCACCTCGCACCACGAGCATAGGGTATGCCAATACAGCTTTCGCTGTTGATACGCAATGGGATGAATGGCTCGCTAAACAAAAGCAATAGGCGTATCTTAAAGTCGCCCGCTCGTTTCATTGCCCATCGCCTATCCACAAGGCACTTAGTGGCATACTGAAGCAACGAGCAAGCACTTATGAAACTCAACGAATGCGTTTAAATGCAACGACAGCGAAGACGAAGTAGGTGAACATGGACATGACAGTGGTTATCTCGTGTCTTCTTGTGGTGGCGTTCGCATACAACCACAATCCGATCAACCCACTGCGTCAAAGCAACCCCTCAATCTTTGAATGCCCACCAATTGATGAAGCACAAGTTGAAGTCATCACGAAAGCAAGCGGTGGAGTCAGCCTCCTTGAGATGCGTTTTCCAACCGCTCTCAAATCTGGGATACCTGAGAACGATATTGTGCACTCAACAGTCTATGTGCCACCTGAGGCGAAGTCCAGCAAAGTGCCATTCGTTGTGATATTGCATGCCTTCGCCTCAAGGGATGCGGAGGTTGAGCGTTACCTTGCAAAGGCTTTTGCGCATCGTGGCATCGCAGCAGCAGTTATGGAGCTACCATATCACCTCCATCGCTCACCGAAAGGGATGGAGAGCGGTGAATTCCTCTTCCGCACATCGCTTGATGGGGTTCTATCTGCCATAAGGCAAGCTGTTATGGATGCGAAGCGCCTCATCGATTGCATCTCCCTACAACCGTTCGTTGACCAAAGCAAAGTTGGCGTTGTAGGGGTGAGCTTTGGCGGTATAATCGCTACACTGCTCTGTTGCGTTGATAAGCGTGTGAGTGTTTGCGTGGATGTGCTTGGTGGCGATTTAGCTATCACGCTTTGGAAGAGTTGGCTCACAAGACCATTCCGTCGCTCCCTTGAGAGGGCTGGGATAACTTTTGAATCCCTTCGCTCACTTGTGCAGTCAGTCAATCCGACGGCTTATGCAAGTGAAGCCAAGGGTAAAAGCATCCTCATGGTTATGAGCGAGTATGATCTTTTCGTCCCGAGGGAAGCATGCCTTGAATTATGGCGAGCCCTTGGATGCCCGCCATTGATTCACCTGTATACAGGTCACCTATGTGCGCAGTTCAGCGCTGAGGCGCTTAAGAACGCCATAGCAAAATTTATCGAAACAACATTCTCCTCGGGCTTGAGCGCAACTGAAGTAGCATCAACGCTAAACCATGTGCCAAGCATTGCTGTGAAGGCTGAAACACTTATAGTCGCTGGTGGTAAAGCTGGAGTTGGGATTGCAATTGAGCTTGCCGATTTGGACAGGGCAAGACGAACATCGCTCGACTTGCATCTCACTACGGGCGGTGTTTATCTTGGCATCCAATGGGAGGCTTCACGCAACTTCGCCGTCGGAGCATGCGTGCGCATGGATGAAAGGCGTGTGCTCAAACCACACATGTCAGCCTTCCTCATATTTTGAGTGCTCAATGTTCATCCAGCGGTCCCTTTGGTATTGGCATTCGCGGAGGCTTTCGTGGAGGCTTCTTTGCTGGCGGCGTTGGTTGCACTTCCTCTATCGGTTCCACCGATGTTGGTGGCTCAGGTGAAAACACAGCACCCAATTTGTCGTAGATGTTACTGAACAAACCTTGAATGGCTCTCCCCAAGAGGAACACACCGATGATGACGGCTACAGCGACAAGAGAAAGCATCAGCCCATAAGCAAGCTTCGTTTGACCTTTACCAAATCGCCTCAGGGAAAGCATCGCCTGCACCTCCCAAATCCTAATGATGCTACGACAGCGGTGTTAAGTGCAACAGCTTAAGTGCCTCATCAACTGAAAGCGATTGCATCACCGCTTGATGCACCGCGCATTTGAAGTAGGTCAAGGAGGCGGGATGACGAAGGTTGGCGGTTTGCTGATTGTGTGTTATAGTGGTGAGCGGATAAAGTTCATCATGGTGAGGTGATGAAAAAATGAAGCGCTCAAAAGCGTTCACGCTGATTGAGCTTTTAGTTGTTATAGCGATAATAGCCATCCTCGCGGCTATCCTCTTCCCCGTCTTCTCGAAGGCTCGTGAGAAAGGGCGTCAGACTGCTTGCGTCTCAAACATGAAACAGATTGCCCTCGCAATGATTGCTTATTCTGAGGATTACGATGGCTTCCTGCCGTGCTTCTGGGACAATGTCGCAGGTGAAAAGCAATACGGAGGTTGGATGTTCTACAACACATTCAACCAGTGCTACAAAAACAACTTTGAACCGCAGAAGGGAAGCATCTACCCGTATGTGAAGAACGAGCAAATCTTCATGTGCCCTTCTGACTCATGCGGACATGGCTGTAGTTATGCGATTAATGGGGCATTGACTCCTGACCCATATGGCGGAAGTCGCTTCCACAGAGGATTACATACAAGCTACATCACAAAGCCATCAACAACTTTCTTGCTACTTGAAGAGCAATGTCCCATCGGAAGCACAGACGATGCGCACTTTAGCCCCGGTTACCCCGCAGGAGGAAACATACCAGAGAAGCGACACTTGGATATGTCAAACTTTGCATTTTGCGATGGGCATGTGAAACCCCTGCGAAGGGAAGCACTCGCCAGCGGTATATACAGCTTCTACCCATAAGCGGATTTTTCCCAGAACATCGGCGATGACTCGGAAACGACGGACATCGTTCGGTGCGGTTTCGCCTGTGAGCAGGAAAACCAGTTTGCCATTGTTGCTTTGCGGTCCGTCGGGTTCAAAAGTGCAGGGCACAACTTTTTGACTGCCGCCCGCAATTTCCAATACCCGAACGCTGTTCGGGTCAATGAAGGTGTCTTTAGGCACACCTGCCAATTTGCCCCAGTCAACATCAACGGTCACGGGTTCATCCAGCCTGCGAATGCCATCTGCGTGGACAGCGATTTCAAAACCGAAACGCCAACGGGAGTAATCCGCCGAGACATTGAAAGCGACTTCCCGTTCGTTATCTGCCAACGCCAACTCCTCTTTCGGCTTGATAGGTTCAATGCGGGCAATCAATTTCCGCTGACCGTCAATCCCTTCTGTCCCAACGACGACACCGACATCCTTCTGCTGACCTACTGCAACAGTGATGGTTTGCTTAGCCAGCAGGGTTTGTGGCGAAACGGTGTCGAGGTAAAGCGCTAAGTTTGCGTTCCCGCTCACCAAGCCATTGTTGAGCAAAGTGATGACAGCCTTCAACTGCTGACCTTGCTTCGGTTCTTTCGGCGTCAGCGAAAGTTTCGTGACGGCGAAGTTAGGTTTGCTGGCAGTTTTGCCCCAAACGAGCAGGGCTTTTCGCCATCTCCCAACGGTCAGCCTCACGGCGCTTTCCTTCACGACCTCAACCGCTTGGGGAGTTTCGTCATCGGAGAGCCAAATGAGCCGAGCAGTTTTTGCGTTGAACTTAGGGGCAAATTGCAGCGGGCGCAGCAAAACCTCTTTGGTCTCCTCGCCTATCAGGATACGAATTTGCTCTGGCGTCTCAAGCCTCAATGTCACTTCGCCATCGGTGACGACAACTCCGAAGTCGTGGCGCTTACCACCGGCATCGCAGAAAGCGTAATCAGGCGTCCGGACGAAAGTGACGGTTCGGTCTCCGACAAGGGCGCGATATTGGGTGATTTTCGGTCCATGAGCGTAAAAGCCATATTGGGGCAAAACGAATTTTTGACCGTTACGGGTCACCGTGAAGGGCTTTTCGCCGAAGTTGACAATCACTTCGGTCATCCCGGCTTTAGAACCTGAGCGCCCAAAAAGCGTCCGCTGGACATCTCGGTCAGGAGTTAGCCACTCGTGCGAGAGCATCTCGTCAAAAGCAATCTGCTCGTGCAGTTTGCAGACAATTCGGTAACTTTGAAGCAACCGCTTCCGCAAATTCAAATCGCTCCATGTGAAGCCCAAGCGGTTGACCCAAAACATCGGTGGCGTGCCGTAAAGGATGTTGAAGGCATCTTTTTTGTCGGTCAAATCAGGGGCAACGCGGTGAAGGAAATCGGTGCTGTCGCCCCAATACCAGTAACTGACGACGCAATCGTGGAAGACCAATTCCCAAAGTGGAACGCGACGGCGGTGACCCAAGCCCCACTCAAGGTAGCGCTCACCAATTTCCTCGCGCTTCTCTGGTGGGCGCAAGTGACCTGCCGCCCATGTGAAGAACGGGTTGTGGCTCATCATGCCTTCCCAGTAATCGTAAATGTCAACGCCCCACCACCGACCGTGTTCGCCGCCAAGCACCAAGCCGAGTTCATCGCCGACAAATTTCGCCAACCGCCGCTTCGCTTCCCTGTCCTCAGTTCGGTTGTGCATGTGCTTTGTGTCGTAGCACTCAATCAAGTCTGTAGCCGTCGTCACATCCAGAAACCAAGCGTTGTGTGGATGGTTTTTGAGTTGCTCGGTGATGTATTTTCTGGCGACTTCAAGTTGCAGTAGCGAGCAACGCTTGTGGGCGGTATGCTTTTTGTCCCAAGTCACCCAACCGACTTGCCTGTTGCCATCCGCCCTTAAAACGCAATCTTCAATAGTGCCGATGTTGTAGGGTGGGGGATGGTTGGGGCAGCAAGTGTAAAGGTCTTCGTAGTTGTCGTAGCGGCTGTTAAGGTAACCGAGCGCTTTTATGGCTTCCATCTCCTTCGCCGACCAAACACCGTTTATGAGCATCCGGTCAATGCCCAGAGATTTCGCCTCGCGGGCAAATTGCGGGTTGCCACCCCAGACATCAGGAGCACCAGCGAGCAACTTGACCGCAGGTTTTCGCTTTGCTTTCTCAAGCAGAGTGACAAGGAAACCGTTGCGCTTGGCATAATCGCGATAGCGCTTGCAAATTGCGACATGACCGCCTTCAGCGACGAAGATGTAGCGAACTCTGCGCGGATAACCGAAGACGCGCATGGTTGGATCGTGGTAAGCGACGGGCGATAGCAATTCACCGTGTTGCGTTTTCACTGGCTCAATGACTGCATTCCCGTCGTCAGCGCTTCTCCCATCCCACAAAAGTAAGTAGCCGACTTTGCCGTCAGTGACACCGACCCAAGGCATGTCAAGTGCGCCATAAGTCCTGAAGAACCAGCCGCGAAATTCTTTCCCGTCAACGGGCACCGCTATGCCATTGCCATAAAAGGGAAGGAGCAACTCGCTCTTTGGGTTGATTGGCGGAAGTGACGGCAGGAAGGAGAATGTCCCGACTTGAACTTTGGGGTCACTGACGGACGCCTCCGCAACGAGTTCATCGTTCTCAAGCCACATTGTGACGGTCACAGGGAAAGTTTTTCCGTCACGCTGCCGCGCTTCGGTTTGGAAGGAGACTTTNCCGTCGGCAAGCCTTTGAAAGTTACTGAAGGGTGCGACGGATAGGCTACGCCAAATGACCTTAGCGGTTTTGTCGGTAACCGTGATAGTGCCAGAAGCATCAAGCACTACTTGCAGGCGTGCACTCTCAAGCGACAGCTGTTGTCCACCAGTTGGAAGAGCGCTTATCAGCGCCCATTGCCATATCACATTCACGAGGGCGAACAGACACATCCCCTTTTCTCTCCACCGAAGGCTTTGCGACATGAGAAGTGCTACGAGCTTTTCACCTGAGCGATTTGATGGCTCACTCAAGTGGGCATCTACCGAACTCGCTTCCGTAGAGTGGTGCCTTGTCTTTGCTTCCGTATGCGTTTATGATCATGTCACGCACATGTTCATAGACGGCATCTTCCGCTGCCTTCAATACGAAGTCACCGAGGCTGTTTATCTCCTCAGCGAACTTGCCTATGACATACCGAGCACCACGAGGCTTCCTTCCCTTCGCTTCCGACTCCTGTTTTTCTGTCTCCGTCATCTTCTCAACAATCTGCCTACCTCTACCCGAGGGATCTCTCTCAAGCGCCTTCAGGAAAATGTCGGCGAGCGCGGTGGCGTAGTTGAACTTCCTTGCGCCAGCGCCTATGGCTTTGTGGACGGCTTCATAGCTAAGCCCAGTGCCACCATGAAGGACTATCGGCGCAAAGAAACCTCTCTCCCTCAGCGCAACATCGATCTCTCGCATCCTGCTGTATCCTATGATTGGGCGTCGTAGATACCACCCATGCGCGCTCCCGACGAATATTGCTATCGCATCCGCATTTGTTCCCTCAACGAGCCTCACCGCATGCTCGGGCTTCGTAAACTCCTTCCTTATCTCCTCCTCGCTTTGTGCAGCTCTCGCTGCTGCTTCACCTATCTCACCTTCTTCGACCTCAACTGTCACACCGTGTTTGTGCAACTCTGGGATGATCTTTGAGCACCGCTCAATGTTCATTTCGACTGCCTCGCCCCTATCAACCTCAGGTGGATGCTTTGAGAAGTCAAGTTCAACCGAGGTGAAGCCAGCCCTCAGAGCATCAAACGCAAGTTCATCATCGTTTTGGAGGTGATCAAGGTGTAACGCAATCGGGATGAGATAACCTTTCTCGTCCCACAGCCTCTCAACTTCCTTTGCGACAAACTCAGCAAATGCATTCAAGCGCTCAAACTTGCTCCCAGAGAACCATCCGTCAAGCGCATACGAGACTTGTGACTCTGCCACTTGGATTATGACTGGCGAGTTGAGGTCAAACGCGGCGCGCAAGACAGCCCTTGTTATCTCTGGGCGAAGGCAGTTGGCTGCGAGCACCCCAAACTCATGTCTGTCTGCAACTTCGAGTATGGGACGCAAGTTGAGCAAGTGTGTGTTTTTGATGCGCTTCAAGTAGGGGTTGGTCTCAAACGAAAGTTCGTTGACGGGAGGAATGCCACCATCCATCATGCCACTATGCATTGCCCGATCACCTCACACTGGCAAAGTGGATTTTTCACCTTTACCTTCACCGCATGCAATCATCGGTAAGTATAACACGCCACCGCCTGAGACATGGTTATGGCATTCAATTTCATCGTAGCGTGAACTCATCGATCCAGTAACTCATTCCCGCAGTGTTTCCTCCGAAGCCAGCTTGCAAGTATGGTGGATCGTTCAACTCGCCGATAACTATCTCATCAATTGTGTAGCTTGTGGCATTCGGCTCAACATTCATGAAAGCCTTGAGGAGATTGAGCTCAACCCAATGCCAATTCCCATCAGCTTTAGCATCCTGCACTTTGCCTATCACCTTCATCCTCAGGTCAATCGGCGGTTCGTCGCTCCCTGTCAGGACGAGCGCATACCACCATTCACCGCTCCTGAAGTAGATGTTAACCTTAACACCGTTTTGCAATCGGTATGCGAAACGCAGTTTCGGGCGCGACTTCAAATCTATGTGCCCTGCGAAAGCTCGCACGCCGAAGTGCCCACCGTTTATGGCGTTCGTTACACGCAGGCTGTATTTCCCACCAGCCTTCGTGCTCGCATCACGAGTCAAGATGACTTCATTGCTTTCGCCCAGTGGCACCCAGCTACCGATGCCCGCCTCAAAGTCGTTGTTCGGCTCTTGATGTGCGGTTGCAGTTTGGAGCATCTTCATTTTCTGCTCACGGGCTACGGCGATCGGCTTGAGCACTTTAATGTGCTCAAGAGAAGGCTCGCACCTCTGATACCAGATTCTGAGGCGAGCCACAAGGAGGATGTTGTGGTAGCTCCAGAGCGCCACATAGCCACTGTTCAAGGCGTCTTTATCAACGACATCACAAACAAGGTCTTCTTGCTTCGTCTCAGGCGAATGGACATAACAGCGTATTCGCTCCCCCGTTTTCTCAATCCGGATGTAAAACCAACGCTGATGGAATGAGAAGTTGTGGTTATGTGGGTAGATGAAATGGTGCTGTGTGCTCTCTGCGAGGATCTTATCGCCTTTGAGCAGGGCACTCTTTGAGTTATCCCAACCAGAGTATATGAAGCTATAGCCACTGTTCAAGTTAAGCCCGTCGGCACAGAACGAGATGTTGATATCGCTCGGGCGACTGTAGCCTGGTTCCTTGGGCAAATCCATGCCGATGTTGCCATAGAACTCAATCACCATGTCCCCGCTGAACCTCATTTTCGTCCACACAACTGGGACTCTATCACCCAACCCACCATACCAAGACCAGTCAAGCTCACAAGGCCATCTCGGGACGATGTCCCAATTGCCCCTTGTCTGATAGAACTCAACTGGCGCTTTCCAGAAGGTGGTGTCAAACAAGTTTGAAGGATACAACTTGAACAGCGTGATATCGATTGGGCGCTCGCCAACTCTTATCGCAAGCTCGTTCCCACGAAGCTTGTTCTCAAGCAATGCCCCAATGACTGGCTCGCCATCTATCACAACAGCGATGTAGCCTGAGGATGCGCTTATGCGCACTGGCAACTTTTCCTCTTCCTTCTGCCATTCAGTTTGTGCGAGCACTTTATCGCCTTCTTGTATTGTCAGGCGTATCTTGTTTGGGCGGTCAAGGCGAGAAAGCTTAAGCAGAGCACCGCTTGAGAAGTTACGCTCGCTCGCACCAAAGGAGAAGGTGAGCTCACTGCAATATTGGATGGCGCGTAGCCAGTCAAATTCAATCTCCGTCTCACCAAACCCTCCATCCTCACCGTAGAAGCGTCCATAGCACCAGTATGTGAATGCGCCATCGGAGCGCGTGACATCCCACATGCCCCTACTCGTCGCCCACGGAATCATGTATTCCTCTTTGAGGAACTGGCGCGCAACTGATGGCTCCTTGTATCTTCGTTCCCTGAACTGAACAAGGACATCGTCAAAGGTCGCACTGCCGTTGCAGTATAGCGCTATGTAGCCCTTCCTAAGCGCTGTGTTATATGCACGAACCACAAGCACATCATCCACAAACCCTTCCAAGATGCCACAAGATTTCACAGCGACCTTAAGTTTGTGTGGGGCATTGCCCCAGCGCTCAAACTTACTTGTTGATAGCACATGCAAAGCTCCGTCCTCAACGATGGAGAGCGTTATGAGCGCCTCGTTACCCTTTGGTGCACACCTGAGCAAATAATGTCTCCCCTTGCCTTGGCACAGGAAGGCTATTCCAGCAGACCCTTTGATGTTTGCAACACTGACCAAGGCATCGTAATCAGACCAATCCTCCAAGCCCGTTGCAAGGTATGCCGATTCACCTTGCCCGCTCAAGACACCACCTTTGACACTCCATGCACCACTCCAAACTTCCCAATCACTCAGCGAGTAACCCATGAAGCTGTCGTAGAAGTGCTCCCAAGTGGCTACCTCAATATCGTCAAAGTAGGCTTCGTTGCAACCATCAACATAGAGGGCGACCTTGCCCTGAGAGAAATAGTGAGTCTGAGCATTCAGCACTGGCACACCGTCGATTGAACCTATGAGCGCTTCATCCGTTGCGCACAGGCTCAACGAATACCACACCCCAGGGACGAAACCGATCGGCTTTGATGCAAGCACGCTCACCTTACCGTCAACGCACTGCAAAAGCTCGCACTTGCCACCATCACCTGAGAGGGCGTTCGTCCAACGCATCAGGATGTAGTTTCTCTCGTCCTGATAGAAGGCGCACAAGCCGACAGCACTTGCAAGCGTTGGCTTTACAGCGACGCTCACCTTGTAGTTGTCCCAGAACCAGTATCCGAAAACTGCAAACGATGGTTGCTTTGAGCTCGCTCTGAGCGCAAAGGCGTTTGCCTTGTAATCGGGGTTGCCAGTTGGCTCGCCTAACCCTGTTAGCTTCCATTCGCCACCAACGAATTCAAACACCCCAACCTCCTGTGATGCCCTCGTGAAGTCATCTCCGTAGTAAATCTCCTCAATCGGTTGGAGGCGCAACCGCTCAATTTGGAAAGCGCCGTTTGGCACCGAGCTGTAAGCTATGCGCCCAGAAACATATTCACCATCGGATGCCCTTGTCACAACCTTATCATCGCAAACTACGACGATGCGCTTCTGACGACGCTTCACAGCTATTTTGACCTGTGGAGTTGTCGGACGATACAGCTGTATAGGCGTGTCAATCCTTTTCTCGCCACTTGGTGTGACTTTGAAGACGGCAACGCCTGCCCTGCTCAGCTTGAGGTAATAGAACCTCTTTTCGTCGATGTAGTTGAAGGCGATGCCGAACTGAGCATCCGTCTTCCAATCGTGAGTTGATTTAACCGTGCATAAGAGCGTGTATTCGGGTTCGCACTCGATGTCGGTCATGGTGAAGCTTTGAAGTGCCACCGCACTACGCAGGAGGAGTAGCANCAACGCTATGTGCAANGCTACAAGGTAGCGCATACCAGTGGTGGGAGAACGAGACGCACTCGTTGTGTTAGCTCCGTTTGACATGAAGGGATGAACAGCTTGCCTTCCACCCAACTTCGACACCCCCAAAAGGCTATAACCATGAGAAGGATGCGCCTTCGCATCAAATCTGCGATGTGCTTTGCCTTTATCGTTAGACATCGTTTTTGCTCATCCCGTTTCCGAATTCATCCTTAACCAAACCTTGCTCGCATTACAATGTAATGCGGTGACAGCCCAATTCACCAACAGCATCAAGAGGAATTGAGGTGATGAACGCATGACATTTCAGGAGCTGTTGATGTCTTTGCAACGCTTCTGGGCTGAGAAGGGTTGCCTTATCCTTCAACCCTTTGACATGGAAGTTGGAGCTGGGACAATGCATCCTGCAACTGCGCTTCGCTGTCTTGGTCCAGAGCCTTGGAGGGCAGCTTATGTTCAGCCATCGCGCCGCCCAACAGATGGACGATATGGCGAGAACCCAAACAGACTGCAACACTACTATCAATTCCAAGTCGTGATAAAGCCATCGCCAGATGACATTCAAGACATCTACTTAAGCAGTCTGCAGTATTTGGGGATCGACCCAGAAAAGCATGACATACGCTTCGTTGAAGACGATTGGGAATCCCCCACACTCGGGGCAGCTGGGATAGGTTGGGAGGTCTGGCTCGACGGAATGGAAATAACCCAGTTCACATACTTCCAGCAGATGGGCGGTATTGAGCTTAACCCGATCACCGTTGAGATAACATACGGACCTGAAAGGATAGCGATGTTCCTTCAAGGTGTTGATAGCGTCTTTGAGCTTGAATGGGCTAACGGGATAACATACGGTGAACTCCACCACCGCTTTGAGGTTGAAGGCTCAAAATACAACTTTGAGCTCGCTGACACCGATATGCTCTTCAAGCTCTTTGAGATGTTCGAGCGTGAGAGCGAAAGGATAATTTCGCACGGGCTCGTTCAGCCTGCATTTGAGTATTGCCTAAAATGCTCCCATGTCTTTAACCTGCTTGACGCTCGTGGCGTCTTGAGCGTTGTTGAGAGAACGAAATACATCGCCAGAGTCAGAAGGCTTGCAAAGGCATGTTGCGAAGCCTACATCAAGCAACGCGAGGAAGCAGGCTTCCCATTGCTTGAGAAAACTTCAAGCATAAAGTGAGCGCTCACACAAAAGCCACATCATGCACCTTCAGTGTTGCCTGAGCACTCGCTCAATGTTAAAATTGCTTCAAGGAGATGTGGATGAGACCGAGCGCACGAAAGGAAGTGATGAACGATGGGTAGCGAGATGAAACGCATTTCGCGTCGCCAATTTATCAGCGGGCTTGGCGGTGTCATAGGTGCGCTTGCAGTGCCAACGGTAGTGCCAGCGCAAGTCCTCGGCAAACGCACAGGGAATGTCGCACCAAGCGATGTCAGCGTTAGGGCTGTCATAGGCGTCGGAGGGATGGGAACGAACCACCTTAGAAATCTGCTCAAACGCAAGGATGTGCGTGTGGTTGCAGTTTGCGATGTGGACAGGAATCACCTTGAAAGAGCACTCAAGATAGCTGAGGAGGCTGGGGTGAAATGCGACGGCTATACAGACTACCGCTACATCTTGGATAGAGCGGATGTTGATGTCGTCTACATAGCTACGCCACCACACTGGCACGCCTTGCAATGCATACATGCAGCGCAGGCTGGCAAAGACATCTACTGCGAGAAACCGATGACAAGGTTCATCTACGAGGGGCGAGTGGTAGCAGATACCGTTAAAAGGCATGGCGTCATATTCCACATAGGCACATTTGGTAGGTATGGGGCAAGGATATGGCGCAAGCTCATAATGAGTGGGCTCTTGGGCAAGCCACTCGTTATAACGATGAACCACCACAAATACAACTGGAAGGTGCGCCAATGGAGTGGTAGGGTTGACCTTCAACCACAACCAGTGCCACCTCACCTCGATTGGAACATGTGGCTTGGTCCAGCTCCGTATAAGCCGTATCATCCGCATCGTTGCCATGGTAGCTTCCGTGGCTATTGGGACTACGACGGTGGCGGATTTACTGACATGGGCTCACATTACTTTGACCCGATACTGTATATGCTTGGCTTCGATGAAAACTGCCCAGGTCCAGTTGAGGTTGAAGCNGAAGCTGAGTTCCCAGCACATCCAGATGCGGTGCGCCTGTGGGGCAAGATAACATACAAGTTCGCAGATGGCACGATAATAAGGTGCGTGAGCGGTGAATGGGGAACTCCAGACCCACCTGATGTCCCTTGGATTGAAGGTCCCAAAGGGAAAGTGTTCAACGACGGGCGAACAGACCCGCCAGACCTGCTGAAACAGCTTGACAGTTACCCAGACCCTGAGCCACTCGTTGACTTTGAAACCGCTTTGAAGACAAGAAAGCAACCGGGAGGGAATGCCGAAGTCTCGCACCGTGTCTCAACGATATTGCACATAGGGAACATCGCAATAAGGGTTGGAAGGAAAGTCGTATGGGATCCTGTCAAGGAGCAATTCATCGGGGACGATGAGGCTAACAGGTTCGTCAACATACCCTACAGGGCTCCTTGGCATCTATGATGGGTTCATCAACTCAAGGGGTGATTGAGAATGAGGAGAAGGGCATGTGTATTGCTTCTTCTCGCCCTTGCGCTGTCGTGGGCACTGAGGTGCGCTGTGGCAGGCAACGCAAAAGAACCTCAGGCGAGACAAGAAGCGATTGAGAGCATACTCAAGGACATCGTTTCAGAGGACCAAAAACTCCGCATCAAAGCGTTTGAGAGGCTACGCGAGCTTGGGATGGATGGCGTCAGGCAACTCGTTGAGATGATGCCGAAGCTCGGCGAGGGAAACGATGGCGGTGTTAGGTTTGCCGTCCATGGTCTTGCGATGACATTCACTGCGAAGGGGATGGAGAGGGAAAGAAAAGAGTTGAGCATGACGCTCTGCGACTTGCTCAAAACCGACCTCCCCACTTGGGTTAAGCGTTTCCTCATTGAGCAACTGCAGATAGTCGGTGGTGAGGAAGCGGTAGAGACGCTATCAACCTTGCTATCCGACGAGGAGCTTGCCGAGAGTAGCAGGCAGGCTCTTTGTGCAAACCCATCTGAATCTGCGTTGAACGCGTTGCGTGGTTGGCTTCCCAAGGCTAAGGGCGATTTGCGCATCGGTATAATCAACGCGCTCGGTGAAAGAAGGGATAAAAATGCAGTCAAGGTGTTGCTGAATGAAACGCTGAGCAAGGATAGGGATGTGCGTTGTGCAGCGCTTGAAGCGCTGGGCAAGATAGGCGATCCAAGCGCAGTTGATGCCATCCTCTTAGGTTTAAAGGACGCCGATGGCAGGGTTGTGCGTAGCGCTTTTTCTGCATTGCTCATGCTCTATGAGAATCTGCTTGCCTCGGGACGAAAGAAGGAAGCGCTGAAAGCTGGCACAGAGGCGCTCAGGGTGGTTAAAGAGTCAAAGCAAAGAAGGGCGTTGCTCTTGCACATAGCGAAGATAGCCGATGCTGGGGCGATCGGAGCTATCGCAACCTGCTTGAGCGACAAAGACCCGTATGTGCGTTCCTTAGCGATGGAATGCTTGAGCGTGATTGAGGGCGAAGAGGCAAGCGCACAACTCGCAAAGCTGATGAAAACAGCCGATGAAGCGACTCGATCAAGGATTGTGCTCATCTTGGGGAGACGCAAAGACAAAGTCGCAACGAGAGCGTTGAACGAGGCGTTGCAGGATAAAAGCGATGTGGTGAAAGTGGCGAGCTTGCAAGCGCTCGGGAAGCTTGAGGAAGCCTCAGAAGAGTTGCTACTCAAGGCAGCTACATCGGAAGTTGAAGAGATCCATGAGACAGCGCTCAAGGCTTATATCGCACTCGCAAACAAGAGGCTTGAAAAGGGAGACCGAGAAGGCGCTGTGAAGATGTTTGCTACGGCGACAAGGGTTGCTCGCACTGTTGAACTTGTAAGGGAAGCGCTGAGTGGGATCGCAAAAGCTCCAGCTGAAGAAGCACTTATAACCGTTGAGGAGTTGCTCAAAGAGCCACAGTTGATGGAGGAAGCATCCCGTGCTTATTTTGCAATAGCCACATCGCTCGCCGATGCTGGTAAGAGGGACGAAGCTTTGCAAATGCTTTTCAAGCTCGCTGCGATGAGCACGCCAAGGGATCTATCGGAGGCTGTCTTTGCCAAACTGCGCCAGCTCAACCCTGAAGTTGATGTTTCATCCGCACGAGGCTTCGTAACATCGTGGTGGCTCATCGGTCCTTTCAAGGGGACGGATATCGATGCGGTATTGCCACCTGAGAAGGAAGTGAACTTGGAAGCGCCAGTCAAGTTTGAGGGCGTTGAGCTTAGATGGTTTAAGCATCGCACAAACGACATTGATGGCTTCGTCAACCTCTATGGATTGCTCAAGCCAAACGAGAATGTGAGCGCCTTCATGTATGCCGAGATTGAGGTTGAGAAAGAGATGGATGCCCTCTTTAAGCTTGGGAGCGACGATAGCATAAAGTGTTGGTTGAACGGGAAGCTCGTCCACCGCTATCCAGAACCTCGCTCGCCAGCTGTCGACCAAGATGTTGTTAAGGTGCATCTGCAGGCTGGCTTGAACAGGATACTGTTGAAGGTAGTCAACTTCGGTGGTGGTTGGTGCGCCACATTGCGCATAACCGACATTGACGGTCGTCCAGTTAAGTTCAAGCAAAAATGAGAAGCTCACTCACCTGCCCTTCAAGAGGGTCACACTCCATTGCCCTGCCGAGAGCCTTCCCCACGCAACTTGTGCGATATAGCTGTGTCAGCTATTTGATGACCGTTGGCATGCTCATCTTTCATCGGGGGTTGGTCAGAGATGCGCAAGAGAGTGGTTGTGACTGGGATGGGCGTGATAACATGTCTCGGATACGGTGTTAAGGCTTTTTGGGAGGGGCTGATTGAAGGGAGGAGTGGCATTTCGAGGATAACTCGTTTTGACCCGACTGGACTTAGGAACGAACAAGCGGGCGAGATAAAAGAGGAAGTGTTGCTCAATGCGCCATTGCCTGATGAGGACATCGATGAAGCAACGCTCTTCGCCTACCTTGCGTGTCTTGAGGCTGTTAACGATGCTGGTCTGCTTGAACTGCGTGATGAAGAACGCTCCAAGGTGGGGCTTGTCTTCTCCACCAACTTTGGTGGGGCAAGCCGTTGGGAAGAGCTTGCCTCACAATGGCTTTCGGGCGAGCAAATCGATGCTGATTTGTTTGAGCAGTTTGAGTTTGACTTCCCTGCCACATATGTAGCTCGCAAGTTCGGCTTCTTCGGACCTTCAATCACGCTCTCCAATTCATGCTCCTCTGGAACGAGCGCTATAGGAGTCGCTATAGACCTGATCAGGTCTGGCATATCTGATGTGGTGATAGCCGAGGGACACGACATGCTATCTAAATTTGCGCTTGGCGGTTTGAGCATACTCGGCACGATAACGCCAGAGATGATACGCCCGTTTGATAGGAGGCGTAGCGGGACGATATTCGGTGAGGGCGCAGGCGCGCTCGTGCTTGAATCCGAAGAGCATGCAAGGAGGAGGGGAGCGAAAATCTATGCCGAAGCGATGGGGTATGCACTTAATAGCAACGCTTACCATCTAACTGCTCCAGGGAAAGGTGGTGAGGGGATGATACGNGTCATCAGGGGAGCACTTGAAGATGCTCAAGTTACGCCACAGCAGGTTGACTACATCAATGCACATGGCACTGGAACACAACTACACGATCCTGAGGAGACNTTCGCCATTAAATCNGTGCTGAAAAGGAGAGCATACGAAATACCAGTTAGCTCAATTAAAGCTGCAGTTGGGCATGTTATGGCTGGTGCTGGAAGCGTTGAGGCGATAGCCACGATAAAGGCGATCAACGAGTGCATCGTCCCACCAACGCTGAATTACGAAGAGCCAGATCCAGAATGCGACCTTGACTATGTGCCAAACAAAGCAAGAGAACACAAGGTCAATATCGCCATATCAATATCGGCGGGCATAGGCGGGAACAATAGCGCACTCGTCCTTGGGCGTTACGACGGTGAAGAAAAATGAAGGCGAGGTGGTTGGATGCGCAGAGTAGCCATAACGGGTGTCGGCATAGTGACGGCTATCGGTATCGGGATTGAAGAGTTCTCGCAGGCTCTAATGGAGTGCAAATGTGGTGTGGTGGAACTGCAAGAGGAAGCCGTAAAACAGCTACGCAGTAGAACTGCATACCGTATCACAACACCGATTGAGCAACTGCTACCAACTCAAAAAGCATACATTGACAGGTGTTCAGCACTCACGCTCGCGAGTTGCTGGCTCGCGCTCAAGGACGCAAAACTTGAAGTGACCGATGAGGTAGCTCCACATCTTGGGATATGCCACGGAACTGCGTATGGATGCCAAGACAGCATGCTCATCTTCTGGGAACGCATAATGAAGCGGGGCTTCAGGTATGCGAGTTCAATAATGTTTACGCACGCTTACATGAACACCCCAATCAGCCTCGCAGCAATCGAATTCAACCTCAAAGGCTACCATTGCTGTTACAGCGCTGGGATGACTTCTGGGATGCAAGCTGTGGTAGGTGGCGTAATGGCGCTACAGCGTTCGCTATCGAAGCGCTTGCTCGCTGGTGGCACAGAGGCTTTCTCACTGCTCTCATTCATGGCTAACTACGAAAGCGGAGAGCTCTCGCCACGCGACGAAGGGGTTGAGCAAATGCGTCCTTTTGATAGCTCAAGGAACGGCTGGGTCATGGGTGAGGGCGCTTGCATGCTTCTGCTTGAAACTGAAGAAGCATCTTCGAAGAGGGGCGCTGATGCGCTCGCATACATCTCTGGTGTAGGCATGGCTATGTCGCGCAGCGTGAATGTGGATGACATGACAGACGCCATCTATGAGAGCATGACGAGGTCTTTGAACACTGCTCACATTGAACCAGATGAGATAGGCTGGATCTGCGCTTCCGCCAATGGCTCACCGACGATTGATATGGCGGAGGCTTTAGCCATATCAAGGCTTTACGAAGGTCGTGAAAGCGTCCCTGTAAGTTCGATCAAATCTGCAGTCGGAGAGACAATCGGCGCCTCAGGTCCTATCAACATCGGCGCTGTTGTAGCTTCATTGAGGACAAAATCAATCCCACCAACGCTTTTCTCATCCGAGCCATGTGTGGGAATGCGGATTGTGACCGACAAGCCGACGAGTTGGGATGCAACAAAGCCAGTGCTTGTTAACTGCGTTGACAAAGACGGGATGGCAATAAGCCTCGTCATTGCCCCGCCGTGAAGCGATGAGCAGGGGTGAGCTTTCGGAAATGGACAAAAGCATCAAAGTCCTCATCGTCGAGGATTCAGCCTTCACCAGAAAGGCTATAACGAGGATGCTCGAGAGCGATGAAGAGATTGAAGTCGTTGGCGCAACGGGCAGTGGAAGAGAGGCAATAGANCTCGCAAGAAAGCTTGACCCAGATGTTGTTACGCTGGACATAATGCTCCCCGACATGGATGGCTTGAGTGTCCTATCAACGCTGATGCAAGATTTCCCACTGCCAGTCGTCATCGTTTCAGCGCTTAGCAAACAAGCGATCGTGAGCGGGCTCGCTGCACTTGAACTTGGTGCAATTGATGTCGTTGAGAAACCGACCTCCTTAGCGTCAGACGAAATCTATCACATAGCACGCAGGCTCATAGCGAGTGTTAAGGCTGCAAGCAAACTCAAGCACATGGTGAGGGCATACAGTGTAAGAAAGCCGAAGAGGAGCATCATAAGGCATTTGGGCGATGAGAGGAAGTTCAAGGTGGTAGCCATAGGTTCATCGAGCGGTGGACCCGCTGCGCTCAAAACACTGCTATCGTCGCTCCCGGATGACTTCCCCGCACCGATACTCGTAGCACAGCACATGCCAAAGCCTTTCACAAAACATTTCGCTGAGCGGTTGAACAGGTGCTCCAAGCTCACAACACGCGAGGCTGAAGATGGTGATGTTGTTGAAGCTGGCAAAGTGTTCATCGCCCCGGGTGATAAGCACATGGTCGTCCAACGAAGTTGCATAGCAGGTAAGGTTGTGATAAGGCTTACGGACGAACCGAGTGATGCCATCTGCAAGCCCTCGGTTGATGCGCTGTTCCACTCGGTGGCGTATACATTCGGCGATAGCAGTATAGGTGTGCTTTTGAGTGGGATGGGTAAGGATGGCGTTTCTGGCATGCTCGCGATTAAAAGGCGCGGTGGGAAATGCATCGTCCAAGATGAAGCATCTTGTCTCATATTCGGCATGCCAAAAGCTGCCATTGAAGCCGGAGCAGTTGATGAAGTTGTCCCAATTGAGCAAATGGGCGAGTATTTGAGCTCGCTTGTGTGCAGGTCAGCTTGATCAAAGCAAGTTCTCCAAGCCGTATGTCAAACCAGAGAGCGAAAGGACCTTCTCAATCGCAAGTAGCACTCCGGGCATGAATGACTCACGCCCAAGTGAATCATGCCTTATCGTTAGCACTTGCCCTTGCCCACCAAATATGACTTCCTGATGCGCCACGAGACCGGGGAGACGAACGCTGTGTATCCTCAACCCGTCCTTTAAGCCACCGCGCACCTCTGGGAGGGAGATCTCCGGCTCAGCCACACTTGGCTGCTTAAACGGTCTACCCCTCGCTTGGAGCATCATTTCGGCAGTCCTCAACGCAGTCCCAGATGGCGCATCCACTTTCCTGTCGTGGTGGAGTTCGATTATCTCGGCGTGGTCAAAATGCTTCGCGGCTTCCGCAGCGAACTTCATCATCAGGACGGCTCCGATAGCAAAGTTTGGTGCAACAACCGCTGGCACATTGTGTCTCTCACACAGCTCGCTCAACTCCTTCAACATCTGCTCCGTCCAACCGGTTGTGCCCACAACTGGTGCGACACCACATTCAATGCATGTCTTCGCATTCTCAAAAGTTGCGCTCGGATGCGTGAACTCAACCGCCACCTTCGCACCGCTTTCAAGCAGTGCACCTTTCAAGTCATCCCTCACCTTTATACCGAGTTCCCCAATGCCAGCAATAATTCCCACATCCTCACCAACCTGCACTACATCAACTCCAGCTACCAACCTCATCTTCTCGTGCAATGTGACCGCCTTAACGACTTCCCTGCCCATACGCCCACAGCAACCGATAACGCAAACGGTTATCACTTCACCGCCCACTTCCAATCACCTCGCAACATCCTCGCTGTGTTTATGCGAAGGCTTTTGAAGCGCATCAAATGCGTGTGCATGGTCAAAATTGTAGCATGAGATTTCGCATGTTGAAAGGAGCTGTGATTAAGCTAAGCGTAGGGGGCGATGGCGAATGAGCGATTCCACAAGGGAGCAATATGAGAGCATGAGGCGTCTTGAAGTCGGTGTGGTCACAAACATCCTCGCTGAGCACCCAGATATGCAACTCCTTGAGGTGCTCGTTAAAGCGGAGAAGGAAAACGCCATCAACTATGTTTCACTGACTGGCAGAGCATCCGTTGGCGACGAAGTCCTGCTGAATGTCATTGCAGTCAGGCTCGGCTTGGGAACGGGTGGCTATCACTTCGTCGTTGCGAATCTGACATCGCCAACTGCTGTGTCGCCATCGCGAGGTCACATAATGAAGATGCGCTATTCACCGCACCAAATCAATGTGCTTAGCGCCGACGCTCAAGAGAGCGAATACCATCAAGTGCTCAAGGACACCGATACCATCAACGGGATGCCAGTCTTGGTTGGAGAGTTGCACAGCATGCTTGCGCCAGCTTCAGCTGGCTTCAAAGCTATCGCTGGTGAAGGGTCAAGGGTTGTTTACATCATGACCGACTCCGCAGCATTGCCGATCGCCTTCAGCGAACTCGTCAGGGAGTTGAAGCTCAAAGGGTTCGTTGATGCGACCATAACAATCGGGCAAGCCTTCGGTGGCGATGCCGAATGCGTAAACATATTTACAGCGTTGCTCACAGCGAGGCACATACTTGGTGCCAGCGTGGCGATCGTCACACCAGGTCCAGGGCATGTTGGGACTGCAACGAAGTTTGGTTTCTCAGGTGTTGAGGTGGCATGGATGCTTGAAGCCGTGAAAGCTCTGCACGGGAAACCGATATTGATGCCGAGGGTGAGCTTCTCGGAAAAGCGTAGCAGGCATTTCGGGATAAGCCACCACACGATAACAGTCCTTACGAGGATAATGAATGTGAGCACAACTGTTTGCTTCCACAACTACAGCGGTGACGAGCGGAAGTATGTTGAAGAGCAAATCCGAATCAACCGCATAGCAGAGCATCACGAGATCGTTTGGGAAGATGGGACGCTCGGCATAGAACTCGCACTCTCACACGACCTGACTTTGAAGAGCATGGGGAGGAGGTTTGAAGACGACCCGCAGTATTTCCTCACAGCTTCAGCAGGTGGCGTCTACGCTGCGAAACTGCTAAACGAAGTGAAGGCTACCTCGGCATGATGATGTAGCGGATGAGGAAGAGGAAGGCAAACAAATGCACGAGCCAGTTGAGTTCTTTCGCCCTCCCTGTGACCAGCTTCAGTAGCGAGCATGTTATGAAGGCGAAAGCTATTCCTTCAGTGATGCTGAATGTGACAGGCATGATGATGAGCGCAAAGAAAGCTGGCAAAGCCTCCGTTACATCGTCCCACTTGATGAACCTGATGCTCGTCATCATGAGGAAGCCAACGATGATCAACGGCGGTGCGATGATCGGGTGAATCGTCATTCCATTCACTTTGACTTCGGCGCTGACCATCTCCATGAGCGGGCTGAAGAAGAGCGAAAGGAGCAACAGTATAGCGGTCACAACGCTTGCCAAGCCAGTCCTTGCGCCAACAGCTACGCCAGCTGCGCTCTCTATGTAGCTTGTGACTGTGCTCGTCCCAAGCAACGCCCCTACGACTGTCCCTATGGCATCGCTGAGCAGAGCCTGCCTCGCCTTCGGTAGCTTCCCATCCTTCAGCAGACCTGCTTGAACTGAGACACCGATGAGCGTCCCAACCGTATCAAACACATCAAGGAAGAAAAGCACAAACACGATCACGATCAAGTCAAGGAACTTCTCCCACGGCAGTTCAAGGAAACTCAATTTGAAAAATGTTGGGGCGATTGACGGTGGCATTGAAACTACACCTACGAACTTCGTCACACCGGTCAGTAGCCCTAAGATAGCGCTCGCCACTATCCCAAGCAGTATTGCGCCACGCACATTCAATGCCATGAGGAACATCGCTACTAAGACGCCGAAGATGGAGACGAGCGTATGCTTGGCTTTCAAGTTGCCCAAGCCAACAAGAGTTGCAGGGTTATCAACGACTATTCCAGCCCACTGCAACCCGAGCATCGCTATGAGCAATCCTATGCCAACTGCTATCCCATGCTTGAGTGACTCTGGAATAACTTCGATGATCGCTTCCCTGAAGCCAACGGTTGACAGCAGTATGAAGAGAGAACCTGAGATGAAAACGCAAGCGAGCGCAGCACGCCAAGACAGCCCAAAGCCACCGAGCGCCAGAGGTCCACAGATTGTGAATGCGAAGAGAGCGTTGTGCCCCATACCTGGGGCGAGAGCTACTGGGTAATTGGCGAGGAATGCCATGCAGAGGGTTGCGATGGCGCTTGAAATGCAAGTTGCAACCATAACAGCACCTCTATCCATCCCCGCTGCTGACAGTATGACTGGGTTGACGAAGATGATGTAGCACATCGTCAGGAATGTTGTTATCCCACCGAGGACCTCACGCTTGACATCAGTCCCATGCTCGCTAAGCTTGAAGATGTTATCGAGCACCTTGTTCATTTCTGATCACCACGCGTGGTTTGACATGTGCTTTTTCCATGCAAAATTTTAGCGACTGCAGTCGCTCTTGAGATAACGGGCAGGGTTTACGAAAGGGCGAAAGCGTTTCATACTACACCGTTGCTACCTTAAGATGTCATGCCCTTAGCATGGGTTGGGATGAGGTTAGTTATGAGCGGGTCACCGTGTTATCAACATGTTTTGTGAAGCACGAAAATCATGATGCTTCAGCATAATGAGCGTGATGGCTTTCACCAACAGCGCTGGTGGTGATCAAGCATGAGCATGTTCAGGGGATTGACAGAGAAGCTTCAGAGCATCTTCTGGAAGCTAAGGGGCAAAGCGAGGTTGACGGAGGAAGATGTGGAAAGAGCCCTTAGGGAGATACGCCTTAGCCTGCTTGAAGCCGATGTCAACTACAAGGTGGCAAAGGAGTTTCTCGAACACATAAGGCAAAGGGCTGTCGGTGAAGAGGTGCTAAAGAGCCTCACACCAGCTCAACATGTCATCAAGATAGTTTACGAAGAACTGGTGCAACTGCTCGGTGGTAAGCAAGAACCGCTCAAGCTTTCCCAGACTCCTCCAACGGTGATCATGCTCATGGGGCTACAAGGGACTGGTAAGACGACAACCGCAGGGAAGCTCGCTCTATGGCTTAAGAAGCGCGGGCATAACCCGTTGCTCTTAGCTTGCGATGTGAAGCGCCCAGCAGCAGTTGAACAACTCGTGCAAGTTGGTAAGCAAGCGGGCGTAGAGGTCTTTGAGATGGGTGTAAGGGAGAAGCCAGAGCGCATAGCTTCGCTTGGGCTTCAACATGCAAAGGAGGGGAACTATGACATCGTCATTGCAGACACTGGCGGGCGTCTGCACACCGATGAAGAAATGATGCAGGAACTGAGACGAGTGAAGGAAGCGCTAAACCCACACGAGGCACTCCTCGTTGTTGATGCGATGATGGGTCAAGACGCCGTCAATGCTGCACGCCAGTTTGATGAGGAGGTAGGGCTAACTGGTTTCATACTCAGCAAGGTTGATAGCGATGCAAGAGGCGGTGCAGTCCTATCAATACGAGCTGTCACTGGAAAGCCAGTGAAGTTCATAGGGACTGGCGAGAAGCTCTCCGACTTGGATGTCTTCCACCCTGACAGAATGGCTGAACGCATACTCGGGATGGGCGACATAAGGACGCTCATAGAGAAGGCCCAAGAGGCGTTCGCCCAAGAGGAACTAAAGAAGCTCGCACAGTTGGAGAAGAGGATTAAAGAGGGACGCTTCACTCTTCAGGACATGCTTGAACAGCTTCAGAGGTTGAAGTCTACAGGTCCGCTCGATCAGCTCCTAAAATTGCTCCCCGGCTTCAGCGGGATGCGACAGCTACCGTTTGCAATAGATGAGCGACGCTTGAAACACTTTGAAGCGATCATACTTTCAATGACTCCAGAGGAAAGGCTCAACCCAGAGATAATTGATGGTAGCAGGAAAAAACGCATAGCCAGAGGAAGCGGGACAACGGTTCAGGATGTCAACATGTTGCTGAAGCAGTTTAAGATGTTGCGTGAGACCCTGAAACGCTTATCAAAAGTGAAGCTGAGCGACGAGGAGTTGTTGAGGGTGCTCGGCTTCATAAGGTGAGCAAACAAACTTGAAGGAGGTGATCAGCTTTTGGCAGTGCGGATAAGACTCATGCGCGTCGGCTCAAGAAACAGACCTCGCTTCAGGCTGGTTGTCGCTGATTCAAGAGCGCCGAGGAACGGGCGGTTCGTAGAGGTGGTGGGACATTACAACCCAACAGCCGAACCAGCTGAGCTGAATATAAAATCCGAAAGGGTTTTGTATTGGCTCATGCAGGGTGCACAACCTACGGAAACAGTTCTGTCACTGCTGAAACAAAAGGGCATCTGGCAGGAGTTCGAAAGGTTGCGCAAGGAAAGAAAGAAGAGCTGAGGACACGCTCTCCACACTCGAACTCCAATCCACAGTCGAAGGGGTGTTGCGGATGAAGGAGTTGGTTGAATACATCGTGATGCATCTCGTTGATCAACCAGACAAAGTCCAAATCAGAGAGATGGAAGGCGAAAGGGTCATCGTCATTGAGATAAAGGTAGCTGATGACGACTTGGGCAAGGTTATAGGGCGCAAGGGGAGAATAGCTCAGGCTATAAGGACACTCGTCAGGGCAGCCGCAACAAAGAGGGGTAAGAAAGTGACAGTTGAAATACTACCACCGTCACAGCAAACGACTGGCGGGCAAATGCAATGAGCATGTGCCATATAACACATCCATAGCTTCGTGAGGTGACTCTTTGGCTTTAGCCTGTTGTTAGAAGGGGCAAGGGATGTGCAAAGTAGGTGCGATGGTGTTTTTCACTGCGAAGTGATTTTCCGTGAGGACAACACAAGGGAGAGCAAGGTGCGCATGTAGGTTGAGCGTCTTCGTGAGGGGAGCTTTCCGTGGGAGAAAAAGCGGGAACGAAAAAGCGCATACCAATACTTCGTGACCCGCTTAAAGAATGGACGAAGGTGATCGGTGAAATCGTCTCCACACATGGGCTTGATGGGAGCGTCAAAGTGTTCTCGTTGACTGAGCTGATGGGCAGGTTTAAACCGGGGAACGAAGTATGTCTCGTTAGCCCGACGGAAAGGAGGTTGCTCGTTAAGATAGAGCACTCCGAAGTCAGAGGGAAGGGAGTGATACTTAAGCTTGAAGGTGTGGACTCAATTGAAAAGGCTGAGAAGCTCATCGGATGGCAAATAACGGTTCACCCAGATTCACCCCCACCACTTGGAGAGGGAGAGTTTTTGGTTTCCGAGTTAATTGGTATGGTCATCGTCACCGTAGATGGTGAGGAGATAGGTGAGGTCATCGATGTCATCTCATCACCGGCGCATGATTTGTTTGTAACGAAGCGCGGTCTGATACCGATAACAAAGCAGTTCGTCAAAGAGATAGATACGCAAGCTAAGCGCATCATCGTTGAGCTACCTCCTGGTCTGATCAAGTGATGAGGGGCAGGTAGCAAGAGGTGCTCTTTACAGCAATCGGTGTGCGCATCAAAATAATAAAAGATGAAAATGGAGGGCACAATCAAGTGGGCGGTTAGTTCAGAGGGAGAACGCCGTCTTGACAGGACGGAGGTCGCAGGTTCGATTCCTGCACCGCCCACTATTTTAGTTTTTGCAATGGACTGCGGCGTGAAACCTCACTGTTCGTCGCCACTGAGTATCATGCTCACTTGGAGATGAGCCGTAATGCGCATACTCATCCAGATTGACGATGAGGAAATTGAAGTGGAGTGCGAAGCTGGCATAACACCGTTGAAGCTGTTAGAAGAATGCGAAGCGTGTTCTAAGCTGAAAGACAGTGTGCTTGCTGCCATCGTCGACGGAGTTCCATTTGACCTCAAGCGCCCTATAGGGAGTTGCTCAAGGCTTCGCTTCGTCGGATTTGAAGACGAGGTTGGCAGGGATGTGTATAGGCACACCACTGCGCATATAATGGCACATGCTGTTAAAAGGCTTTTCCCCGAGGCAAAGCTCGGCATAGGACCACCAATCGAAAACGGTTTTTACTACGACTTTGATGTGGAGAAACCTTTCGAACCACATCACCTCGAGTTGATCGAGAAGGAGATGCAGAAGCTGATAGACGCTGATATTCCGATCGAGCGGATTGAGATGAGCCGTTCTAAAGCCCGAGAACTCTTCACCACGCTCGGTGAAAAATACAAAGTCGAGCTGATAGATGAGATGACCGAAGAGACGGTGACGGTTTACCAGCAGGGTGAATTTGTTGACCTGTGCAAAGGACCTCATCTGCCAAGCACTGGGTATGTGAAAGCCTTTAAGTTGCTTCACAGCGCCGGTGCATACTGGCGTGGCGACGAACGCAACCCGATGCTCCAACGCATCTATGGAACATCGTTTCCAACATTTGAGCAGTTGCAAGAGCACTTGAAATCGCTTGAGGAGGCGCAGAGGAGAGACCATAGGCGCTTGGGTAGAGAACTTGGGTTGTTCTCAATCGAGGAAGAAATAGGTGCAGGGCTTGTCCTGTGGCATCCTAACGG
>JGI20130J15133_1000609_pt1 | contig 32973 bp, 33 predicted proteins | sample WasSprMetagenome_FD_15133 | JGI IMG/M metagenome (IMG submission 15133) | reverse complement strand
CTCCAGAGTGTTTTGGTGGTCTTTCCAAATAGATTTCTACCATACTCTGGATGGTGAGGTTGGTTTTTTGGTCGGAACCCCTACAATAAATTTACGCTAACTTGGGTTGTTTCTCGAGACCGCGTTGAAGCTGGAAGAAAATAAACGCAGAAGGCAAAAGCAAAGGAGTCTTGTGAGCATGGAGAAATCGTAAAGCACTGCACAACTAAGTGCCCTCTTTATCGCTAAATCCTCTCCTAATTCTTTTTGGTTGAACTAAACACTCCTTATATCCTGCACCTCCTCATCCCGTATTTCTCCCAACCCTTGGGATAACTTCCTCAGGGGAGGTCACGCAAGAAATTTTGTGTAAGGGTCCGAGTTTCATAGGGGGACACACCTTGGTTGGCAGAGGTGCCCCATAGACCAGGATACCTTGCGGATTCTTTCTGAGGGAAGCAGTGAAGGAGATGGTGGCCGAGGTTCTCCAGGTGGTCTTGAGGGTCCCCCAGGACCAGGAAGGCCGGTACTCCCCCGTCTATGGATGTGGAGGAGGTGGCGGTGGTTCTGTATACCACAGACATGAACCACCGCAAGGCGGCGGAGGTGATGAGCCTCCTCCTGACCATCACTCCTCCCATGAGACTAGGGGCGCCATGGCCGATGGGGTGCTCCAGGCAGTGGAGGCCTTCCGTCGAAGGCCCTTGCCTTAAGGGATGGCATTCATCTCTCTGGAGAGCCTTACCTTGAGGTTCTCAAGGGAGGGAAAAGCGTGGTCAGGGAGGCGGTGTACGTGGCTTTGGGGTGGAAAGGGGTTCTGGAGGAGCTCTGACAGAGGGGCCTCAGTGGGTTCTGCTTCCCATCACGGACAGGCTCCCCGGATTCCCCGAGACCATCCGCAGAGTCTCCCCTCAGGCGGAAGGAGAGCGGTACGTGGTGCACGGGGTGCGCTGGATCCTGGGGTAGCTGCAGGCCCAGTGGGGGAGCCGGTACCCGGAGGTGGTGGCCCCTGGGGGAGGAGGATTCGAGGTCCTTCTTGCGATACTACGGGTACCCGAGGGCGCTGTGGCCGTACCTGCGAAGCACCAATCCGATGGAGCGATTTATCCGGGAGGTGAGGGACCATGAGTTCCCCGAGGCGGAGGTGGTGTACGAGCTCTTGTACCTGGAGTCAGAGAAGCAAGGAGGGAAGCGGGCAGAGCGAAGGCTCAAGGGTTTCGCTGAAGGCGAAGGAGTGCTAAAGGGAACGCTTCAAAAGCGGTATGCCCCCGTACACAGACTTTTCCAAAGAACTCTTGACATGACCATCCCTGGAAGGCAATGGCCTAAGGAGAATCTTCACCGAGTTAGAACAAAAGGGGAAGAAACCTTTTTTGAGAAACTCCAGGAATTTCTCCAGAAGACCGAGAGGTAGTGTTCCCTGCGAACCGAGGATTTAGACGAACGCATTTCTGCAGGCCCTTGAGCACCAGAGCCTCTGGACCTTACTTGGTACCTCCCATATCTCCACAATTTCTCCTCTCCTGCGGACCTGCGAGGAGAAAAGAAATCTGCCAGAACTGCGACTTGTTCAATCCTCCGGAAGAAAAACGCTCCATTTCCCCGTACCCCCTTGCAAGGGGGTACGGGGCTTTCATTCACTCCGGTTCCCCCGGCCAGGCACCGACAATGCCTTCTGCGGCCCACTCCATAGTGATAAGCTCGTCCATGGTGAGGCGAACTCCTTCAGGAACCCTGAGATGCCCCTTGCGGTCGCGGATGGGACCGGTGAAGGGGCTGAAAGCGTATTCAGGGTCAGCCATAGCCTTAAGAAGGGCAAAAACAAGGTCGTACACGCTGATTTCACCGTACACCGGATCGTTCACAATTGTAGATTTCAACTGGTCCTCAAAAACGGGGTTGATGGGCATGCCGAAGTCCGCTCCGAGTTCAACGGCTCCTTCGCGGAGAAGCCACCAGTAGTCAACATTCCCAAGGTTTTTGGGAGTGTACAGGCCAGCATAGACTTTAGCGAAAAAGTCGAAATAGATGGCTTCCCAGTGCACAAGCTGACCCGATGCTACAAAGTTCGGGGCGAACTTGTACATGGGAGAGTAGTGCCCAAAACTCGGAAGCCCGTGTTCTGCAGCAACCTGAACAACCGTTGGAGAGTCTTCTGTGAAAGCCAGCACGTCCACTCCCTCGGCAATGAGGGACTCTGCCGCTTCTTTAGCTCCTGCAGGGTCGTACCAGGAAGTCTGGAGCCATCGAACGAGGACCTCCGCATTGGGGTTCACCCTCCGAGCACCCAAAGCAAAGGCATTGATGTGACGTTTGAGTTCCGGAATAGGAAAGGCCCCAACGTATCCGAGTTTTCCCGTCTTCGTCAGTGCTCCCGCAATGACTCCGTTGAGGTAGTACACCTGGTGAAAGTCTGCCATGTATGTGGCCATATTGGGTGCCCTTTTGAAGCCGGAACAGTGGAAGAAAATTTTGTCAGGATACCGCTGAGCCGCACTGAACGTCCCATCCATGAAACCAAAGCTTGTGGTAACAACGATGTCAACGCCCTCCTGGTTGATCAGACGATCGATAACCCCTTCGACTTCTCCCTCCGGTACCGCCTCAACATACACAGTTTCAAGCCAGGGGTAGGTGTCGTCGACAATGCGTCGGGCCTGGTCGTGAGCATAGCTCCAGCCAAAGTCCCCGATGGGCCCAACGTAGATGAACCCAGCCTTAATCTTTGTTTCCTGTGTGTTTCCCAAAGCCACGAAACCAAAACACAGGAGGAACACCAGCAAAACTCCCACCGCGAACCGTTTCATCGTTCCACCTCCACACCGGAATTGAATTGTACTAACTGCTCCCTCTCTGGTAAGGCACCCCTAAGGAAGCGGGTGGCCCCACTTTCCTGCGAGCTGCTAAACGAGAGACAAAGCTTAGAGCCACAAGGGGGAAAAGATATGGAAGCGTGTTCAGGAGCTCCGGGGAAACTTGGGCCTGGAAACGAAAAGAAAAATGGTAGAGAATGCCAAAAAGGTATGCTCCCACCATCCCCCAGAAAGGATTCCAGAAGGCAAAAATAGTGAGCGCAATGGCCAGCCATCCAACTCCTGCAGTCATCCCATAAGACCACGAAGGGCGATACCCTAAAGAGAGATATCCTCCCGAAAGCCCAGCAAGAACTCCTCCGAAGAACACACAGGCGTAACGGACAAGGGTAACGTTAACCCCCATAGCATCACAGGCTGCGGGGTTTTCGCCTACAGAGCGGATGACGATGCCCCAGCGTGTGTGGAAAAGGACAAACCAGAGAATGACAGCCAGCCCCAAACTCACGTACACAAAGACATTGTGTTTCTCAAAACCCGGAAGAGCGGAGAGAAAGGGTAAACGGAACACCGGAAGCGTTGTAGCAAGGACTTTTCCCTCAAAATCCCTCCCCAGAACCCCCGAAACGCCCATACCGAGCATTCCCAGGGCCAGTCCCGAAACCACCTGATTCGTCCGGAGCGTGACGCTAAAGAAAGCATGAACAAGCGACGCACACCCGGCAACAACACCGGAAACAGCTACTCCCAGCCACGGATTTCCCGAAAAAAACGTCACGGCGAAAGCCGAAAACGCTCCAAGGGACATCAGGCCCTCGACACCGAGGTTCAGAATCCCGGATCGTTCAGCGTAAATTTCCCCTAAAGTCGAAAGGAGCAACGGGACACTATAGGCGAGAGTCCTTCCAACGACTCCACTAATCCAAAACCCTATCGTACTCATCCTCTTTCTCACCCCATGGTGCAACGCGCAACGTAACCCGGTAGTACAAAAGTTGCTCTGAAGCGATGAGGAAAAGGAGCACCAGTCCATTGAGAATGTACATCACCTGGAAGGGAATGCCAAAAGCAACCTTCAACGCATCCTGTCCAGACATAAGAGCCCCAAAAAGAAAAGCACTTGCGAGAACGCCAAGGGGGTTTGCCCGGGCGATCCAGGCAACGATAATGGCCGTGAACCCATATCCCAGGGAAATGTGTGCAGGATGACGAAGCATGTGGTGAATGCCACTTACTTCACCCACTCCTGCAATACCGGCCAGCCCTCCTGAGAGAAAGAGCACCAGAGCCACAACACGCTGTGCAGGAATTCCTGCAAGATGAGCCGCTTTTTCTCCTCTTCCGACAACTCGGAGCTCAAAACCAAAGGTGGTCTTCGTTAAAAGGAAGTAACAGAAAAGAGCTGCGAGAAAGGCAAAAAGGAAGGTCATCAGAGGCACCCGGGTAGTGCCTATGGTGGCAAGCCAAGCTTCTTGAGGAAAGGGATCTGTATAAGCAAATCCCCGAACCGTCTTCCCCTTCCAGGGACCGAGAATGAGGTAAAGCACGAGATTCGCGGCAACATAATTGAGCATCAGTGTGGTGATGATTTCGTTGATGGCCAGCCTATTCCGGCACCACGCAGCGAAAGCCCCCCACAGTGCTCCTCCCAAAAATCCAAGAATGAACATCGCAGGCAAAAGCAAGGAAGGGGGAAGAGGCGAAAAGAGCGCCACCCACGTTCCCACAATGGCTCCGATGAGCATCTGCCCCTCAGCACCGATATTCCACACCGAGGCCTGAAAGGACACCGCAAGACCCGCCCCGATAATGGCCAGAGGGATCATCCGCTTCACCGTCTCAGAAAGGGCGTAGAGACTGCCAAAGGCTCCCCGCCAGAAAACCCTGTAGGCCTCAAGGGGGGAAATCCCAAGAAAAGCAAAGAGTAGACCACTGACCAGGAAAGCCAGAAGGAGCGAGAGCACGGAGACAAAGAACACCATAGAGGCTGAGGGTTCAAGTCGTCTTGTTACCTGGAACCTCAGCCTCATCGAACCATCACGAGGCGTTCACCCGGAACTCCTCCCATCATCATTCCGATATCCCTGCGATCCTCCTCACTCCATCCACTCTGAGGACGTTTCCTTTCACCGAGGACGGTTCCTCTGTACAGGACGAGCACCCTGTCGGAAAGGGCGAGGATCTCATCAAGGTCGCCGGAAACAAGGAGAATGCCAACACCCTCCTCCTGCAAAGAGAGAAAGAGCCGGTGGATGAAATCAGTAGCCAGGATGTCGAGACCAGCAGTAGGGTTGGAAACCACAAGAACACGGGGACGAGAAGCCAGAACCTGCGCCAGGGCCACCCTCTGACGGTTACCCCCGGAAAGAAGACGCACCGGGAGTTGAGGAACAGGCGGCACAATCCGGTAGGTGGCAATCATTTCTTCTGCGTGTTCACGCACCTTCTTCCAGTCCACGAGGATTCCACGGCGGAAAGGTGCTTTCCGGTAATCCCGGAGGAAAAGGTTTTCAGCAAGGGTCAGATCCCCAACAAGCGCCATTCGGCGATCCTCGGGAACATATGCCAGACCTGCCTCGCGAACTTTCTGGGGGGACCATGCCGTGATGTCCACTTCGTCAACGAGGATACGTCCCCGCAGGGGAGAACGAAGACCGGCAAGGGCTTCGGTCAGCTCCCGCTGGCCATTTCCCACCACTCCGGCTATGCCCACAATCTCCCCTTCTCGAACCTCGAAAGACACCCCTCGTACCCCGGGGAATCCCCGGTCATCCAGTACCCAGAGGTCTTCAACCCGGAGAAGAGGGCGACCAGGAGAAAGTGCTTTCTTGGGCAGGGAAAGCACGATCTTCTCTCCCACCATCATGGTGGCAAGGGTTTCGAAATCGGCTTCACCTCGCGGAACCGTTCCCACTACTCTTCCCTTTCGGAGAACAGTAATGCGATCGCCGATCTCTCCCACTTCGCTGAACTTGTGGGTGACAAAAAGGCTTGTCTTCCCTTCTTCCTTCATCCTCTGCAAGACAAGGAAAAGCCTCTCCACATCCTTGGGGGTAAGCACGGAGGTGGGCTCATCGAGGATGAGAATCTCGGCTTTTCGAAGGAGGGCCTTCAGAATTTCCACCCGTTGCTGTTCCCCGGCAGAGAGCTGCCATATCCGGGCATCTGGATCCACATCAAGACCGTATTCCCTCGAGAGGTCCCGAATCATCTGCCGTGCCTGCGAAGCAGGAAAAAAGCGGGGAACCCGAGGAAATCCAAGCACAACGTTCTCCCATACGGTGTGGTTGGGGATAAGGCGAAAGTGCTGGTGGACCATTCCAATGCCCAGTTCTATGGCCACCCGGGGCGAAGGTATACGAACCTCCTTCCCCCGAAGGACAATAGTCCCCCCATCAGGCTGGTGGATCCCGTAGAGGATGTTCATGAGCGTAGTCTTCCCCGCTCCGTTTTCCCCAAGAAGCACGTGGACTGTCCCCTGCTCAACCCCAAAGCTCACCCGGTCATTGGCGAGGATACCTGGTGGGAAAATCTTGGTTATGTCTCGGAAAGCTACAATCTCCTGACACTCACAGGTCATGCTCTTCCTCCTGAGATACCCAACAACTCGTAATTATACTATTAGGGATTTGCAAGCAGCAATCTTCCTGCTACAATTGTGGCAGCTTCTTCAAAGGAGGGAGAACATGCTGGGGCTGCACGACTTCTGGATTATTCTTGTTTACCTTCTCTGTATTGGGAGTACCCTGCTCTGTGTGGTATACGGCCTGGTCAATTGGAATCGGGGTGGAGATGGTGTGCAACCAGAGAAAATCCTCCGCTGGGAGAAAGAAGAAGAGGAGCTAACGGAGTAAGGAGGGAGAAACATGTACCGTCTTGCCCTTGTGCTTGCAACGCTTGTGTACCTCCTCATCACGGGGTACCTCGGATACGTCGCCTACCGGAGGACTAAGACAACCACAGACTACCTTCTTGCCGGGCGGGAAGCCCACCCTTACATCATGGCCATGTCGTACGGAGCAACGTTCATCAGCACCTCGGCTATTGTGGGCTTTGGAGGGACAGCAGCACTTTTCGGACTGAGCCTTCTTTGGCTCACGTTCCTGAACATTTTTGTCGGGATATTCATCGCCTTTGTCTTTTTCGGCCACCGGACCCGTGCCATGGGATACAATCTTGACGCACACACCTTTCCAGAGCTTCTGGGAAAACGCTTCCAGTCGAGATTCATCCAGGTCTTCAGTGGCATTTTGATTTTCCTTTTCATGCCCATCTACGTCTCTGCAGTCCTCATAGGAGCCACGCAGTTTCTCACTGTGAACCTCAAGGTGGATTATGAAGCCGGTCTTCTACTCTTTTCCGCCATTGTCGCCCTCTACGTCATCATGGGAGGCTTGAAAGGTGTCATGTATACTGATGCCTTTCAGGGGACTGTGATGTTCGTCGGCATGCTCTCTCTCCTCTTTCTCACCTACTACCGCCTCGGGGGTGTGACCCAGGCTCACGAAGCCCTCACTGCTCTCACCCCAAAAGCCCAAGAGGTTTTTGGCGCCATGGGACACCGGGGATTCACCAGCATGCCTGCCTTTCTCTCCCCTCTCTGGTGGACAGTCGTGTCCACAATTGTCCTTGGGGTGGGTATTGGGGTTCTGGCGCAGCCACAACTTGTTGTTCGCTTCATGACTGTGCGGAGTAGCAGAGAGCTCAACCGGGCTACGGCCATTGGAGGGATTTTCATCCTTGCCATGACAGGAGTCGCTTTTGTTGTTGGGGCACTCACCAACGTCTACTTCTTCAACACCACTGGCCAGATTTCTTTCCTCGCCGCCCAGAAACAAGTCGATTCTATCATCCCCCTCTTCATCGAAAGAACCATGCCTTCATGGTTTAGCATTCTCTTCCTCGTCACGCTTTTTGCTGCAGCCATGTCCACCATGAGTAGTCAATACCACACGATAGGTACAGCCCTGAGCCGTGATATCTTCGAAACACTTACAGGGCGAAAGGGCACTATCGGCCTCAGCCGTGTTGGAACGTCTATCGGGATTCTTCTGAGTACCTTCCTTGGGTGGGGTCTGCCTCGCTTCTATGGCGCGGGGTCAGAAATCATTGCCCGGGGAACCTCCATTTTCTTTGGTCTCTGCGCTTCAACGCTTCTCCCCATGTACATCGGGGCTTTGTACTCCCGCCGCATCACCAAGGCCGGAGCCATCGCCGGAATGGTCGCGGGCTTTGTCGCAAGCATGTTCTGGTTCCTCTTCGTGCATGAAAAGGAATCCCAGGTCCTTGGGTTGTGCCATGCCCTTTTCGGACGGGGTGCCCTGTGGGGTCTTCCCTGGAAAGTCGTGGATCCCATCGTTATTGCGCTTCCTCTTGCCGCCCTCGTAACCGTCCTGGTGAGCCGCTTCACGCAACCCCCAGACGAGACTCACCTCAAAACCTGCTTCAATGGCCTCTCATGAAAGATGGCACCGGGAAACCGGTGTTTCCCGGTGCCAGAGCGTGGTATAATACTTCAAAAGGCAAAAACTGCCTGCGGTGAGGAAGCGGAATGCTTCTGAAACCAAGGGAGTTAGTGAACCTGGTCTATTCCTCCCGCAGGCCAGGTTTTTGTTTTTCCGTCGGGAGGTGACGGTATGCTGACGAGAGACGTCCCACGCAACGTGCGAGAGTGGATGCAAAGCATCATCAGGGAAGAAGAAATCAACCGGTACCTTGTCAACGGGCGTGATTTTATCAATGAGGAGGAGATTGAAGAACTCCTCCGAAAGTATCGGAATCCTGAGCCCCAGAGGGTCCGGGACATTATTGCCAAATCCCTTGCTCTGGAACGCCTTGAACCGGAGGAGACCGCAACGCTACTGAACGTTGAGGATGAGGAGCTGTGGGAAGAGATTTTCCAGGCAGCAGGTGAGGTGAAACGGAAGGTCTATGGAGACCGCATCGTCACCTTCGCCCCACTGTACTGCAGCAATTTCTGCGTCAACAATTGCCTCTACTGTGGATTCCGAAGGGACAATCACCTGCAGCAGCGGAGGCGGCTCACCATCGAGGAGGTTCGGAGGGAAGCAGAAGCTCTGGTTTCCATGGGGCATAAACGCCTCATCATGGTGTACGGAGAGCACCCTCTTTCTGATGTTGACTATATTGCCAGAACCATCCAAACCGTCTACGAAACAAAAGTCGGCAATGGGGAAATCCGCAGGGTCAACGTCAACGCAGCACCCATGGACATTGCCCGCCTTCGGGTCCTCAAAGAAGTTGGTATTGGGACGTTCCAGGTTTTTCAAGAGACGTACCACCACGAAACGTATCGAAAGGTTCATCCCGAAGGAACCCTTAAGGCCCATTACCGGTGGCGCCTTTACGCGCTGCACCGGGCCCAGGAAGCAGGAATCGATGATGTAGCCATTGGGGCACTCTTCGGACTCTACGACTGGAAGTTCGAGGTTATGGGGCTTCTCTACCATACCATAGACCTTGAACGGCATTTTGGAGGAGTCGGACCCCACACCATTTCCTTCCCCCGCCTTGAGCCGGCCATCAATACCCCCTTCGTCCAGGAAACACAATACAAGGTTTCCGATCGGGACTTCAAGCGACTCGTAGCCGTTATCCGTCTCTCTGTTCCCTACACCGGGATGATTATTACCGCTCGAGAGCCAGCACATATCCGTCGCGAGGTCATCCCTGTGGGGTGTACACAGACCGATGCTTCCACGCGTATTGGTATTGGGGCTTACAGTGATCGGTACACCGAACAGGACCTTAAACGGCAGCAATTTCAGATTGGCGACCCCAGGTCTTTAGACGAAGTGGTGCGAGAACTTGCCGAGATGGGATACATCACGTCTTTCTGCACTGCAGACTACCGCTGCGGGAGAACCGGAAAGTACTTCATGGGGATCGCCAAGAAGGGTAAAATCCACCATTTCTGCATGCCAAACGCCATTCTCACCTTCAAGGAGTACCTTATCGATTACGCCTCTCCGGAAACCCGGAGCGTCGGCGAAAGGCTCATCGAACAGAAGTTTGCTGAGCTCGACGAGGCTCTGAAACCCCTTGTTCGAGAGTACCTGGAGCGAATTGAACGTGGAGAAAGGGACCTCCGCATTTGAGACCTGGTTGAGGGAAATCCAGGAAGAAGTGGCAAAAAGAGAACTTCCAGATGCGCTGCGCACCGTCGCTGAGGAAATCCTCAAGCGTTACGGTACGCGCATATGGTTTGCCGAAATTTTGGGGAAACGGTGGTCCTACATTACCGGGTGCGGAGGGGAAGACCCTCTTCCCCTCCGCCAAATTCCTCTCACGTCGCGATTTGGACTTGTGGCAGAGAAATGGGAGTGTATTCCTCCTTTAGAGGGGGAAGCGATACTCGCTTTTCTGAGGGAATTCCTTGCTCAGACGGGGACTTCCTCGGCAAAAAGCGAAGGCTGAGAAAAGGAAGACATGGCCTTCTTGCCCCGGAAAAGGAGAAAAGGCAGAGCCCTTGCGGTGGAGGGTCCGAGCTCCTTGAGAACCTCCGGAGTGATGCGAACTCCCTGTCGGCGCAGCGCAAGGATGCTCTTGGCTGTCTCCGGCCCAATCCCGGGAACGCGGATGAGTACCTCATAGGGTGCTCGATGGACTTCAACGGGAAAGTACTCGGGGTGCTGGAGCGCCCAGACAGTCTTGGGGTCTTTCGAAAGGAAAAGATTGCCATCGTCCCTCACAGGGATTTCCTCGAAGGAGAAACCATACTTTCGGAGAAGAAAGTCGGCCTGATACAGCCGGTGTTCCCGCCAGGTGGAAACCCCAGGCATGTCCTCAAGTGGGGTTCCCACAATGGGTTGAAAAGCACTGTAGTACACACGCTGTGCCTGGAATTCCTGGTAAAGCACAGCTGCTACTTTGAGGATTTCCCGATCTTTTTCCCCAGCTGCCCCCACGACGAATTGGGTGGTGAACCCTCCACGGAGTTTCCCCTTTGTCTGGAGTTCTCGAAACCAGGAAAACTTTTCAAAAATGCGTGCAAAGTCCTTCTCAGGAGCAATCCTTCTGAGGTGTTCCAGAGAAGGTGCCTCGAGGTTCACAGAAATACGGGTCGCGAACTTTGCAGCCTCTTCCACAAAGTCAAAGCCGACTTCAGGCAGAACTTTCAAATGGATGTACCCCGGGAAGCGGTACCGAGAGCGGAGAATCTCGGCCACCTTAATCATGTCTTCCATTGTCCGGGAGGGTTCCCGGAAGACTGCAGAACTCAGGAAAAGTCCCTGCACAAGACCTCTCCCGTAGAGGTTCATGAAAAGACGGGCAAGCTCTTCGGGGACGAACATTGCCCGGGGAGACGTTCTTCCGGCCCGGTTCGCACAGTAGAAACAGTTGTGAATACACTCGTTGGAGAGGAGTATCTTCAGGACCGGAACCCTTCGACCATCGGGGAGGGCAACGGGGTAAATCCACCCACCCCTGGGATGGCGGATACGTGACGCTCCTCCAAAACACGACCCGCACAGGTCAAACCGCGCTTCAGAACCAAGAAGGACAAGCTTTTCTTCGGGATCCTTCACCATCTGCCCCCAAAGTACATTGTACCTCTTCCCCAAATATTTTGCCAATCCCCTTGCGCATCCCCAGAACCTCCTGGTAATTTTCAGAAAAAAGGAGGAAACTGGAAATGCATCCTAAGCGTATCCTCTGCTTTGGCGATTCCCTCACCTGGGGATGGGATCCGGAAAGCCAGGACCGCTTTCCCCCTGAAAAACGCTGGACGAGGGTTTTAGCTCACCTCCTCGGGGAAGGCTACGAAATCATCGAAGAGGGACTGAATGGCCGTACCACGGGCTTCGACGATCCCATTGAGGGTGACAAGAACGGTCGACGACATCTTGTGATGCTCCTTGAGACCCACAGACCAGTGGATCTCGTCGTCATTCTCCTTGGCACCAACGACCTGAAGCAACGGTTCAACCTCCACCCTGCAGACATCGCCCAAAGCGCGGGAGAGCTGGTGAAAATTGCCCAGAGAAGTTCTGCCGGGCCAGGTGGTCGTGCTCCCCTGGTGCTTCTCATTGCCCCACCACCGATTGGACCCCTACCTCAGGAGGCGGAAATTTTTGCAGGAGGGGAGGAAAAATCCCGAAAACTCGGACACCTCTACCGCCTCCAGGCGGAACGACTCAGGTGTCTCTTCTTCGATGCCCAGGAAGTGGTACGGACAAGCCCCAGAGATGGCATTCACTGGGATGCCGAGGGTAATCGGGCCTTTGCCGAAGCCTTAGCAGGGATAATCCGGCAGGCTCTGTAGGAGGAACAGAGCATGGAGAAAATCGCTATTTTGAGGGAGAAGTTCACCAGGGAGGGATATGCCCAGTTTCTCGGAATGGAACTCGAGGAGCTTGCTGAAGGCTATGCCCGGGTACGGATGAAGGTACAGGAACACCTGCACAACATCTTCTCCATCCTCCATGGAGGGGCGCTCTTTTCTCTGCTTGATGAAGCTTTTGAACTCGCCTGCAACTCCCACGTAGAGGATGCAGTGGCCATAAGCGTCACCGTGCACTACATGAGACCTGTGGTCTCCGGAGAGCTTGTTGCTGAGGCAAAAGAGGTTGCTCTCACTCCGAGAACTGGTCTTTACAGCCTCACGGCATACAACGGAGATGGGATACCCGTTGCCTTCGCGCAGGCACTCTGTTACCGAAAAAGAAAGGACTGAGGGGAAACCCCTCAGTCCTTTCTTTCCCCCATTCTGGCGTCGAGCACAAGAAGCCCTGGCCCTTCCCCTGCCATCTTGAGATATCCCAAAATCTCCAAAGCGTTCTTTTCTTCCTCAACCTGCTCGTCAACAAACCATTGCAGGTGGGTCATGAGGGGATAGTCTTTCTCTTCTCGGGCCATCTCGTAGAGCTTGTGAATCATCCCTGTGACTTTTTTCTCGTGCTCCAGAACCGCCTCAAACATGGCCTTGAGAGAAGGATACTCCACAGGAGGTTGCTCGATAGCCCGGAGCACCACGCGCCCTCCCCGGTCATTCACAAAATCGAAAAGGCGCATGCCGTGGGCGACTTCCTCTTTTGCCTGTACCTTAAGCCAGTGGGCAAACCCCTTGAGGTTCATAGCCTCACACTGCGCCGCCATCGCCAGATAAAGGTAAGCAGAATAAAACTCGTTTTTAATCTGCTCGTTCACCGCCTCTTCAAGACGCTTACTCAGCATAAGAATCCTCCTTTCCCAGGAATTTTTACCTTCTAACCCCTGAGAGATGCTCCGAATTCCCGTCCCAGCTGTTGTACCCGTTGCCGGTCCTCTTTTGTCCCTCCACCGCGGAACTCAAAGGCAACCGTCATCTCCCAGCCAAGCTCACGGGCGAAGCGCTCAATCTCCCTCCTCGCCCCTCCAGACCACCCAAAGCTCCCAAGGTACATCGCCCTTTTGTGCTTCACGTTTTTGCGAAGTGCCAGGTCAAGGACCTGTGCTACCGGTGGGAAAAGTCCGGCCTCATACGTCGGTGCCCCAACCACAACACCCTTCTTCTCCCAGAGGGAAGCCAGAATGTAGCTTGGATGCACCCGCCGGGCATCGAACATGTCGACCTGAACTCCGCTTTCGGCTATCCCCTGAGCCAGGGCATCCACCATGGCTTCGGTGTTGCCGTACATCGAGCCATAAAGCAACGTAACTCCCACTTCTCCTCCACTTTCAGCGTACTGAGACCACTTCCGGTAAAGCTCGATGATCCGCCCCGGGTTCTTCCTCCAGATGAGACCGTGAGAGGGAGCCACGATGGAAATCGAAAGCGGCGAGAGCTTCTCGATGGCTTTCAGGACCATAGCGCTGTACTTGGCCACAATGTTCGCAAAGTACCGGAGCGATTCCCTGATGTAAAAATCGAATTGCGGGCACTCGTCCTCGAAAATCGCCCCCTGAAGGGCTCCATAACCTCCGAAAGCATCACAGGAAAAGAGGACCTGCGTTTTCTCCTCATACGTCACCATGGTCTCTGGCCAGTGGACCATGGGAACATGGTAGAAGACCAGTTTCTTTTCCCCCAAGTCGATCCGTTCCCCGTCGCGGACGACCTGAACACCTTCGGAAATGCCATAAAAGGCTGAAACCATGTCTTTCGCCTGAGGTGAACAGAGAATAACTGCCTGAGGAGCGAGTTTCCTGAGAACCCTTAAAACTCCCGTGTGGTCTGGTTCCATGTGGTTGAGGATGATGTAGTTGAGGCTTTCAAGGGGAATGCGCTCGCCAATCTGTGCAAGGTACTCATCAACCTTCAGGGATTTAGCGAGATCAACGATGGCATTCTTCTGGTCAACAATGAGGTACGAATTATAGGAAACCCCTTCCTGCGTTATGGGCCAGAGACCTTCAAAAAGGTCTGTGGTGTGGTCGTTGACACCAATCCAGTAGACACCGGGGTAAACCTCCACCGAGGGCATCGCCATCCCTCCTCTCTTTTCCCGCGTTGCTCCATTGTACCAGACCTTAAGGCGCCTCAAAAGGGGGATATATACGGTTTTTCTCCTCAAGGCTCAGAAAACAGTCAAGGAGAAAGGCAATGGCGAGGACCCCAAGAAAAGACATGAAGTACCTCGAAGCGGCAAAGACTGGCCCGAGATTCTGTATCTCAAAAAGGAGCATTGGGATCTTCATCGTTGACCACGCTCCGAGGAAAACCCATATATTCCGCAAGCTTACACCCTTTCGAAGGAGAACTTCAGCCACGGGGAATGCAGCGTAAAGAGGACCAGCAGCAAAGGCCCCCAGGGCCAGAGCTATACCGATACCAACCATCCCTGAAGCCTCTCCCAGCCGTTTCACCACCATTTCCCTGGGGATCCACACATCGAAGAGCCCAACAAGGATAAATACGGGCGGGACAACACTGAGCATGAAAAGGATATTCTGCAGGGCTACCGTAAAGACTTTTCTCCCCAGGAGGGGAGAAAAGAAAAACGTAACGAAGCACAGTCCCAGAAGAACGAAAAACCCCCGGTAGGTTCGAAGAATATCCTTGACCATGGTTCATCTCACCACCTTTACAAAGATCCAGACTCCGTACCCTATGAGAAAAGCGTAACAGTAGGCCAGGAGATTTCGCCATACTGCGGCTTTTACCCCAAAGTATCGGATCTCAAGGGGGAGGGTCACAACGCCGACCATCATGAGGGTGGAGATGAATACAGCCATCTGGACAACTCCCGCGCCATGGTCAAGGAGCACCTTTGCCATGGGAAAAGCGACAAAACCAGGAACAAGGGTAACCGCTCCAACGACAGAGGCAAGGAGATACCCCAAAAAACCACTTTTTTCTCCCAGAAAAGCGGCAATGGTTGCCTCAGGAAGGAGGACCACAACCAGGGCAAGAACGAGGAGGACCACAAGGAACGCAGGGAGAATGTTTGCAAAGCTTTTCCAGGCTTTTCTGAGTGCTTGTTCCGCCTTTTTTCGATCTCTGGCAAAAGAGAAGGCAAGCCAGGAAAGGGCAAGACCGTAGAGAACAAACGTGGTGACATCACCCATGGTGTTCACTCTCCCTCTGGAACTTCTCGTACTCTTCAAGAAATCTCTGAAGCCTTAGTACTTGCCTCCGCACGTGCTCTGCCCAAAGCCGGAGTACTGTTTTGCCTTCCCCGGTGAGGGTATAGATTCTCTTTGCCGGCCCTGAAGTTTCCGTAACCCACTCCGAGGAAACCCATCCATCCTCTTCCATTTTTCGAAGGGTTCGATACACGAGTCCAGGGTCTGGGGATTCATCCTCAAGGAGAAAGTGTTTCAGCCGCTCCATGAGTTCATACCCGTGAGAAGACCGAATGGCAAGACACAGAAGGAGACACGGCTGCAGAAACCGTTCAACCCTGAATCCCGGACACTCACAGTGCGACGAAAAGCACATGGGCTTCACCTCTTTAAGGTATCACTTATATGCAAAATGCATATATAGGTTATACATCCAAGCTTCTGCTGTCAAGAGCTCTGTGGTATACTTCCTTGAAAGCGAAAAAAGTGAATAGCGCTACCTTTTCCAACCTTCGGGGCAGGGTGAGGAGGACGCTTTCCTCCAATTCCCAACCGGTGGTGATGCCCCCTTTTGAGGGGACGAGTCCATCAGCCTCAGCGGTTGAACCGGTGAGAATCCGGTGCCGACGGTACAGTCCGAATGGGCGAAGGTTGGTTCCATTGTCTTTCAAGCCCCAACGAAGGTTGGGGCTTTTTCTTTTTGCAAAGCCAGAAGGGAAGGTGAAAAAATGGAAAAGGGAAACTGGGTGGTCAAGAAGGGACTGGCGGAGATGCTGAAAGGAGGTGTCATCATGGACGTAACAAGTCCCGAAGAGGCTTGTATTGCTGAGGATGCAGGAGCAGTCGCCGTTATGGCCCTTGAACGTGTTCCAGCTGACATTCGCCGCGAAGGTGGCGTCGCCCGAATGGCTTCAATCGAGAAAATCGTCGCCATTATGGAAGCCGTGTCTATTCCGGTCATGGCCAAGGTTCGTATCGGGCATATTGCCGAAGCCATGGTTCTTGAAGCTCTGGGAGTGGATTTCATCGATGAGAGCGAGGTCCTCACTCCAGCAGATGAAGAAAACCACATTGACAAACACGCTTTCACCGTGCCCTTCGTCTGTGGAGCCCGGGACCTGGGAGAAGCCTTGCGGAGAATTCAGGAAGGCGCAGCGATGATCCGCACCAAAGGTGAAGCGGGCACAGGGAACGTCGTTGAGGCTGTGCGGCACATGAGACGGATCACTCGCGAGATACACTACGTCTGCTCTCTCCCCCCTGAGGAACTTCCCAGAGTCGCCAAGGAAATGGGTGTCTCCCCTGCTCTCCTTGAGGAAGTTCGCAGAGAAAAGCGACTTCCTGTCGTGAATTTCGCCGCCGGTGGCATTGCTACCCCTCAGGATGCTGCCCTTCTGCGACTCCTTGGAGCCGATGGCATCTTTGTTGGCTCGGGAATTTTCAAATCAGAGAACCCTCCCGCCTTTGCAAGAAGTATCGTCCAGGCCTGTGCCTTCTTTGACGATAAAGAAGCCCTTCTTGAAGCGTGCAGAGGAATTGGGGGAGCCATGAAAGGTCTTGTGAAAGAGGAGTTTGTGGTACTCCTCCAGGAACGGGGGTGGTAGCGGTGGAAATCGGTATTCTCGGCTTTCAAGGAGGTGTTGAGGAACACGAGCGAGTTCTCCAGCGGCTTGGGGTAAAGACCAGGAGAATCCGGTACGCAAGAGATCTCGAGGGAGTCGATGCCATCGTTTTTCCTGGAGGAGAAAGCACAACCATAGGAATTCTCCTCCAAAACGGGGATCTCGTGCAACCCCTTCGGGAAGCCCTTATCCAAGGCATGCCTGCACTTGCAACATGCGCAGGAACAATCCTCCTTGCCCGGGAAATCGAGGGGAAACACTTTGCTTCCTTAGGGATACTCCCGATAAGGGTGCGGAGAAACGCCTACGGCAGGCAAAGAGAGAGCTTCGTTGCCCCGCTCACTCTTGCCTTTGACCCATCACGACCCTTTCCTGGAGTGTTCATCCGGGCACCCCAGATTGCAACGGCCAGTCCGGAGATCCACCTCCTCTCCTCTCTTGACGGGCAACCGGTAATGGTGCAATACGGCGCTATCCTCGGATGCACGTTCCATCCCGAGCTTGCGGAGGACACACGGGTGCACGAATACTTCCTGAAAATCGCTTCTTCCCGGAAACTCAGGATATAAAGCTCCAAAAAAAATTTCGTCCGTTCCCCTTGACAGAGAAGAGAAAAGGGGCAATAATAAAACTGCCACAGGTTTCGGGAAGCTGGAAGTTGGGGAGCTGGCAGAAGAGGGAATCCTCAGGCTGCTGGGTCTTGCAATGGAAGGTTTGCTGAGACCTGTGGTGTAGATTGCGGGTCCCGAGGAATCTCGAGATCCCAGTGAGCTGAGGGGTTTCCCCTGATGCTCCTACGGAGGTCGCAGAGCTCCGGCCTCTGAAGCAAAAACTGGGGTTCAAGGGGTTTGTTGGGACCCGCAGTTTTTTACAGTACCTTAGTACCACTGAGAGAGTAAGAATCGGTTACCTATAAAGACGTTCTTCAGCCCCGCCGCCTGGCACTTCTTGAGCGCCTCCTCGGCGTGGCGAACGGATGTCGTCGGGAGATTGTCGAAGAAAAAATTCGGCGCAAAACCCAAAAGGACGTAGGGAATATCAGGATTAAGACGGGCAATAAAAAGGGCAATCTGCTCCACTTCCTCCTCAGGGACATACCCAGGCACCAAGGGAGTGCTCGCCACAACGGTGGGCCTTTCGTACTTTTTGCTTTCCTCAGCAAGCCAGGCAAAGTTTTCGAGGGTCCTGCGATTTGTCACTCCGGTGAGGGCAAAGTGAATACGCTCGTCAAAGGCTTTTAGATCCACCTTGAGAATCCCTCCACTTTCGCAGGAGAGCTGGTACATCCTCTGGAGGATTCCAGGATGCGCTGTTCCATTGGTCTCCCAGCAAATGCGAACCACCGCCTTGGCCTTTTGGGCAAATGCAAGGGCATGGACTACTTGAGGCACTGGATCCCCACCAAAAAAGCATACACAGGCAACTCGTGGGTGCAGTGCTTTGAGGAGGTCTTCAACGCTTGCGAGAGGTTTCCGCTCAGCAAGAAGATGGTGAAAATGCCAGTTCTGACAGAAAAGGCAATTCAGGGAACACCCCGCATAGAAGACGGCAAGGTTCTGGTACCCAAGGTGTTTCCTCTCAGGACAAACAGAAGCCGCCACGCAATTCGTCGGAAGGTCATCATAGTACCACTCCAGAAGACCCCTTTTTGGTGTTCCCGCCCAACGCTTTCCCTCCTCAACCAGACCGCAGAAACTCTTCTCCCCCTGTGCGCAGGCATGAACACAGAGCCTGCACCGGGAAGTCCCTGAAGGCGCCGGATAGGGAAGACCAAAAGACTGGCGAGCCCGACGATGAACCTCCTGAATATGGGAACGTACCTGAGAGAAATTCTCAATGATGCATCTGCGACAAAGGCCCAGAAAATCGGCAATGAGAAAGGACCTTTCTCCACAGAAAAAGCAACGCCCCTCACGTGGCTCCTCCATACTCCATCACCGGGACATCACCCCCCAGCTGGTCAAAAACCCCGATTTCCTCTCCAGGACAACCCTCCTGCAATGTTCCTTCTCTCTCGAGAAATACTCTCCACGGAAAACCCTGCTCTTTTAGGTGTGACACATCCTGTTCCATTTTCTCCTGCTGCCCCAGAGCCCTGTACGTAAGCGCCCGGAAAGCATATCCTCTGAGGAAAGCAGGGTTCAGAAGAATCGCTGCGGAAAAATCCTCAAGGGCCTTCTCGTACTCTCCTTTTCTGTAAAAGCACAGACCACGGGCAAAATATGCCCGGAAAAGGGCCGGATCAAGGTGAATGGCCTCACTCAGGCTTTCTACTGCCTCTTCGTAGTGCCCAAGCTCAAGCAGGACTATGCCCTTGAGGTAATGAGCTTTGGGATTCTGTCTCTGTAGGGTGATAACCTTTGAGAAATCCTCAAGCGCCCTGTCGTGGTTTCCTTTCTGAAAGAAATAGGTACCCCGAAGCAGGTACAGCCTTGGATCGAGGGGTCGAAGACTCAAAGCTTTTGAAACATCCTGCGCAACAAGCTCTTCACACCCCCTGTGCCTGAGAACAAGCAGCGCCCGGTAGTAGAGCGCTTCGGCATCAGAAGGATTCAGTGCAATGCACTGCGTGAGGTCTTCCACTGCTTCCCTGTGCTTCCCCTGCTCTGCAAGCGCTATAGCCCGGTTAAAGAAGGCCTCAGAAAGACGTGGGTTCAGCTCACAGGCTCGGGAGAGGTCCTGTAAAGCCTCTTCAAGCCGACCCAGCGAGAGGTAGGCATTCCCCCGGTTGTTATAGGCCTCGGCGAAATCGGGTCGCAGCGCAATCGCCTTCGAGTAGTCAGCAAGCGCTTTTTCGGCTTCCCCAAGGGCAAAATGGGCATTACCACGGTTCACATACCCTTCGGCGTAATCCGGCTTCAGCTCAAGAAGAACATTGTAGGTCTCAATGGCTTCCCGGTACCGTTTCTCCCGGAGATACCTGAAGGCAAGAAGAACGAGCCTTCGGAGCTCTGGAGAGAAAACATCTCGAACCTCAATACGCGAGAGATAAAGCGCCAGGACCGCAAGCGCTGCAAGGAGAAGGAGAAACACCAGTTCTCTTACCTCCACCCTTTTTCTTCTCATTTTAGCAGAAAAAGGGCCTCAGGTAAGCTTTTCGAGCTCGATATTACCCTCCACGCCGAGAAGGTCTTCAAAAACCACGACAACTCCCTCCAAAGAGGGAATGCGCCGGGCTAAACGTAAAACGGAAGCAACATCTTCTCTTTTCCGAACCCGGTTGGCGAGACTCGTCGCCCAGGCATCAGCTAAAGCTGCGGATTTGGCCACGACAACGACGGCATCGGCATGCCCAAAACTCAAAGAAGGACCCACCTTCCCTGAAGAGGTGGCAACCCCCCAGGTACTTCCACCGCGCAGTCGAATGCCTATCCTGAAACTGAAGGGAGAATCCTCGCCAGCATAAACGGCTACCAGGCGATCCCGTGAAGAGGTTACAAGAAGGTCTCCCCCGTTTTCGATGATGAGCTCAGGACTGAAAGGCAAAAGTTCTTCCGCAATAGCTTCGTTGATGGCTCCTGCTACCGCGGCCATTGGCCCGACACCGGCTTCCTGTGCTGCCCAGCCCATACGCCGGCATATCCGAGGAGCAAAAGAGGGAACAGGGATAGGAGTGAGTGATTCGGCAAAGCGGGGATCATATCGGATATAGGCTTCGAGATTCCTTCGCTCCTGAAGAAGACGGGCCTCCGCTTCCTTTTTAAGGTCCTTCTCGGCGAAGATGAAGAGGTCACTTTCCTTCACCTTCACCGAGAAGGACACAAGATCCCCGGCCTGCATATACTTTCGATACCACCGCTCCACATACCGGTGCACTTAAAGGAGCGCCTCCATGGCATGGGTTGGGCAGGCGAGGATACAGAGTTCACAGGCAATACACTTCGCNGGATCATACCGCACAAGGAAGGAGGGTCGCTNCANCGAGAGCGCTCCTGTGGGACAGAGGCCCACGCAGGNGCCGCAGTGGTAACACCGCTCTTCCACCATGCGGATGTCCTGGCTCAAGGGCTCGACAAAAACACCCCTTTCCCTCAAGAATGCCAGACCCTCCTCCTGTCTATCCCGGCCACCAATGAGCTCCATCACCATAATCCCTTCCCGATGGGGAGAAATAGAAGCCCGAAGGATGTTGAACCGTAATCCAAAGCGCAAAGCAAGCTCGCAGACGATCGGACGATCGGCCACCTCTCGAGGAAACCGGAGGACAACTTTCTTCGAACCATTGTTGCTCATCATCCCTACCTCCCAACGATCACGCTAGCCTCAACGGGACGTTCCACAAGGTTCTTGAACCGCACACCCGATTCCACTCCGGGAAGCTGGGCAACCGGCTGGGTCAAGGTGAACTTTCCCTCCTGAATCCATTTCTTGAGCGTCAAAGCAACCTCTCTGGCCTTACTGTAGCTAGACATGGGAGAAGTGGGTACTTCCTTACCCCCAATTGTAATCTTGCCACTTCGAAGCTCGGCATAACTCACATACCCCAGAATTTCCCCCGTTCCATAGGGATAAGCGTGGCTATAGTCCACCACAGGGGCCAGAATCTCTTCATCGCTCACCGAACAGTAGTACAGCGTTTCTTCGTCGAGAATGGGGATTGGAATACCAAGTCCAAGGGCAAGAGAACAGCCATACCCCCGAATGCTCACCCCCCAGAGCCAGTGGGGACTCATCCCTTTCAGGTCACCAATGACCGCAATGGTTCCTGCTCCACCCTTGGGTATTCCCCGCTCCGTCCGTTCAACGGCTGGGTTGTGTTGTGTCCCCTGCCAGGCCACGTATCCAATTCCCCCACCAAGGAAGATCTTAGTCCCTATGCCTATGACCCGGTAATACGGGTCATTCAGAAGCGGCGAAAGCTGCCCAGCCGAAGAATATCCTGCGTTGCCCATCCGAGGAAGAAGAACCCCAAGGTACGTGTAAATGGTCTTGTCTGAGAGGTTCACCGCCACATTGTAGTTCTGGTACGCATTCCGGGGATTAAAAAGATAGGCCTCGTTGAGATCCCGGATGTTAATCCAGGTGACGAGCTTCTTTCGGGGGTAGCAATCCGTCCCATAGGCATAAGCCTCAAGGAGCACGTCTTTTCCTGCCACAAGGTCCTGAATGACGTGGCCACCACCGTAGCGGAATTCCCCGGGGTGAACCTTGTTCAGAGGATCGTCCTTTGCCGGTTGTGTAGCTCCGATGTAGAGGTCGACAGCAGCAAGACCGGCATAGGCCATAACCCCGTTTAGATACGCCTCATGGATTTTCATCCTGGGCTTTGTGTGACCAATATTCAGAAAGGCCCCTGAAGAACACATGATTCCGAAGGTACCGGTTGTGACCACATCAACCTCCCGGGCAACTCTCTCCACCCCTTTTTCCCGTACAAGGTCTACGACTTCCTCTGCAGTCACAACCACGACCTGGCCCTTTTTGATTTTCTCGTTGATTTCCTCATAGGTTCGAAGCTTCGTACCCATGGCAACACCCCCACTATAAAAATCAACCCCTCGTCCGAAGGGACGAGGGGTTGTGCTCGTGGTACCACCCTTCTTCGCTGACTCCAGGGAAGCCAGCCTCCTTGCCGGTGCTCCTCCACACCGCGGTCCTGTAACGGGAACCACCCGTCGGTCACTACTCCCACTTCGTCACCGCAACTCCGGGGCCATGTTCATCAGGTCAGGAATACCAGGCTCCCACCTCTCCCTGGCTCTCTCTGATTCCCTTCCTGACTACTCATCCCCTTCATCGTTTCTGGGCTGGGGATATTATACCATGACGATAGGAATTGTCAAGAATGATACCACTCGTTCGGAAGATATTCCCGTTCTGCCTCGAACATATCGTCGACCATTCTTTTGATTTCATCAAGTGAAAGAACCGCCGCAGTGAGAGGATCGTAATAGAGCGCATAGTAGATGTAGTCTCTGCACTTTTCCAGAATGCCACGCACCGCCATTTCCTGACTCTGCACCACCATGCGGTTTAAGGCTGCAAGCTGCAAAGGTAAATCCCCGACGAAAGCAGGCCGAATACGCCCTTTCTCGACAAAGCAGGGAACTTCAACGATACACTGAGGAGGAAGATTCGTGATAGTACCCCGGTTGGGGAGGTTGATATTCGCCCGGAAAATCCCCCCACCCTCAAGGGCATAGATAATCTTCATCCCGTACTCTTCGCTCTCCTCGTAACTTAGAGGTTCTGCGCCACTTGCAATTCGCTCAAGTTCCTGCTCGTAACTCTCCCGGTCCTTTCCGTAGAGCTTGAGGATGAACCCTGTTTCGCCATTCCATCCTCCTCCCGGGGTGAAGCGCTGCAAGAGGTCTGGTCTTTTCCTGAACCAGGGGTTGTACTCTGAATTGTGGCCACTTGACTCGGTAACAAAGTACCCGAGGTGCTTGAGCATTTCAACACGGGTAGTATCCTTCTCCGCAATTTCGGGATCCCAAGCTTTCTCCCTCAGGAGAGGGTACACGTCCCTCCCTCGAAGGCGAAGCTCCAGAAACCAGGCCTGGTGGTTGATCCCCGCAACCCAGTACTCGAGGTCCTCGAGAGGCCAACCCATGTATTCAGCAATCTGCTTTGCGGTATGCTGGACACTGTGGCAGAGGCTGTAGAACCGCAAAGAGGGATGCACTTCTTTCACGACCCAGCAGAGAATCGACATGGGGTTCGTATAATTAAAGACAAAGGCTTCGGGACAGAGCTCTGCTATATCCCGGCAAATATCAAGAATCACCGGTGCGGTCCGCAGAGCCCGGAAGATGCCCCCAGGACCGATGGTATCCCCAATACACTGGTCTACCCCGTAACGCAGGGGGATTTCAATGTCCTTCCGGATGGCTTCGATATCACCCACGAGAATAGAGATAAAAATGTACTGTGAACCCCCAAGGACTGCCCTTCGATCTGTTGTAGCTGTGATTCTCTCAATAGGAATGCCATTTTCGGCAAAGATTCGCTGAGCGATTCGGGTGATGTAGGAAAGCCGCCGCTCGTTAATATCCACAAGGGCCACCTCTATCTCTTCACGGGGAAGGGCAATCGCACAAGATCCACGAGGAGTCTTCGAGTAAAAATCAGACTTCCTGCACCGATAAAGGTGATTTTCACTTCAATTCCCTCCAATTGGATATCTTCCATACTTCTTACATAGTTCCCTCATAAGAACGATGTTTTCGAGAGGAGTGTCACGGTGCACCTGATCGCAAGTACCTAAGATAAATCCCCCTCCCCCGGCTGCCTGATGGATACACTCTTTGATTTCCTTTTCAATCTCCTCAGGAGTTCCCTGACAGAGAGTTTGTGGGCGAACACCACCCTTCAGAGCTAACCTGCTTCCAAACTCTCTTTTTACCCACCCTAACTCAACGTCTCCAAGAGGAGGCACTTCAAGCGGACAAAGCAGGTCTACTCCTGTTCTTGCAACATCCGCAATTATATCCTTCAAACGACCATGCTGATGAAGATGTAATGGCTTTCCAAAAGAATGAGCCGTTTGAGCTATTTCCTTGAGAAAGGGCACTTCCCACTCTCTATACATCTTCGGGCTGAGGATGGGAACAGAGGCGTAAGAACATCCTATGAAAAGCTCGTCAAACTTCGTTGTCGCTTCGCAAACGACCTTAATTTTTTCCTTCGAATATTCGATGAACTCACGATGCAATCCCTCAAAGAAGGAGGGATGTTCAAGGAGGTCTTCAAGAACCTTTTCTAAGCCCCCCTCCCTGGAAGAGACAAGGAAGTCAAAGAAAAGGCCACCAATTGCTACCGAAACTATCCCAGAGCCACCTGTTAACTCGTATGCCTCCTCGATCTCTTCAGCTTCTACCCTCAGAGGGTCAACAAAGGCAACCTTTTTATATTCTTCCCAATCCTCGAACCTCTTAACAGGATGGCTCGCCAACCAGGGAGCATCATCCTGGGGAGCAAGAAGAGTCTCTTCGAAGACTGGCCCTCCTACAGACTGAAAAAGATGAATCTCGGCAATCTGACCCTCCTTAAAAACTACATAGCTCTCCACTTTCAAAGCGGGATTGCCCATCTTCGGAAAAACTACTACCCACCCGCACACATCAAGGGCCTTTGCACAGTCAAGCTGCGCCTTCCAAAGGGGTATTTTGTGAAGCTGAGGCAGGAAGATGGGACCAGGGCTAACCTCGTAGAACCTCAAGCCGCTCATCCTTGCTGGAATGAGAAACCACAACTCTGGGGCACAGGGAACGTAATCCGGTTCCTCATGATGTAAGGCCTTAAGATACCTCTCCTTGTGAGTCATCACCATATATCCTCCCGTATTTCTCACAAGCCAGGTGAGCAGTTAAAGCGTTTTCCAAGGGTATTGCTGCGGTTAAGGAATTACAACTCGAAAGAACATATCCTCCTCCCCGTCCTATCTCTTCCACTAACTTCTTAACGGTAAAGTCTATATCCCAGGGGTTTCCAAATGGCAAGAGCTCGTTCAAGTCCAAGTTGCCAACGAGAGTAAGCTTATCACCGTATTTCCGCTTAATAAGGAAAATATCGTTACCCGCAGCAGGCTGAAGGGCGTGTAGTGCGTCAATTCCCACCTCGAGTAAGAGCTCAACAACCTCCATGATCCGCCCACAGGCATGCAAGACAATAGGAATGTCGTTTCTGCGTATGCTCCTTACGAGCTCCTTCATGAATTGGAGATCGAGATCCCACAAGTCCTGGGGGGATATGAACGTACCTTTGTTGTGCGCAAAGTCGTTAGCCAACCATATGCACTCTGCACCCTCCTCGATGGCTTTCTGCGCTATTTCCTCTGCGAAACCATAAAACCGCTGAGCAAAATTTCTAACCGCTCTCCTGTTATCTTTTAACCAGAACATCAATCGTTCGAATCCAATGAGGTCAACAAATCTCGAAAAACCTACGTCAATTTGACAAGCAACAAAAAGAGGAGAGTGATTCTTCCAGAGCTTAAGGTTTTCCCAGGTGAACCTCCCCACATCTGGGAAACGGTACCCCTTCAAATCTTCCAACCTCTCGACAGGATAACGAACAACCCTAGTACTGTCTGCTGTTAGAACAAAGACCCGACTCCATACATCCTCAACGACTTGATAACCATCCTCACTCCTGCCAACTACCCTCAGACCTTGCCCGGGGAACACTACTACAAAGTCGCATCCTAGTACTTCTCGTACTCTCAAGTGAGCTTGAAACTCGCTTTCACTCAGCGGATTACAAGCCCAATAAACGTTCGAATTCCTATCAGGAGCAGATACTTTAATTCCCGTAATCTTCTCCACCAGGGAATCGTCAATCATCACCTCTCCATGGGGAACCTTATCAGGCAACCCTTCTCTTTTAAGAGCCTTGCGCATTCTCCACCTTTGCGGTGTGAGCAAAGCTCATCCCTCCTTGGACAACTCAAGATTCAGAATTTTCTTTGGTTCAAATTCGAGTAGCAAAACGTTCTCTTCCACGAAGTTAATAGGCATGATTCTCTCTTCCAAACCGTTAACCAAGAAACATTTTTTTATCCCCAGAAGAGGGGAGAGACAAAGCCTGACCGTTTGGCGTTTGTCAAGTGGATTCCAAAGCCTAAGCACCCATCCATCGCCATCTTCCTTCTTCTTAAGAGCAGACATAAGGACTCTCTCGTTGTCAAGGACTATCAGTCCTTCTCCAGACTTTATCCTTCCTCCAGCACTCTTCCCAGCAAGCTGGAAGTAAAGGGGTTTCAAAAAGTGATCGGCAAAACGATATGAAGATAGGTTACTCCAGTGCCCCGTAAGGGGATAAACCACGATCTCCGTTTCAAACACAGTCCCCAAGTATTGAGCTCCAGGGGTGGGAATCTTAGGACCGGTAAAGGAGTTACTTCTCTCTGGTAAAGAGTCCACGCTCAAGAAATCGCTACACCTGAGGAGTGTAACAAAACAATGACCCTCTTCAGTAACCTCGTATTCCTTTAACCAGCCTCCGTCAACGAAAAGAAGACCACCTTCCTCGTCACCTACAAATACAAAGCGATCCTTAGGTCGAGTAGGGGGAATCTTTTCCGGCCAGAAGGTATCCTCCACCCTTTGGGAAACATCCCTTTTAACAACGTCGAAGAAAACTTCTGCCTCCGAAAGGGTACACCTTCTACCCATCCCAAAACCTATTCTCATACGGCGGTTTGCCGCTTTATTCTCAAATCTAACCTTTATTTCAACAAATTCTGCACCGGCCCTCAAAGTGTAAAAAACCTCTACCCCCTGCTCTACAAGCTCCGTGCTTCGACTTGTACGGTCTTCACTGATTCCCTTAGGGATTTTGAGATTATGAACAACTTTGAAGACAGCCTTTAATGGCGAAGAAACCACTTTGCTTACTTCACCGAAGCTGGAATAGAGAACTATGTTATTGTCAGGAGGTGAAAAAAGATAATGATCGCCTCTGTCCCCCGAATCTTCAATAAAGCCAAAGTTTGGATATGTTTTGCCATTCCTTTTGTCCTCAAGTGTAATCTTTCCTCCCTCAAAAGAGATTCTTAGAGAGGAATTTTCCATAAAGTCAGTTCCACTGCGAACGGGGTCATCGACCTCAGGTTCCAAGGAGGGGAGGATCTCCATAAAGTTGCCCAACGCTGCTCTTTGCTTTTTAAGACCTTCTCCACACTCCAGAGCCTCAATCTTTTCCAACCCGATAACTTTACATCCAAATGGAGGAACCTTATCTACCTGCGCAAAAACCTGGATTCTTTTCACCTCCTTGCCTCCCCAACCATAGTCCATAAGATTGCGTTCAGACAGGTAATTCCTCTCCCTTAGCACTTCTTCAACCCCAAATGGGAGAATCGTGCCATTTTCGTCAACCATGGCGTAAGAATTCATCGATTCAAACGGTTCGAGCTGTACGGAGAAATCAAGAACCCCGGAAACAGGGTAGGGAAGAGGATTTACCACAACAATACTCTTCTCAAAGTTTCTGGAACACTCGCAAGCCAAGAGATATCCACTTCCATAGGCAATCCGTTTCGAAATCTGGAAAACTTGGTGACTTCTCACAGCAGCTTCTTCGGCAACTTCATCAACGTGGGCACCGTATATAACGTCGTGGAACTGATTGTTAAATTGGATTTTCCAAGATAGCCTCAAGAAATCAGAAGGATAAGAAGCAAGACCAAGCATATCAGCTAAGGAAGCCAATGGCTCTGCGACACGTTCTAACATTGCTTCAGATACGCGGATTTCTTTTTTAAGCGGAATCCTGGTAGAGAGAACTCCAGGGAGAACAAAGGAGGTTTGAGTGGCTCTTAACTCACCTTCATACTCTGGAACATTCTTCGAGAGTTCACTTCTAACCGACTCCGCATATTGGGGAAGACTGGAGTGAATAAAGTGGTATTCTGGAAGCTGGGAGTTGAGAAAATCGATGAGCTCTGGGATATCTTCACGGGGTTCTTGGTGGTCATGCCCCTCCATAAGTAGATAGTGAGAGGTAGATGCAAAAAGGGAAAGCTTCTCAATATTATCAAGGGCTATTTTTAGAATAGTTTCTCTCTCCCGAGGAAGTCTGCCAAAGTTAACATAAGCAAAAGGCATAACTAAAAAGAGGACTCGGCTTCCATCAGGGGCCCTCCAGAAGAACTCACTCCTTGTGATTCCTGGAGACCCGAGTACTCCCCTCCATGCTACCATTACCGTCAATCCAAAGAGATTAAGGACCTGTGGCATCTGAGGAGGATGCCCTGCCATATCACATAGGTAGGCAACAGGCATAAAAGCGCCAAATCGCTTGCTCTCTCTGATGCCCCACAGCAAGTTCCTTATGATCCCTTCAGGACTCACCATGTATTCATCAGGCAAAAGAAAAAATGGACCAATAAGAAGCTTTCCTCTCCTCACCAAGCCTTCTATGCGTGAACTGTTCTCCGGCTTCACCTCCAGATAATTCAGGAGAGCACTTACTTGACCATCAAACATAAAGCACGAGTAACGGTCGTTTTCCTCCAGAATCCTCAGGAGTTTGTCCACAAGTGGTATAAGCCGCATCTGGTACTCCCGAAAAGGAGAATACCATTCCGGATCCCAGTGCGTATGAGAAACAATATGAACAGTAGGTCTCTTGCTCATGCTTAAAAACCTCCCTTTAAACTCGCCTGTTCAGTATTTTAACCCCGTAAAAGAAAGACCCCTGATAAAGGCTTTACTTGCGAATGCGTAAACCGCCATCACAGGGAGAACCGAGAGTGCGGTCCCAGTGACAACCACGTCATACCTAATTCCTGCTTCCCACTGAAGTGCAGCGATGGCAAGGGTTACGGTATACATATCCTTCTTGCTAATCACAAGAAGTGGCCAGAGAAGGTTGTTCCAAGACCACATGAAGGAAAAGATTCCAAGCGCAGAGACAGCCGGGAGAGCTAGTGGCAAAATTACCCTGAAATAAATCCACCACTCAGAAGCACCATCCATTCTCGCAGCCTCGATCAAACTCGTAGGGATGTTTTCAATGAACTGTCTCATAAGGAACATTCCGAAAGCGCTGAGGCACATTGGTACGATAAGACCCTCGAACCGGTTTACCCAACCGAAATCACTGATCATTACGTAGAGAGGTAGCATTATGGTTACAAAAGGAATCATCATCGTGCTTATCAAAAAAACAAAAATGAATTCTTTAAACCTGAAATCAAACTTTGCAAAGACATATCCACCCAAAGAACTAGTAATAATGATAAGAAAGGTAATCCCCCCCGCAACAATCAAGGTATTGATAAAGTACCTTCCAAACCGCATTTCCTTAAAGAGGTATCGATAAGTCCTTATAGTTGGATTTTCGGGGAAAAAGGTTGGAGGAATCCTGACTATTTCCTTAGCGATTTTAAAAGAGGAAACAAACAACCAGCAAAGTGGCAGGAAGGATAAGATTGCTACCGCCGAGATTAAAGCATAGGATATTGCTAATCTGAAAATTTTTGTGCCCAAGAATCTTTTTCTCAATATTCCCATCTCCTTCTCAATGTTTTAAGTTGGAGCAGAGTAAAGGCAAAGATAATGGCAAACATCACTATAGCCGCAGCACAAGCATACCCCAGGCGCATGTGGTGCACCGCGTACCTATAGATAAAAAACGCCATAACGTAGTTGCTCGGCCTGACGTCATTCATGCTGGGTGCCGCTAACATAGCTACTCTTTCAAAGACCTGAAAGGCTCCGATTAGGGTCGTAACGAACACGAACAGATTAACATTGGCCAGAAGAGGTAACTTGATCTTAAAGAACACTTGCCACTCGTTGGCTCCGTCAATTCGCGCTGCCTCTGAAAGATCTCGAGGTATCTCCAGCAGTCCTGCAAGGAAAAGCACCGCACTGTAGCCTAAGCTCTGCCAGATATCTACCAGCGAGGCTGCTAAAATCGTTTGACCAGGACTGGAAAGAAAGCTCTGGGGTGGTAATCCTGCAGATGTCAGTATTTTATTTACAAGCCCAAATCGGGGCTGCAGAAGCCACCGAAAAAGGATACTCATAGACGTGATGCTCGCTACGTATGGAGCGAATATAAGGCCGAGGAAGAAATTACGAAGGATCTCGATTCTCTCGAGAAGAACGGCTACGAAGAGGCCAATAGGAATGCCTAATAAAACTCTAACTGCTACAAAAAGAAAGGTATTTTTAAGAGAGGTAAGAAACACCATATCTTTGAACAGCTCACGATAGTTAGAAAGGCCCACAAGTGGGCTTCCCGCCGGGTCGATAATGTTCCATTCATACATGCTCATTCTCAAAGAATTTATAGCAGGGTAAAAGAAAAAGATGACAAACCACCCTAACACTGGAACCAATATAACTAAGGGAAAATATTTAGTCCCCAACACGGTCCCTCCTTTCTATGGAGCAAGGGGAGCCGGGTAGGCTCCCCTTGCTCCAAGGGTCACCACCTTATCTCTGGTTTCGGCGCTGCAGGATACTTCTTCCTAAACACGCTTACCGCTTCGTTGCACTGCTTAGTCATTTCCGCAAGAGCGTCATCAATGCTAATTTCTTTGTGGATAACTGAATTCATAAGCCGCCACAAGGAGTCTTTAATGATGCTGTCATTGCCAAAAGGCCCCCAAAACTTAGTCTTGGGGAGAAGTTCAAACAATGGTAACAACCAGGAATGAAGCTCATCCTGATAATATTCCGGCTTTGCTAACTCTTTCAGAGGGGGTATACCAGGATTCTCCTCGAGAAAGGCCAATTGCGCTTCAGGAGTGGTCATGTAGGCAACAAACTTAAAGGCTGCGTCAGGGTTCTTTGTTCCACTCCAAACTGCGACATTCCAGGTATCAACATGAGTCACTATTGGTTCAGTTGCGCCAAAAAACGGCGGCTTTATAACAAAGCCAAAGTTCAATTCTGGATAAGTTAATTTGGAGAAAGGTATGTACTCTCCCCACATGAAAGCCATTGCAGCAAGTTCCTGGGCAAGAGCATCGAAGCTGGCTGGTAGCTCTGTACTGTCTAGCTCGTAGGTGTAGTAAATATCGTAAAAGAATTGCAACGCTTTCTTAGCTTCCTCAGTCTGATAGTTGAACAGACCACTCTCGTTGTCATAAAACTTGCCACCTTGCTCGGCGATAAAATCCCAAAAGTAGACTTGGTTATTATACTCTCGAGCGCTCAACCCTGCTCTCTCAAGCTTTCCTTGAGCGTCTTTCTTGGTGAGCTTTTTAGCGTAATCCAGCATCTGTTCCATAGACACAAACCGATCGGGTTTTTCAAGTCCTGCCTCCTTCAACATATCTAAGTTCACCACGATTCCAGCATCGCCGAGAGGGTCTGGGATACCAAAAGCATAAACCTTATCGAAGGGAGCCTGAAGATAGTACTCTGGCCAGCACTTTTCCTTTAACTCCTCAACCGTGAAAATGTCATCAGGGAAAGGAAGGATAGAGTTTGTGTACACCATTTCCATAATATCCTCGCCACGAGGAGTAAAAACATCACTTGCTTCTCCCGCAGCGAGTGCTGATTTAAGCTTGGTTGGAAAATCCGCCTGGGGCTCCACTACAACCTGTATTTCGGGGTATTTCTCCATAAAAAGCTGGGCAACCTTCTCAAAACCCCTCCGATGTGGGTCGAAGCCAAGACACCAAATGGTAATTTTTGTTTGAGCATGAGCGAACGCCACCAGACCCGTAACCATGACAATCAAACAAACCACCCATACAATTCGGTTTCGCATTTTTCTCATTCCTCCCTTCCTGACTAAAAACTGAAATTGAACACCCCTAAAGCAGCACCACCAAAAGTGAACCATCTATCGACGTTCTTCTGCTCTATCACCCCCCTTCGGTATCCCTGTCGATTCTCTTACCACTAGCTTCTCTCCCAAAACTACAGAACGAGGAGGTATGCTGCTACCTTTGCTACTTTCCTCAATTCGACTGAGAAGAAGCGAAGCCGCCACCTTCCCCGCCTCGTAGGTAGGAATGGAAACACTGGTGAGGGGTGGGTGCAGAACCTCAGCAACAATATCATCCACAGCAACAAGCGAAAGATCCTCAGGGACTCTTATTCCTTCCTCCCGGGCTGCCTTTAAAACTCCTATGCCCAACTGCTCACTAAAGGCAAAACAGGCTGTAGGCCTTACTCCAGCTCCAAAGAGTACTTTAGCACTTAAGTAACCACTTTCCTGAGAATAGTCCGCAGCTTCCATGATCATGGTAGGATCGATTTCCACATTCGCCTCTTCAAAGGCCCTTCTACACCCCTCAAAACGCCGTTCACTAATCCCGCTTTTCCGCACCTTCAAAATAGCAATCCGTCGATGTCCAAGGTCAATAAGGTATTTGGTAGCCTTATAACATCCTCCCTCTGCATCACCCATCACTGTGTCCAAAGCAGGGATTCGAGTAGAACCATAACAATTCACCACTGGAATGCCACTTTCTATAGCCCTCTCAACCATTTCCATTAAAGCCTCGTTGTACGGGGTCGAATAAATAATCCCCTCCACCCGGCTGCGAAGGAACATTTTGAAAAACCGTTCTGTCTTTGTGGTATCGTTATCATTGTTACAGAGAATCACACTGTACCCCCGAGCAAAGGCCACGTCCT
>JGI20130J15133_1000604_pt1 | contig 33080 bp, 37 predicted proteins | sample WasSprMetagenome_FD_15133 | JGI IMG/M metagenome (IMG submission 15133) | reverse complement strand
ATTGACCTAAACTTTGATAATGTAACTTTAGCAGTACTCACTCTCGATGGTGGGTTATTGAAGTTGAAGAGGTTTAGAACACCTCACAGAAAGGTTTTGACTCACAGGATATGGGTTGAGAGGATTCAGAGGAGGTATCCAAGGTCGTGGAGGTTTATCAAGGGTGTTAAGAAGGCTGTTGATAGGCATGGTGAGAGGGTAAAGAATATCTCATGGGTCTATGCCCACAGGGTGGGGGATTTAGTAGCAGAGCTAGCATCAAAACACAGCTCAGCAATTATTCTCGAAGACTTGGAGAAGCTGAGGGAGAATAACAAAAAGAGTAGAGAGTTCAATAAGAGGCTTGGTCTATGGATCTACCGCAAAATACAGTTCTGCATAGAGTACGAGGCTAAAGAGAGGGGTATAGAGGTAGTTAAAATTAATCCCAGGGGCACTTCTTCGAAGTGCCCTAGGTGTGGCAAGAAGCTATTTGAGGATGGGCATAGGATGCTGAGATGCAGTAAATGCGGCTTCGTAGGCGATAGAGACGTTATAGCAGCAATAAACCTATACAAAAAGTACGCATCTAAATGCTCAAGATGTGGGGTCTCTGGGGTGGCCCTGAACGCCTCCAAGCCCGATGAAAACCCGAGCGGGGTGCAGGGGAAAGGAGATGAGGCTATGAAAAACATCAAACCACATAAACTTATATGAGAGCTGAACCCCCTTAAGCATTACAGGTGCAATGCTATCATTAATGGCAGAGCAAGGCTCAGAGCATAGCAAATTATGATGCCTATAACCATAACAAACTACTCGCAACTCTGAACCTAATGAGTGGAGGTAGTGAACTGAATACTCAACTCAGGGTTAAATCACGAAGTGGGAAGAGACAGCCTCAAACCTCTCTACTCTTGCGGAAAACCCTTGCACTTTAGGGTTAGAGGAGGTCAGAAACATTTATAGATATCTAAACCTAGTTGTGAGAGTCTCATTATGGTGGTAATGATTGTGTAAAAAGCTTATATATTCTTGATAGAGGTTGTTTTGTGTGGTGAGGTAATCTGAATGTAGATGAAATTGTTGCTAGGCTTAGTATTGATGAGAAGATATTGCTTATTGTTGGTGCAGGGTTTTCAAGGCTCGTGCGTGGTGCTGCTGGCGAGACTCGTGCAATTGATAGGTTGGGTGTGCTACCCATAGTTTTAAGCGATGGACCAGCTGGTGTTAGGATACATCCTCTGAGGTTTGGCGTGGGTGAAACTTTTTATGCTACTGCGTTTCCAAATGAAATAGTGCTTGCCTCTACGTGGAATCCTGAGCTTGTTGAAAGGGTTGGTAAGGCTATTGGTGAGGAGGCTAAAGAATATGGAGTAGATGTTATGCTCTCACCTGCAATAAACATGCATAGAGTGCCTCTCTGTGGCAGGATATTTGAGTATTTTTCAGAAGACCCTCTTTTAGCTGGTGAAATGGCGGCGGCATATGTGAGAGGTGTGCAGTCAGAGGGTGTTGGAGCTACATTAAAGCATTTCGTAGGCAATGACCAGGAAGCGGGTAGAATGGTCATTAATGTGATAGCTTCTGAAAGGGCTTTGAGGGAGGTATATTTAAGACCCTTTGAAATAGCTATTAAGAAGGGGAAGCCATGGGCTGTTATGGCAGCTTACAATAAGCTAAATGGACTTTACTGCACTCAGAATCCGTGGCTCTTGACAGAGGTTCTGAGAAAGGAGTGGGGTTTTGACGGACTTGTTATGACTGATTGGGGTGCTGGTGATAACCCTGTTGAGCAGGTTAAGGCCGGTACAGATCTCATAATGCCGGGAAGCGACGATATTGTAAAGAGACTTTTAGATGCATATAAGCAAGGGCTGCTCAGCGATGATATTATTAATCAGCGTGTTAAGGCTGTTCTAAACCTAGTGGCAAAGAGTCTTAAGGCAAGGGGCTATAAACCTAGTGGCAAGCCTAATCTTGATGATCATGCGAAAATAGCTTATGAGGCTGCTTTAGAGGGTATGGTGCTACTTAAAAACGAGGCTGCTTTACCTATAGTGGAAAAGGCTAGGGTAGCTCTATTTGGTAGGGGTAGTTACTGGACTGTGAAGGGAGGTTTGGGAAGTGGTGATACATGTCCTAGGTACGTAGTGTCCATAGCTGATGGGCTTAAGGAGAGGAATGTTTTTGTTGATCCCGAAGTTGAGAAAATATATGTAAGTACCTTGCACAGATTTTTCGAATTTGGCACATCCCAACAAGTATTCAAACAGATGAGGGAATGGGCTCTCAAAAATGGAGACATGAACGCTGTTGAATTCCTCTTGACGCAGTTCGTTGAGTGGATGATGGAATGGACTAGAACCATTAACATTCAGGAAGATTTCTTCACAGACGAGTTTCTGGATGAGGTAGCGCAGAGAAACGATGTTGCAATAATAACTATATCTAGAGTGGCTACAGAAGGCTTTGACAGAGCTCCTGCACAAGGAGACTTCTACCTACGCGATGATGAGCATAGACTTGTAGCAAGAGTTTCGCAAGCTTTTCACAGATATGGAAAGAAAGTTGTTGTGCTTCTCAATGTTGCAGGCCCTATAGAGGTTGTGAGCTGGATGGACAAAGTTGATGCAATACTAGTTATATGGCTCCCAGGCCAGGAGGTTGGAAGAGCAACAGCAGATATTCTCTTAGGAAGAGCCTCACCCAGCGGAAAACTTCCACTCACATGGCCAAGGAACCTCTTCGAAACCCCTGCAATGAGGGCATACCCAGGCGAGCCTAAGGACAACCCTGTACAAGTTGTGTATTCTGAAGACATCTACATTGGGTATAGATATTATGACACATTCAATGTAGAGCCAGCCTACGAATTTGGGTATGGCATTTCCTATACAACCTTTGAATACAAGGGTCTTACAGTTGAGAAATCTGGTGAGGGTCTTGTGATAAAGTTTAAAGTAAAGAATGTTGGGAGCCGCAGTGGCAAGGAAGTGGCACAAGTTTATGTCAGAGCTCTCGCAAGCAAACTTACTAAACCATTTCAAGAACTCAAAGGGTTTCACAAAACCAAGCTCTTATCACCAGGGGAAGAAGAGTTGATCACAATAACCATACCGGTAGAGAATCTAGCGAGTTTTAACGGAAGGTACTGGATAGTTGAAAAAGGGCAGTACGAGATCAGGGTAGGGTCATCATCAAGAGATATCAGGCTTAAAACCGTTATAGAGATAGATAACGATATGTGTTTCGATGTCTCATGGAGACAAATAACCTGTTAACACATAGTCATGCTTCAACCAAGTGTTTTAACACATTTTTGCTTCGCATCACAACATAGTATTACTCCAAACATTTTTCCATAGCATTAGCAGCACACTTCCAACAACATAGTTGCAGTCGTTAGAAAGAGGCTCGTTTGTTATAGTTGATGAACAGTATTTAACTCTTTATTGTTGCGCATCTGAAAATATGTAGCTTTATTTAGATTCTCTATGGCATCTCTTCATCTTCCTCAATCACTGTGAATCCTAGAAGTGTAGCCAGATCTCTTAGATCTTCAGCAAGGTTTCCGTAGAATACAACCCTATGCCACGTCCATTTCCAGTTCCTGGCAATCGCCTTAGCATTGGTCTTTGCAACAAGCTTTGTTGCACATGCATGTATGCTGCGTTCATTGCCTATGGCAGTAGCTCTATGAATTATGAATGCTCTTTGTTCTGGCCAAACCTGAAACGCTGTAATTTCTTGGTTTATAGGTAGCTCAACGTAGACAGAAGCTCTTTTTAGATAGAGGTGTGCTGGCATAATTGTGTAGGGAACTCTTGTATTGCCGCCAAATGGGTTTATGGGTGCATAGCAGTGGTAATATATTGCCTCATTTCTCTGATAATCTACCACAGGGTCTGATACAAACCCCGGTCTCTTTGCAAGGTACCACATTATTAAAAGAGCTACAGCTGAATAGGGGTCGGCTTCACATACAGGTATATAGCCATCGAACCACAGTTGCATGAATCCCAGACAGGGCCATGCATCAAGGATTTTAGCGTCGAACAACATTATGCAGTCAACAGCTATTGAAATAGCACTGTGTTCTTCTAAAACCCTCTTCATGGCTATGTAGAGCTTGGCTGCTTTCACTATATCCTCGAATCTGTCCTCCAGAACCTCAGCTGCTCCACCAATCCATTTCTCAGCCCATTCCCTAGCCAAGGCCTCATCAACAGGTCTATAATATTTCTCAGCAAAGCTCTTGCCATCTACATGAATAGCTGTGATGCCAAATACGCTTCTCAGCATGCTTTCTATGTATTCAAATCTCTTCTTATCCTCCATAACAAAAACTATCTTAGAACTCCTCAGCTTTTGCAGAACATCAAGCAACTTCACCTTTCTCACAGCTAACTCATCTGAAAACTCTCTCACAGAAACCCCTATAACAGGTCTTCCTTCTCTCAAGCCTCTTCCAAACTCTATTAGAAACTCACCTCCACCACCATAGCTTTCAGCAATGAGAACAACAGGCTTTCCACTCTCTATAAAAACCCTAGCACCACCACCAGACCATGTATGTAGCAGAACAACTACAAACCCAACACTGTCCCTCTCCAGCTCCACAACCCTCCTCGCCTCCTCAGGTGTTGTAATAGTGTAGAGCTTAATCTCCACATGTGGCAATGACGACCTGAGCCTATATATAAAATCACTCTTCTTCTGCTCAAGCCAGTCCTTAATTAGAGGGGGGCCGCCAAGAGCACCAGTATAGCTGCCAGGAGTTGTTTCAGGAGCTATAAATATTATAGGGATCCCAACCCTCATCACAGATCCCTCAACACACTATGTATAAAGATAAAAGTTAATAAAGTTTGTGGATGTGGTAACAGAGAGGGCTGTACAATGTTTATAAAGAATTTTGATGAGCTTGTAAAAAGTGATTTACATAGATTAGCACTTCAACTCGTTGAATATGGGTTGAGTGTTGCAGATCCCTATGCTGCTGTAAGAGAAAACCTCAGGGTTTTAAACAACAAGATTTTTATTGGCAATGCTGAGATGAGTATTGCTGGTAGGATTCATGTTGTGGGTTTTGGTAAAGCATCTAAGAGAATGGCGGAGGCTGTTTATAGCGTTCTTGGGGATAGGATTGCTGGAGGTGTTGTGATAACACCGAGTGATGAAGGTCACGTGGGCAACATTATGATTGTGAGAGGTGATCATCCTATTCCAGGTGAGAACACTTTGAGATCTTCACAGCTTTTACTAGATTATCTCATTGATAATGTTAGAGAGGAAGACCTTGTAATCGTCTTGATCTCTGGTGGTGGTTCAGCGCTTTTCGAGGTTCCCGAAGAGGGGGTGTCGTTAAAGGATGTTGCATGGATTTCTAGAGAGCTCATGAAGAGAGGTGCAGATATTTTTGAACTTAATGCTGTGAGGAAGAGGTTTTCAAAAGTTAAAGGCGGAAAGCTTCTGAGATTTATAAGGAGTAGAAAAGTTGCATCCCTAATTATAAGCGATGTTGTTGGTGATAGACTTGATACAATAGCTTCAGGACCTACTGCACCAGATGAAACCACATTTGCAGATGTCTATAAGATTCTGGTTAAGTATGGGCTTTGGAGTGAACTGGGGAAGAACATGAGGGGCATTATTGAGAAGGGGCTTTCAAGCTCTTTAGAAGATACCCCAAAACCTGGTAACCCCATATTTAATAATGTTGTCAATATTATTGTAGCGAGCAATAGGATTGTATTGGAGGCTATGGCTCGTAGAGCTAGGGAAGCTGGGTTCAATACATTGATACTTACATCAATGCTTGAGGGGGAGGCAAGAGAAGTTGGCAGGGTACTGGCATCAATAATCAAAAGCATAGATCTGCACTCTCTCCCAATACAAAAGCCTGCTGCTCTGCTTGCAGGTGGAGAAACCGTGGTCACAGTTAGAGGAAGTGGCACTGGGGGTCGTAACCAAGAGCTCTGCCTATCGCTAGCAGTATCAATTAGGGGGATGAACAACGCTGTGGCTATATGCATAGGTTCTGATGGAATTGATGGCATAAGTCCTGCTGCAGGCGCTATAATTGACGGCTCGATGTATTACGAAGCTGTGTCAAAGGGTTTAGACCCCCTAGCCTACTTAAATAATAACGATAGCTACACAATCTTATCGAAGCTAAGCAGAGCTATTATAACTGGATATACAGGCACTAATGTTAATGACATATTTATAGCAATTATAAGGTAGTATCGGAATAGCTTACTTACCTAGTTTCATATCATAACTATACTAAAAGTTTTTATACCTCAGTCAATTGACTAAATGTATTTTAGTTAATTAACTAGGGCTAGGCTTTGGTGCACATGTTTGACTCCCTATGACATTATTTTGACGGTACTTACGACACTATTAGCACTTTATCTGATTTCCTTCGCTCTATACATTGTGAGAGTTCTAAAGGGTCCTACAATTCCTGATAGGGTGCTTGCCTTGGATTCTCTTGGCTATGACTTGGCAGCCTTCATGCTAATTCTCTCCATATATCTAAACTCTCCAATGATGGCTGTATGCGCTCTTTCTCTAGCACTATGGATCTACGCTTTAGACATATATGTTGCAAAGTACTTGGAAGCTAAGGAGGTGGGCGGCTAAATTGATAGACATGGTGCTTGCATCAGCTGGGCTAACACTAATAGCAATAGGGGTTTTCTGCGATTTTGTAGCAGCAATAGGTTTAATAAGGCTCCCCAACTTCTTCACAAGACTCCATGCCGCAACAGTTGGGGCTATAGGTGGCGCTGTAGTTCCAATGCTTGGAGCAGCCTTGCTAGCCTTAGGCTATGAACCCTTGGGAGAAACGAGATTCATTTTAGCTGGTGTTGCTTTTACTACAAGCATTGTAACCATGATACTGTCACAAGCAGGTTCTCACGCACTTGCGAGAGCAGCTTACAGAGCAAGAGCAGCACCACTCCAACCAATAATATATGATGCATTGGCTGAGAAGAGAGGTGATAGTAGTGAGTGAGATGCTACCTGTAATCATGGCGTTTGTAGCTGCTCTAATAAGCATTGTAGCAACATGGCTTGCAGTACAGGAGAGAGACATGCTAATAGCTACATTGTTTTCAGCTTTGCAAAGCACATGCTATGCTCTAATATATTACCTCCTCATGGCTCCTGACATAGTGCTTGTATATCTCCCTGTATCAGTAGGTATACTGCCTCTAATCACAATAATATTGATTAAAAAGACTGAGAGGTATGAAGAATGAGACTCTCTGACATAGCAATAGGAGTCTCCATGGCAATGCTCGCCCTATTGCTTTCATATTTGATTGTCTATGGGGGTCTCGGACCAATAGCAACACTTAATCTGAGACCACTTGCAGTATCATTTCTAAACTACACGTATAATCCATGGAAAATAGTTTACAGTGCTATGTCACCAGAGGCTGTAACAGCCATTGTATGGGATTTCAGAGGGTTAGACACTTACTTTGAAACATCAGTACTATTCATAGCAATAGTAGGTCTTATAGCACTGTTTAGAGGTGCAAATGTGGTTCAGGGGGTAAGCTCAAAGGGTCTTTCAATAATTGTCAAAACTTCGACAAAGCTTGTCGCTCCGCTTATACTAGTTGCAGGAGCTTCACTAGCGTTTCACGGCCACTTATCCCCAGGAGGGGGATTCCAGGGAGGGTCATTCATGACTGTGGCAATGACATTGCTTGCAATAGCATTTTCCATAGAGTTCTTCCAGCAGAAGAAACTCACACTAAACAGATTGCTTGCAATTAGATGCATAGGATTGCTCGCAATAGTTGTGGTCTCAGTGTATCTACTAGTTAAAGCTGTACTGCTAGGGGGATACGCATATATATTTCAAAACATGCCTAGGATAAACTCCCCGTACTCCATGCCCTCATGGTTTCTTGACAGACCACTTGCAGGAATACTATTCTTCTTCAATCTCTCAGAATCCATAGCTGTAATAGGTGGCTTAACCCTAGGAGTAGTCTTATTGCTATTGAGAGAAGAGGAGCTGAAAGCTATAATTGGGGGTGGAGAGCATGAGTAGTGCAACAACATTCTTACTCACAACAATAATGATTTCCTTCATAATAAACATAGCCATATCGCTTTACGGAGTTTTTGCAAAGCCTTCACTAGTAAAGAAGTTCATAGCCTTAACAATATTCTCAGATAGTGTAAACAGTTTCGCTATACTAATTGGGTTTAGAAGAACCCCCTTAGGATACCCATCCATAGCCGTAATGCCTTCACCACCTCAGAGTGTAGAGGATTTAAAGAGATTTGTTAGTGAAGCCGTGGATCCGGTGCCACAAGCCCTTGTACTCACAGCAGTAGTAATAGGTCTTGCAGTTAACATGTTCTTAGTAGGATTGATAATGCTTTACTATAAATACTATGGTTCAACAAGTACGAGGAGGGTGAAGATATGAAGAAGTTAACAAGGTTCATAGCAGTATTTCTATATATATACGCTTTCTACATAATGTTTACAGCATCAACAACAGAATTCAGCCTCACACTTGGATTTATAGCCTCAGCATTGCTAGCAGCATTGTCAACACCATTTCTAATACAAAGAAATCTCGGTGCTCATGATCTCAAGAGTTTTGCATACCTGTTGCTGTACTACTTCCGCTACATGATTATAGAGGAGTATAAAGCACATAAGCAAGTAATTAAGATAGTTCTTAGCCGCAAACTCGATATAAAACCAGCTATAGTTAAAGTTCCTTACAGTGTTAAAACAGATTATGGAATGACACTAATAGCAGGCTCCATAACCAACACTCCTGGTACTTGTGTTGTTGATGTAGATGAAAAGAGACACCTATTCTATGTGCACTGGATCTACGCTACAACAATTGAGCCTGAAAAAGCTCGTGAGGAGATTTCAAAAGTGTTTGAAGAATATGCTGCAAAAATCTTTGGGTGACTATAGTTGAGCACTCTGCAAGACCCCTTAACAGGTATAGCCCCTCTTTACCTAATAGCAGTAGCATTTTTAACAGCAGCTTTAGGACTTGTGATCAGGAGTAACAAGTTCTTTAAAGTGTTTGCAATTGTCAATACAGCTATAGTGTTTGCAATCTCGGCTTATATAATGCATAAAGTGGTGGATGAAGGTATTCAACTATACTTCTTCGGCGGATATCCAGCGCCACTGGGAATAGCATATGAGATTGATAATCTCAACGCTCTTCTCGGACTTTTAGCAACATCAATAATGCTTTTGTCAGGCATATATAGTGCTTGGTACATGAATTTTCCGAGAACATACCTATACTACACACTCTTTCTAACGCTCTTAGCAGGCTCTCTGGGATGTCTATATACAGGTGATTACTTCAACTTCTTTGTAATGCTCGAAGTGCTCTCCCTCTCATCATACTCTCTCGTTGCTTACTTTAGAGACAGCCCAAGGTCCATCGAGGCAGCAATAAGATTTGCATTCACAGGCATAATCTCCTCAAGCTTCTACCTATTATCAGCATTCGTAGCATATGCATCTTTTGGAACCCTTACTATGGCTGATATAGCGCTCAAGGCGAGGGATCTTAATGCTGTAACGCAGTTTAGTGGAGGTGTTGTTGGGAATGTGGCGATAGCATCGGCGATGATGATAGCTTTAGCTAGCTGGACCTGGACCTTTAAAGCAGCTATATTCCCAAACTACTTCTGGCTTCCTGATGCTGTGCCAGAGGCTCCCACACCCATTTCAGCAGTTTTCGTTGGTGTAATAGATTTGATAGGGGTTTATGGAGCTATAAGAATGTTTTACACATTCTTTGGCCAAGGCTCAATCGCTTTGCAGTTTAGATCATATACACTTGAAATATTTCAGATACTGGGGGCAATATCTGTCTTCATAGGAGTATTTCTTTTACTACTTCAAGAGGATGTTAAAAAGTTTATAGCATATAGCACAATTAGCCATTTAGGACTCATATTCATGGCTCTTTCACTAGACAGTGGAGAAGGCATATCTGCTGCCATTCTTCATACAATATCTAACTCCTTTGCAGAATCACTACTGTTCTACAGCGCAGGCATAGCAATAGTGGCTGTGGGCAGATCTATAAATACTCTTGGAGTTTTAAGAAAGTATAGAGTGGCATTGACAGGCATAATAATAGCTATGCTCAATTTGATTGGTGTACCACCGTTATTAGGCTTTTGGAGCAAGTATTTAATATTTAAGGCATTTCTCGATGCAGGAAAGATATATGGAGTTGTTATACTAGTGCTAGCCACAGGCATATCTGCTATAGGCTACTTCAAAATGTTGTTCAGCACCCTTAAGCCTGTGGAGAAGATTAGGGAAGATCCTAGACTCAGAAATAGCATGCTTGCAGACATAACCATAGCTCTATGCGTAGTAATTTTAATTGCTATTGGTGCGCTTTATATGCTTAGCCCAAGTACTAGAAAATTTATAAACGAAATTGGATACAATGTTATTGAAGGGTATAAAGCTTATTATGCGTTCTTAAGCTCTGGATCATAAATGCTGTGAGGGGTGATCATAATGAAATTTGCATTTCTCTGCAAATCAAAACCAACTTCAATGGGAAAGAGAGTGGCAATTATAGGTGCAGGTATTGCAGGGCTCTCAGCAGCTGGCTACCTTACTTGCAAAGGGTTTGAAGTTGATGTATATGATAAGCAGCCAGTAGCTGGAGGACTTGCAGCGCTAGCTATACCATCATATAGAATACCCTATAATAATATTGATGAAGGTGTTGAGGACTTGATGAAAAGCTTTGGGGTAAAACTATATCTAAATACTAAGGTGATGTGTGGCGAGAGGCATGATGAAGGCGATGACTTTGTTAAGCATGTTGTGGATTTGCGGAATATTGTGAAAGAGTATAGCGCTGTGGTTATAACTACTGGCACTTGGAGATCTAGAAAGCTTGGCGTACCAGGTGAGGATGCTAAGGGTGTTGTGGATGCCCTCACCTTTCTATACAAGCTTAGACTAGCTGAGCATGGTCTTGCTAAAGAGTTTTGGACAAAACCAAAAAGAGTTGTCGTAGTTGGCGCAGGTCTTAGTGCTGTTGATGCAGCTGAAGAGGCTTTGAGGCTTGGTGCTGAGGAAGTTTATTTAATTTACAGAAGAACTAAGAAAGAGGCTCCTGCTGGCGAATATTATGTAGATGACCTCATAGCCAAAGGCGTGAAATGGCTTGAGCTAGCAGCACCAACAAAGATAATAGTTGAAAATGGATTTGTAAAGGCTGTAGAGTTTCAGAGAATGAGATTAGGTCCTCCAGATAAAACAGGCAGACCCTCACCCATACCTATACCAGGCAGTGAATTCACTATAGAAGCAGATCTAGTTATTCCCGCTATAGGAGAAGTTTCAACACCTCCCTTTACTCAGGAGTGTGCAGAGTTTAAGCAATTCCTTGATGAAAGAGGCTACATAATTTCTAAAGGGTATAGACTTGGAAACACTAACATGTTTGTAGCAGGAGATGTACTCACAGGCCCAACAAAACTTGGCGAAGCCTGTAAACATGGACTCTATACCGCGAGGGATGTGGAGAGGTTTCTTAGAGGTGTTTAAAACATGGATAAATCATCTGGAAACCCAACTCTACTAAGATGGATAGACTACAACAAGTGCATTGGTTGTGGGGTGTGCTCAGCTGTATGTGATTTTATACACGAAGGGGTTTCCTTCATAAAACTTTATGATATAGGTGGAGGACTAGTAAAACCCATATCATGCTTTCACTGCGCAAAAGCACCGTGTGTAGAGGTTTGCCCTACAAAGGCTATGAGAAGAGATGATAGTGGAGCTGTGTATGTTGATGGATCTAGATGCATAGGCTGTATGGCTTGCCTCTATGCCTGTCCCTATGGAATACCTGAGCTAAGCATCATTACAAAAACTTCAACCAAATGCGATTTGTGTAAACAGCTCAGAGGAGATGGCTTAGAGCCTGCATGTGTAGCTATGTGCCCCACCAAAGCGATAGTTATTGGGGTGCCGCAAGCAGTTTTTGATGAAGCTAAGAAAAGGGCTTTAACGAGAATTATGAAAGCAGTGATGAGCTTTGGAGGATCTATATAGATACCTTGTCTACGTTTTTTCAACACTTTTAGTGCTCCTTGGAGGAACAACAAAGGTGTTTGATAAGAGACTAGGTATTTCGCTTCGTGTACTCGGATTTGCACTCATCTCACTCTACTCCTCTATAGCAATAGAAAACCTGTTTGCCAGGGTGCTGGCAGTATCTAGTAGTATAATAGCTGCTTTAGTAACTATCTACACCACAAATTATGTTAAATTCAAATATGGTTTTCCATATCTACAGCTACTCATAGACGCATTCTCACTTTCAATAACCTTCACCTTTGTATCTAGATACTTAATAGAGTTCGTTACATGCTGGATTATAGCAGAGCTCATAGGATTTGTCTTAATAGCTTTCGACTGGCTTATTCAAGGTGCTAGAGAAGCGCTTGAAGCTGGGGTAAGATATCTCTTAGTTTCAATGGTTCCCGCAGACATAACACTATTTACTCTAGTTGCTCTAACAGGTGTTGAAAAAGCTTTTTCAGTAAATATAGCTGGTATTGCCCCAGCTATACAAGGCTCATCAATACTCACAATACTTTGTATGATAGGCTTCTTGGCTAAGGCAGCTGTAGCACCTCTGCACTTCTGGCTTCCAGATGCACATTCACTAGCACCTGCACCAGCTTCAGCCATGCTCTCAGGTCTCATGGTTAAGATGGGAATATATGGATTATACCTATTAACGCTGTATCCAATTGATGTCAAAATGTATGCCTATATGCTGATGGTGTGCGGTAGCATAACTGCTGTATATGGTGGTCTTCAAGCACTTGCACAGGTAGACATCAAGAGGATTTTAGCTTATAGCACAATATCGCATACAAGTGTTATGGCTATCCTGCTAGGATTTTACATTGGATTTAACTCTGTAGAGGCTCTACAGGCAGCGCTATTCTATATTGTGGCACATGCTTTCTTCAAGGCCTCTCTATTCATGGACTCTGGAGTTGTTGAAATAATTGCCCATACAAGAGACATAGGAAGCTTAGGCTATATATCGCGACTCTACTCACTTGAGAGCACTACTGCTTTACTGGCAATACTATCCTTAATAGGGGCACCTCCATTACCAGGCTTTATAGCTAAGTTCACAACAATACTCTCCATAACAAGTAAACTTGGCACAGCCTTTTCTGCTGTGGTGTTGCTTGTAGTTATAGCAATTGAAATAGCTCTTAGCGTAGGCTATGGAGCTAAATATCTCTTGACACACTTTGGTTCATCAACTATTAGAGTACCTCTTCGTGGAGGTTTGGAAGAGCTAAAGCAGCTAACATTACCTATACTCACAACAATAATTATCTCAATTGCTATCACAGCTTATATTACACTTACACAACTAGTGGTCTATGCACAGATTCTACTATTCATTGTAGCGCTCTCAGCAGCTTTCCTAGCAATAATACTTTATACAATCTATAGAAGTCAAAAAGTGTTTAGAGTTGATGAAAGCTGGCTTGGTGGTGCAAGGCCATGAGCCAGAGAAAGTCTGGCAATAAAGATAGTGAAGAAGAGAGTAAGCCGGAAAGAAAACCTGTCACATCTAAAGCTATCTATATAATTAAGATCGATGTTAAGTTTAGACCTCCCCAGATAATGTCCTACCTTTCAAATTTTGAGAAAATTAGAAAGGTTTTCTACTTTCACAGCATTGAAGAAAATGTGGCTAGGGGGGAGCAAAAACTTGCTTTAGGTATACAGAGTATTCAACGAGCATTTGAAAAATCACTGCTACTTGCCTCTCTCTGGGCTGGAGTAGCTTTAACAATGGCACTGCTCTTTATGGTGATAATAATTGGAATACATTAGCCTTGCACTAATAACAGCTATACCTTTCCTCGTAGCCCCTATATATGATAGTATTGAGAGAAAGGTTAAAGCGGCAATACAATCAAGAATAGGTCCCCTAGGTCTTGCCAGAAGCTTTTTGCAAAGCTGGTTTGACCTCATTAAGCTGTTTAGTAAAGAACTTGTATTAACAAGTTATGGCATGGCCTTGATAACAATACTTGAGCTTTTATTTGTATCGATAACAGTGGTCATACTCCAGATATTTCTCATAACCCCCCAATTGCAGTGGGTCATCGCACTGCTCATAACATTTCTATCAATATCCTCAGCCTTTTCATTGATTAGAGCAATATCTTTGGATAACCCATTCTCTTCTATAGGAGCCTTCAGAGAATTCTACGTCACGCTAGCTGTAGAAGGCTTTTTCCTATCCTCATTAGCAATAATGCTGCTGGTTGAAGAACCGATAATAATAAAGATGCTGCTTTTCTGCATAGCTGCTCTCTCATGCTATGTTCTCAGCGGCAGAACACCATTTGACATTGCTGAGGCTGAGCCTGAAATTGCAAGTGGTGTGTATATAGAGCTTTCAGGACCTCTACTCGCAACTACATCGTATTCTTTGCATATTAGGAGATATGTGCTAGCTGAAATTCTTAGCTATACTCTTCTTAAACTCATTGGCATAGCTGGCACAGGGTTTGCATCGTTAATAACGTTGCTACTAACACCCATTACATGGATAGTGCTTGGAGTTGTTAGTGTTATGCTTGGTAGGACAAGAGTTGATGTAGGGCCTATAACTCTTCTCAAAGTAATGCTCATACTAATATTTTTGATGTTTGTAGCAATGATATTTGTAGTGAGGCTGGTATGAGTATGAAAGATGTTGTAAAGGAGATTGAGGGTAAAGTAGTGGAGCTTGGGGGTGTGGTAGAGACTATCACTGACACAGCTGTATTTGTTGAAATCCCGAAGGAGAGAGTGAAAGAATTCGCTAAGTGGCTTTACAACGCTGGCGCATTTTTAAAGACTTGTGCAGGCGTGGATGAGAGGAGCATAAATAGCAGATTTGCTGTATACCACATATTTGGACTTGATGAGAAGGGTATAGATGTTGTTTTAAGGATTTCAAGCCTCGAGGGCGAGGCGCTTCCATCGATAGCTAGTGAGGTTCCTGCAGCTGAGTGGTGTGAACTGGAGGCACGAGATATGCTGGGATTGCATATATTGGGTCATGAGTCAAAACCGAGGCTTGTTCTTCCTCAGGACTGGCCCAATGCTGTATATCCTTTGAGAAAGGATGTGCCATACGATTATAGACCTCCGAGCAGTGTTGAGAATTTTGGCAAGGAGCTTCCAAGTGAAGTTGGGCTTCCTGTTGGTCCCTACCACCCAATACTTCATGAGCCAGAGTACTTCGAGCTTTATGTTGAAGGTGAGAGGGTTGTAGATGTTTTTTACAGAGGATTTCATGTGCATAGAGGTATTGAGAAGCTTGCTGAGTCTCCGAGATTTACATACAAAACCATTCCGTTTCTAGCTGAGAGAATATGTGGTATATGTGGCTTTGTTCACTCTTCATGCTATGTGCTTACAGTTGAAAGAGCTGCTAAGATAGAGGTGCCAGAAAGAGCACAATTCATAAGATCTATAGTGCTAGAGATTGAGAGAATACATAGCCACCTCCTATGGCTCGGAGTAGCAGCACACATTCTAGGGTACGACGCTGGCTTCATGCATATATGGAGAATAAGAGAGCCTATAATGGTACTGGCAGAGCTTTTGACAGGGTCTAGAAAAACGTATGGAATCAACATTGTTGGCGGTGTTAGAAGGGATATAGATGAGTCTAAGAAGAAGAAGGCGTTAGATGTTTTGAGGAATGTTAGAGAGGAGTTTAAGAGGTTTGTAGAGGTCTTCACATCTGTACCTGAAATAGTGAAGAGGGCTACGGGTACAGGTGTTTTGCCTAAAGATGATGCGAGGGCTTTAAGTGTAGTGGGTCCTACAGCAAGGGGTTCGGGACTTAGGAGAGATGTTAGGAAGGATTACCCATATTTTGCATATAGGCTTGCCTCATTTAAGGTGCCTGTCTATAGCGAAGGCGACAACTTGGCTAGGCTTTTAGTTAGAGTTGATGAGGTTTTTGAGAGCATTAGCATAGTTGAGCAACTTCTAGATGCGTTGCCCAGGGGGTCTATAGCTGTGGAGTCCTATGAAATCCCATCATTTAGAAAAGCTGTGGGAGCTGTTGAGGCTCCCAGGGGAGAGGATGTACACTTTATCATAACAGGGCATGGAAGGCCTTATAGATGGAGAGTTAGAGCACCAACATATCAAAACATCCCAGCGTTAAAGATAATGCTTAGAAACACACCTTTAGCAGATGCATTTCTAACAATTGCTAGCATTGATCCGTGCTTCTCTTGCACAGACAGAGCAGTGGTCATACGTGATGTGAGGTCTGGTTTCAGAAGATTTGCAAGTTTATTTGAGGGTAGGAGGTATGCAAATAAGTAGAATTGCAAGCCCTCTAAAACTGCTTATAATAGCATTGAAAGTGGGGCGGGTCACAAAGAAATACCCATTTGGCCCACCACTGCTTACAGAATCGTTTAGAGGTGCTATAAGTATAGACCCTGCAAAGTGCTGGGGTTGTGGGGCATGCACATTGGTCTGCCCACCAAACGCATTAACCATGAGGCTTGAGGGAGAGAAAATAGTGTTAGAGTACTTTAAAGGGAGATGCATATTCTGTGGAATGTGTGCAGATACATGTCCTGCAAATGCCATTATAGTAACTAAGGAGTTTGAACTTGCAGCAACAAGTGTTGAAGACTTGAAGGAGAATGTTATACACAAAATGAGTAAGTGCGCCATATGCGGCAAACCATTTGTTGCAACAGCAGAGATTAGAGATGTTATGAAGATGCAGCCTATTACTGAGGAGTATGCAAATATATGTCCTGAGTGTAGGAAGAAGAGAGCTGTTAAGGCATTTGGTATGAGGTTTGGTGCAAGCACATGAAATTAGAGGAGAGGCTTAGGGGCGTTAGGAGAAGCCCCTGGGTATATCACTTGAATAGCGGTTCTTGCAATGCATGCGATATTGAGATACTCGATGCTTTAACACCATTTTTTGATGCTGAGAGGTTTGGGGTAAAGCTCGTTGCATCTCCAAGGCATGCTGACGTGGTTTTATTTACAGGTCCAGTAACGAGGGAGGCTTTGCCAAAGGTTGTAAAGACTTTGAAAGCTGTGCCAAGGCCAAGAATAGTTGTTGCAATAGGTTCGTGCGCTGTTGGAGGGGGAATTTGGTGGAACACGTACTCAACAATAGGAGGCTTTGAAAAGTTCCAAGGAGTCTTGAAACAACAAGGAGTTGAAATTGACAAAGTAGTTTATGTCCCTGGCTGTCCAGCTAGGCCAGAGGCTATAATATATGGCCTGCTCTTAGCACTAGGCTATGTAAAACAGAAGGTTTCAAAGGTTGTAAAAGTTGTTGAAAGCTAGGATCAGTTTATGCAAGGTCGAACCTCCAGACATTCAAACATATAGACACTTCCTGACACATATTGCAATATGTAGTGGAATTGGAGAGATACCAATAAGCGAAGTTCCCGCTGAATTCGCTAAAGTTCTGAGCAAAGGCTCAGAAGTCATAATACCATGTACAATGTCTGCAAAACTCAGCGAAAGCATTGCAAAGTATTGTAAAGATGTAGAAAAGGAGATTTTTTACATAAAGCTCTCACCACTCTAATTAAGAACGTTACATCTGAAAGCCTCGCCTTTCAAGGTGGGGATGAGTAGAAAAGCCTATGAACTTCCTCTACTTTGATTGCTTTTGGTGATGAGTAATTGAAAAATGTTGTTGTCTCCAGGTATTTGGATGCTGGATTGACAACCATATGAACTGGTTGAAATGTGGGGGATCTCTGGCCACCTCGAATGCTCCTCAGATGGCATGTGTCAAGCTGAAGAAAAGCTTATTTTTTAGCGATTTAAGGATGCTGTAGTATGGTGGTCAGAGATGTTTATGTATAGAGTTCAGCAAAAGGTTTTTGAAATTGGTGGTGTGAAGATTGGGGGGCAGGCTTTTGAAAATCCGCCTGTTTTGGTAGGTACAATGTTTTATCATGGTCACAAAGTTGTTTCTGATCCTAAGAGGGGTGATTTTGATAGGAGTAAGGCGGAGGAGCTTATTAAGGCTGTGGAGGATGTTTCATCTAAGACTAGAATACCTGCAGTTATCGATGTTACTGCTGAGAGTCCTGAGGCTATGGCTAGATACCTTGAGTTTGTTGCTAATACAACAAAGCTACCTATATTCATAGACTCTCCAGCTATAGAAGTTGCTAAGGCCGGTTTTCATTTTGCTAAGGAGGCAGGGCTTTTGAGTAGGGTTGCATATAATTCAGTCACAGCTAAGTCTAAGGATGATGAGTACAAGCTTCTGCAGGAATACGAAATTAAGGCTGTTGTGGCACTTCTCTACACGGATAGGGTTATAGATGTAGATGCGAGGCTCAAAGCCCTTGAAACAGTGCTCTCAAAGGCAAGTGCCTATGGCATTGAAAAGCTCCTTGTAGATACCTTCGTAATCGATATACCGAGTCTTTCAGCAGCTTGTAAAGCGCTAATAGAGGTTAAGGCTAGGTATGGCTTGCCAGCTGGTATGGGAGCACACAATGCTGTATCCTCTCAGAGGAAAGCATTTAAGGAAAGGTTTGGTGCTGAAGGGTATAAAGCATGTGAGCTAACATCGAACACTATGTCAATCGCGCTGGGAGCGGATTTCCTGCTCTATGGACCTATAGAAGTTGCTAAAGAGATATTTCCAGCTGTCTACACAGTGTATACTGCATACAAGTATCTGGCTAGGAGAAAAGAGAATCTAATTCAGCTGTAGATTCTGGTGAAGTTCCTTCCAAATGCTTTGCAAGCATGGTTATTAGTATTNGGTGTGGATCTATGTTTATAGATCAACATGGATATGGTTAAGGGCTGAATCCGATGAGAGTATTGGTAGTTGAGTATCTAGTTACNTGCTTTAGAAGAGAGGTAGCAGAGCTCTACAGGGATATACTTNTTGAAGGTTATGCAATGGTGCATGCACTTAGCAACTTCTTAACTAGTGCAGGTCTTGATGTAAANATTTCTGTGAGTAGTGACCTTGGTTACAGTTTTTTCCAGCTAGCATAGTTGAGGTGGATCCTCAGAACTGCATAGACAATTTAGAAAGGCTTTCAAAAGATTTTGACTATGCTGTTGTAGTAGCCCCTCCAAAAGAACTTGTAGAGATTACTAGAACTCTTCATGCAGAGCTTTTGCAGCCCTCGCCACATCTAATAGAGGTGCTTTCGAATAAGTATACAGCTATTCAAGTTCTTAGAGAGTGTGGCATTTCAACACCTGATACAAGGCTCGTTAATGTTTATAGTGATGTGATTGGGGAGGAAATGTCTTTACCTGTAGTGGTAAAGCCAACTCTGTTAACAGGTGCAGCATGTGTTGAGGTGGTTAGGAGCCCTAGTGAATTGAATAGAGTTGCGCAAGGTGTTGCAGAGTGTTCTTCGGAACATGAGGTTGTTGTGCAAAGATTTGTAGAGGGGGTTCATGGAAGTGTGCTTGCTTTTTACGGTAGCGATGAATCATTACTTTATTCAGCAAATCTACAGCTCATAAGCTCCATGGATGGGAAGCTGAGGTTCTTCGGAGGTCTAACGCCTTTGAGAAGCAATGTGTTTAGAGACTCGGGCAGGGCTATTATTAGTAAGCTGAAGATGTGTATTCCAGGGCTTCGCGGCTTTGTTGGTGTTGATGTTGTGTGGAGCGGTGGAGAACCATTTGTTGTAGAGGTTAATCCGAGACCAACAACAGCTATTGTTTCTCTAGCTAAGCTCTTTCAAAAACTGTCTCAAGGCATTGTAGAGAATGCATTGCTCAGCGATGCTGTTACATATGCTGGGGATGTGGTAACAGGGTACTCATACTATGTAAAAGCTGAGAGAGGTTTTACACCTTTTGCAGAGTTGAGTGAAGACATTATTGTGTTTCCATATTCGGAGAAGGTTATTGTTGTAGGTGAGGTGAAAAACCCTTTACAGGCTTTAGATAGAGTTAAAAGCTTTGTGAAGAATCTTGTATATGACCTTGGTGCAGTGCTTGTGACAGAGGCTCGTATCCATGTCTCCTAAGCTACTCGTCTCTGTGAAGGATTTGAGTGAGGTTGTAGAGGCTCTAGATGGTGGTGCAGATATTATAGATGTTAAGGATCCTGCTTCAGGTAGTCTTGGTCTTCCAAGAATAGGTGTTGTTAAGGAGGTTGCAAAGGCTGTTAAGGGTTTAAGGGAGTGTAGTGTTGCTATAGGGGATATCCATAGGTACACCCCTGAAATAGGCTATATAGCATCGGCTTTAGATGCCATTGTAAACTANGTGAAGGTTGGGATAGCCTCTGGAAGCCCGGAAGATGTTGAGGGGATTGTGAGGGAAGTTGTTGANAACACCTCAAAAGCCAGGGTGGTTTTAGTAGGCTATGCTGATTACGCAGCACATAATTCTGTAGAGCCCTTGCAACTCATTGACTATGCAACAAGATTTGGTGCCCACGGAGTTATGATTGATACACTCACTAAAGGCTCTCACACAACTCCAGAGCTTCTCCAAAAAAGCTACTTACAGAAATTTGTTGTGAAAGCAAAGAACTGCGGATTGCTGGTAGCAGTAGCTGGAGGCATTAAAAAGAGTTACATGGGGATGCTAAAAGAGCTGGGGTTTGATGTGATAGGGGTGAGAACTGCTGTATGCATGGGTGGTAGAAATGGAAGGGTATCTAAAGAACTTGTGAAAGAACTTAAAAAAGCGTTGGACATGAGCTAGACAAACCCTAAATCTTGGTAGTCATTATGATAACAGCTATGTCTATCAAAACAATTCCATATATCTCTTGAAGCGCTACCGAAGGCCATTTTATGAGCAGTGCTCCAACAGGGCCTACAATTGATATAATCCAAAGTGCTGTTGCGTGATAGAAGCTCTTCTCAAGTGTCATATCTAAAGCAGTTGCAATTATTGCTATAAGCACCTGTATAAAGAACCATGTAGAGACAAATGTATGTGGCCTTGTACCAGATGGGTAGATACCTATAAGTGCTAGGAATACACCTGCTACAAAGAGTAGAGCTGATGCAAACACCAGAACCTTAGCTTCAGAAGCGTAGGTTATATACAAAGAGTACAAGCATATAGTAATACCTGTAGCTATAAGGCCAAGATTGTAGATCTGAGGCGTATTCGCCAATGGACCTCCAAGATCGCTTAAAGCATGCTTGAATACATTAAACCAAGGATTCTTCAACACAGCTAAAGCTATGACAATCCACGCTAGCACCATAGCTATGACACCACTAAACCTCCACAAAGCAATTAACACATTCATTTAAGACAACCTCTATACAAAAAATGTGTAGCAAATTCCTTAAAACATTATTTGAAAACATAAAAGAACAGTGCCAAGGAGTTGATTCAAGGTTGATTACACCATGGCTCAATTTGTGAGCCGCGACCCTATAGTTTGAGAGATTAACGGCATCTCTATTCTATAGCTCTAGCGATGCTTTTCTGTATATAGAGTCTGCAAACCCGTTGTTCTCATCTATAGTACTGCGTCTTCTTAACTCTCTCAATATATCGTGGAATACTCTATCGCCAATCACTTTCTTCTCCACCCTCTCTAGCTCACCTTTAGTTTGCCATAGAGAGCTTCCAGGGTTCTGGAGAATATTGTATAGAACACCTATTTCAGAACCTGCTAAAACCATGCATATATTCTTGTTGAAATCGTGGAAATGGGCTGAAGCACTCTTTTCCATGGTTTTCTCGGCAAAATTGTTCAACGCACCTAGGATCTCTGTAGCTAGAATAATAGTTGCTGGAGGTAGAGGTATGTAGTGTTTCTCAGCTGTATACTCTACATGGGTATCTCTATAGAGTGTTCACAGAGGTTTGATGTTTTCAAAGTATTTATTATATCTATTTCTTTTTGTTAAATGTTTAAGTGCTTAGATGCGGGTATTGATATGAATGTTGTCTCTGTTAATAGTTTGAGAATCTCTATGCTTAGCTCTATCTTTAGATCTTTTGGTAGAGAGAAGATCTTGATTTTTGAGGATGTAGACCCCCAGTTCATCTCTATTAAGAATCTTGTTCAGAGATGTTCTGGATATACACAACTACTAGTTGTGCTAAATGCTCTAGTTAGCTATAGGCTTGTTATGAGTGGTGAAGAGTATTGGGAGAAGTTTTCTTACTACTTTGCAGATAAATGTGGTGAAGCGTTGTCCAGTCCTGAGCATCTGTTCAAAGATTTTATCGAGAGGTTCAACAAGGTTTTGGTGGGTCAGAAATTCTCTAGAATTTTAAGAGCGATTAGATGTAGAGAACTTTTGAATACTATCTACAGAGGGTCTCTTGTAGATGCATGGAAAGCTATTGGTAAATGCCTTAACTCTGAGCTAGATGCTAAAACAGTTGTATTTGCTGTTAAAATGCTTTACTATGCTAGGAAAGCCCTTGGCGAAGTTATTGAAATCCCTATGGACATCCCAATACCTGTAGATGGGAGAGTAGCCATGATCACATACTACTCCGGATTGCTAGAAATTGATGCACATAGGGTTAGTAGAGAAGTTCTTATGAGATATGCAGATACAATAAGGTTTATCTGGAGCAATGTAGCTAAACTATCAAGTGTCCCCCCACTAAACCTAGACTCCGTTATCTGGTTCTTCGGAAAATACACCGGTTTACCCAGTAGAAGAGAAGTACTTCAGAAAGCAGTTAAAGACCTGGGAAACACCCTTAGCGAAGAAGATATCAAAATACTTACAGACAATCTATTCTACAGACTACCAGAGCACTAAATATGTAGAGACAAGGACATAGGTTTTGGTGGTGCACTACGTCTATAGATGTTATGAGTATTGATGAATTGATCAAGTGTGAGATCCTGATGAGAACCACTAGATTTACAGTTGCCGTTGAGATCAATGGCAAGGAGACGCTAGCTTATTTAGGTAATAGTGGGAGACTTTCGCAATTTTTGAAACCAGGTAGTACAGGTTATCTAACTAAGATGAATCGAGGCAATGCTAGGAAACTTAGCTATAGACTTGTAGGTATAAAGGATAAAGGTTATGCAGCTATTGTTGATACGAAGATGCATGAAGAGGTCTTCGCTGTTCTTGTAGATAGAGATCTTCTTCCATGGCTACAAGGTTTCAGAATCGTTAAAAGGTATCCGAGAGTAGATGGAAGAGTACTTGACTACCTGCTGGTGAGTAGAGGTAGGTATATTTTGGTGGAAATTAAGAGTGCAGTACTTAGGTTACCAGGCGATGTAGCTGGATACCCTGATGCTCCAACACCTAGAGGTAGACAACACTTAAAACTACTTGCAGATATAGCTTCAAAGCATNGCTATGAATCTCTCGTGGNATTCATATGCGCATTACCTAGTGTCAAGAAATTCCAGCTTTATTGCGACGAGGATAAAGAGATAGATGCTATAGCTAGGCATGCTCAAGAAAAAGGCGTTAAATTTAAAGCAATAGGTATCTACCTAGATCCCTATAGAAAGAAGGTAGTCTTAGATAACCCAGATGTACCTGTTGATCTAGAATGCTACAAACTTCATTAGATACCAATTTATAGATAAAAATCTTTCATCAAGACAATACTAGCTCATGTAAATAAGCTTATAGCTTTCATATACATTGTATCAACAGTAATTATAGTTCCAGATCCAATTAAATAAAATATGTAGTTATGCAATTGATTATCAATAGTTTTTTTAATTTACTTAGTTAGATCTATTCATTTGGATTTCACACTTCATCAATTTTCTTTATTAATATCGCTAAACCTATAGAAAACCAAACAATGTTTACTAACAGTATCAAATTCATTATTTCTACGCCTATTAACGGCCTGATTGCATCTTTTCTTACTAGCTATTGATAGTGTGACAACTGGATTCAAATTCTCTACATTTTGCATCGCATCAATGTTCTTACTGTTATTATTAAGTTATGGTCAGGGAAACTCTGTAAATGTGGGCTTCATGGAAAGAATGTTGTGGTCAGCATTAATATTGAATAGGAATAGCTATCGGGATCTTAACAATACTTTTCATGTCATTTTTGTTACCTAGTCAGAGGTTGGGATATGCAGTTGTAGAATCGAAGGGTTTTGAGAAGGATGAGACTTTCATCTACTATACTACTTATATCACTGTAGAGGGTACAAATGTTAGAGAGTTGTATATAAGGATACCTAAGCCAAAACCCTATAGAGTACCCATCAGAATTAGCTTAGAAGTGATAGAGGATTCCAAGATTAAAAATCTAGAGATCGAGTTTATACCTCCACCAACAAAATTCACTGAATTAGCTTAGATATCCACATCTATTAACAGGTCAATAGAATTCTATGTAAATGGGAGTGTAGTTGTATGGAGATGTAGAGATCTAGGGATTTACAGTATGGGAACACTAACCTTGGACTTCATACCAAGCCTTAGCTATGCTGACTTCACCTCCTATACCATAGATATANAAGCNGTGATCGAATACAATTGAGTAGGCCATAACTCAATTATATTGTATTGCTAAAGCTGATAGAAGAGAAGAAGTTATCCTGACTGCCAGTATAGGTCTCGGTGAGGAGGCAGAGAGTATACTTATTCTAAAAGATTTGTCCTGGAGATATATAGTAGAATAGAGGTGATCAATGCTGAGTAGTAGAGAAAGACGTTTGTATCTGTATTATATGTCTATGTAGCTATGGTATCCGTAGTATCTAAATATCTATTCACAGTATATATTATCGGCAGGTAGTGGGGTATCTACTGTTGATTTATCTATTGGGATTAGGAAAGAGCATAGTGAGGAAGCTGTGAAGCTCGGTATAGATATTAGGAGTGTTGTTGAGAAAGCTTTAGAAGAAGAGATTAGAAGGTAGAAGATGGGGAGGCTAAGGAGTTTAATTGATAAATGTGTTAAAACCGTTAAAGAGGAGGGTATANAAGGTGATATAGACTGGAAGGTATTAGGTNTATGCTTGAAGCATCAGCTGTACACACTCTTAATCGAGTTAAAAGAGAGGATATTATGATACAAAGATATACTTGCTGTACTGGATCTGACTGTTTATGAAATTGGTAATGCTATATAGGAAGATTATAGAAAAGGTAAGGATAACGAATATCATATAACACTTTTTTGAAGAATACAAAGAAGATAAACATAGATAATGAAATTGTAGATTTTTGCAGATCTCTATAAAGAACAGCCTTGCATTTCATCCTACATACACATAGCTAAAAACATGATTTAAAATCAGTTTAATTTGAGAATTCAAAGGTATTGAACACCTATTTCTAAGGTTAGCAATTCTTTTACAGATTTACATAAAGTTTTATAATCTAGGGAGATAGATGTATAAACAGTTTTAGAGATGCTTAGTGTTCATTCTCTTAATGGGCTATTCTTCGTATTCATATGTGTCGAGGTCTTCGTATTCAATGTACTTAATGTAGCTTCTGATGCGTCTTTCATGCTGTTTTTCATATTGGTAGACGGGTATCATGAGGTCAGCGCAGAATTCCTCTACTTCTGCTATTTTCCTCATCTCGCTAATCTCTATCTCGAGGTTTTGGGGAGGTTTTATGATCTCTTTCTCAACGCTTATATAGCCTTTTGAATCCTCTTTGAGTCCTATAAGTACAATGGGTTTTTCCAGAACCCATGCAAATACTTCAGCTTGTTTCCTAGCATAGTCATTTATTGGATAGAGCTTGAATTCATAGTAAGTGTCTGTAGATTCGTTGTAGAGGTCTGGCTGAGCTGCTATGAATATGTTGTCAGAGATCTTTCTAAACCTAGTTCTAGGCTTCTCACCCACCACCCCAGCGCTGAGAAGAGCAGCATAGGCTCTGTAAGCCTTGAGAACCAGATCCCGTCTATAAATTCCTTCAGCCTTTAACCTAGCAGCAACCTTCCTAATAAACCACCTAGATACTTGAGCAAGCCAAGCCTGTGAATATATGTGGTTAGCAAGAGTATACTCCTCCTCAAAAATTTTGCCAAATCTCAGCAAAACCTCGTCACCCTCAGGCGGCTTACTGAGCAGCTTAGCTACATCAGAAGCCTTGACAACCAAAACCTCGACACTTTCATCACATTCCCCCAAACCTAAAACACCAAAAAGATGATTATTAATAGATGAGATTATTTCATTGTGGAAAACATGTTAAAGAGAATTTATAAATCTTTGCATCTACAAGCAATGCTAAGATCTTTTAGCTAAAGAGTTGAGATGCTGCTTTCTAGTGCCACATTCTCTATGCTGTATAGCGGTGGGGATTTTACTTAGCTAGGTTTTGGGGGAGGGTGCTACGTTATTGCAGCGTTTTGAGACCACTGCCTGTGAGTATTAGTAGGATCTTGCTCCCTTCTTTCATATTTCTGAAAATCTTCTCGTATGCAGCATATACTGTGGCTGATGTTGGCTCTACCATGAATCCCCACTTCCAAAGCGTTTCATAGGCTTTTGCAATTTCGCTGTTGCTAACCAGCACCACTCCACCACCTGTATTCTTAATTGCTCTGACCACCTCATCTAACCTAGGTGGACTGGTAACCATTATGCCGTCTGCAAGTGTCGATGGCTCTCCTTCAGCTACTCTCCCATACATAGCTGTGTATACTGGCTGAGCACTGTACCGTCTCTCAGCAGATGGTAGTTCATTGCCATTCATGTTTACTGATTCAGGCTCTCCACCATCTGCTTCTCGACGGTCTCCCCGAGCCCGCTCACCGCAGTAGCTCCCCGCTAGTCGCCTAGGGTTCACAGCTTCTGCGGCTCTCGGGAGCTCGGGGGCACCGGTAGATATATAAACTTCAGAAGTTTATAAACCTTTTGGGATTCCCCAGATGACCTATATAACGATTGCACTTCCGTTTAATGTTTGTTGTAATGTTGCGAAGAGGTTTTTATCTACTGCTTGGCTGTTCAAGATTGCTACACACAGGTTGCTCAGTATTGCTAAGCAATCTCCTGTTCTCCCAGGTACTGATATTGGTTGGAAGAGCACTTTTAGGAGAATAGCCTACGAGGTTATTCCTAATAGGAGGTATGCTGACGGCGTTGTAGTACTTGTCAGGAGTATTTACGAGTCTTGTAGACAACTCAAAGTGGATTTTAAGAGTGTTGAGTTATCTGATTGGCTGATGTTTCAGCAGAGCGAACTAGAGTACCCAGCTAGAAACATTACTCTCAAGCCCGGCTACGAGTTTCACGTGACAACGATAGATTACCACAAGAACACTTATAGAGACGTCGTAAAGCTCACGGTGCCAAAGAGCTACAGACTTCTCTTAGATAAGGTTCTGAAGGAGAGGCAAGTGTATGCGGGGAGGACAGTTATAAAGAGCTACGGTACCGAAGGAGGCAATCTATGGGTTCAGGGAGAGGTGCAGACAACAATACCCATAGACTTCTACTACAAGCACATGCCCAGAGCTAGAGCAAATAATGGCAAGCTCTACGCTGGTGTAGATGTGAATGTAGACAGGGTAAACCTAGCAATAGTCGATGGTGATGGGAGGCTCAGAGACACTTACACCTTCTGGTTCGAAGAGGCTTCCAGAAAGGGTTGCAAAAGGCGCAGAGCTAGGAGTATTATTGGCGTGGGAGTTCACGAGATGCTGAAGTACGCATACAGTCACGGAGTCAAAGTGTTGTTCCTTGAGAATCCAGAGGTTTTAGGAAAGCTAAAGCTTCTATGGGTTAGGAGCAATGATAGGAGACACGAAAACTACAACTACAAAGTCTCAGTCTTCAGGAGCTCGATCATCGAAATGATAGCTCTGAAAGCACCGCTATACAGCATAGAAGTCAAGTACATAGATCCGAGGGGAACAACAAGCTCTAGAGAACACGATGAAATAATGAAGAAACATAGACTAGACCGCCACGTAGCATCGGCATACCTAATAACGTTAAAAGGTCTTAAACATCAATGAACATGAGCACTACAAATGATTATGAAGACTGAAACAGCCCTGAACACCAATAACTTGTGGCACTTTTTCAATTAGTCCGCGTTCCTTCAGCTTTTCGAAGCCGTTAACTACGCCAAGGAGGAGTCCTCCGGAGCCTACAGGCACTATGATATAGTCTGGTGCACCAAAATCCTCATAAACTTCGTATGAGAGCGTTGAGTACCCCACTATGTATAGAGGGCTCCACAGATGTGCTGCATAGTATACTCCAGGCTCGTTAATATAGCTGTGCACAGCCTTGGCAGCCCCATCGCGTCCCTCAGCCTCTACAACTACTCCACCAAGCTGCCTAACTACCCTCTTCTTACCCTCTGGAGCCTGCCTAGGCATGACGATGAAGGGCTCTAAGCCATAGAGCTTAGAGTATAGCGTTACAGAGATGCCAGCATTACCACTACTATCATCAACACTCTTCCTAAACCCCATTCTAAACCCGTAGTATAGTGCAAGTGCAGAGCCTCGATCCTTAAAACTGCCACTAGGATTCAAATACTCCAACTTGAACAGCAGTGTATGGAGACCATTCCTCTCTACAACTAAAGGTGTGAGTCCCTCACCCCTATACCTCTCAGGAACAAAAGGTAGAAATCCTCTATAGCGCTCCCACACATTCCTAGACCCAGTCACCTCCCCCGTCACACTATACACTAGACCCAGAGGCCTCCCACACACAGGGCATCTCCAGTAGTATTGCAGATATGCATCAAACTCAAAACCACAATACCCACACCTCCACCTAACCAAAAACACCACCACTAAGCATACAAAGCCCTATAACACATCTATTTTCACTGCATAAATTAAAACAAAGCACTGTAATATAACTGCAAATAGCCGTAGACAGTGAAAGAAGTATTGCAAATATTTGTCAGCACTCTTGACGATAATGAAGCGCTCTACTCCCTCCAATACACATGCATTTCAAAACTCTTTTAGAGATCATAACTAAAGAGAAGTGCTTTAAGCTGAAATAATGGCTATGAAATTTGACTTACCTCACTATTTACACACTTCTCTCGCTCTCTCTACAGCCGTGGCTGGATCTGCATCAGCTGTGAATACCTGTGAATAGCTGTAAATGCATTGGTCTAGCCGTGCAACATTTTCACAAACCTCTAAAGCTTATAACAGTGTTAAACACCTAGTGCTTTCAAAACCCCTGTGAACNCGCATAGATGAGGGTTTGACAACCACAGGGGACTGCCCCCAAGGTACGGGCAAGGGGCTGAAGCAGATGAGGGGCTCTAGGGTTAAGTTAAGTCCTGATAGCCCTACAGATGAGGGGATGAAAACCCAACCCAACGCAGGGAACCCGAGGCAAGAAAAATATATCCACAAATATTTACAGCTATTCGCAAGTAATTGCCTCGGGGAAACCCATTTCCCAGTATGCCTTTGTAAAAAAGTTAGCCGGCTCTAAGACCATTCCTATCTTTCCATCCCCAGAAACAATTTTTATGGGGGTTTCAGAGAGAATCCTGCAACCACCATGCATCTTAACCAGGTCTGAGACCTTATCTAAAAATTTGGAGTCATCACCTTGCTTCAAAGCCTCTAAAAATTCTTCACACAGAACATCATTACTTAGAAGCTCTATGACAACCCTTATGAATAAATTGCCTCTATACTTAATTACCTTATCCACGCAAATCATTCTACATCGCTTCACACTTTAAAGCGATAATACAGGTTTAAAACCTTTGCTAGGCGTTACTCCTTCAAGTAAGCATGGCCAATAACAACATTAGAAAAGCTGTTAACAAATTCGTAAAGTTGGGAGTAGTGGTATTTGAGATGTTTATGTTAAAGTGAAGGCTATTTATCAAAGCTTTTATTAAGATATATATTTTGCTGTGTAGAGTTCCATTTTAGGCGATAACATGTTTATTTGGTTTTATCCTCTTTTTCCTGTTGCTGGTGGTTTACTGGCAATGTTTTTCATTTATATGCTTGGTTTTAAGAGGTTTTATTGGAGAGAGTTTTTTATGGGCTTGGCAATTCTATTCATTTGCATCGGTATACAGGTTTTGTCGTACGTTCAGCAAATCCCTTTACTTCCTATAGTTTTTGATGTTAGGCAGGAGGCAGCAGCCATGAATATTACTGATCCTGCTACAATTAGTAAGATGGTTTTAGACAGGATATATTCCAAGGGTATTCTATTCATTGTTGGTATATCTCTCTGGGCCGGTTTTATGGCTGGCATCATCCAAGAGACCCTTAAATATCTATGGATTAGAAAAAGCAGTTACATAAAAGCTTTGAACATAGGCCTCGGTTTTGGCTTTGCAGAAGCACTCGCTATAACACTTCTAACCTTCCCCACACAAGTGAATTACCTATATACAGCCTCAGCAAACATTTTTCTAGCATCAGCATTTCTATCGATTTACGAAAGATTCGCCTCAGCATTATTCCATGTTGGTTTAGCTCTGTTTATGCTAGACATGGTTAAAAGAAGCATAGGTCTTATAGGCCTTGGCCTAGCTATAGCCATCCATGGAGCTGTAGACAGCTTAGCTATGTTATATCAATACCTTGGTGAGATAGAGTTCCTAGCAGTATCAGAAGTTTTGCTCATAGTAACAGCCCTCATCTTAACTTTAAAGATCTATGGAAAAGCTTTGGCAGAGCCAATCTCCTCCCCTACTTAAAAAGAAAACAAGGCTTTCAGCTGTAAATGAAGCTAACAACTTTCTGACCTCCTCCCCACCCTGAAGTGCGAGGGTTCCCACTAGTGTGGGGAGGTTTGGGATTACATCCCCTCTTCCCGAGGGTTCAATCCCGGGCCGGGTCTCCGGCCCATTACACCTATCCATTGTACTCGGGGTTATTGGTAAGCTGCTTATCATCGCCATTGGCTCAGAGAGTTTAACACTCATCACCAAGATCAGTTAAACAAAGAGAATTTATAATCTTTTATCATCCCCGCCTTAAATGGCGAGGCTTTCAGTTGTAACACCCTCTAGCCAGGGATGCTCAGCACAAAAATTGATCAACTTTTGCAGTGTTTTGACAAAAGAGCTAGACAAAGCAAGCATGTAATGCTAAAAACATTAATATTACATGACTTGTAATAACAGCTATAGCTACATTGAAGGTTCTTAGATGGAGTCTTGAGTAAGTATAAACAGCTTTTTATCTTTCCCCAACCATACTCTAGCTTATGAGGAGCTGGAGACAGGCTCTACTCATAGCCATTGTAATACTAATTACCACCTCCACAGCCGTAGCTCTACTGACTAGGAGCACCAATGGCTCTACTAGCGGTAGTGCCTCATGGAGCTTTGTATGTGTCTATGAAGATCCTCCTGTAAGGGGTGTGTACTACAAGCTTGCTATTGCAGACACCCTAGAGAAGCATGTAGTAGGTATGCAGGGGTTTGACGAGAACCAGATCCTTCATAGCAACCCCTAGCTAAGCGGTAAAGAGTGTGTAGATCTTTAAAAATTTTAAGTTTATTAAGAAACGAGGAGAGAAAACGAAGATATGGTGTATCTCTTTAGCGTTATAGACTTTATTAACTGTATAGAGAACTTCTTCACGGTGTAGATAATGAGTATAGGTGTTGATAGAGAAGGTAAGAGGTATAGGATTGGGCATATCGTACCTAGGAAAAGGTATAGGATTGGGCATATAGTGAAAAGAGGTTAACTATATGGGTGTAAGAGTTAAACTGAGAATTGTTATAGGAGGTAGAGTTGTTGAAGCAGTAGCTCTTGCAAATACAGGATTTGAAACTGATGAACCTCAACTACTTATACCATATATCTTCCTCATGAAGAACGGTATAGATCTTAAAGATCTAGGTAAACCCATCGTCGTAGAGTATGATACTGCTGGAGGATCTATAACAATACCTGTCTATCTTAAAGCATGTAGAGTAGCTGTTGTTGAACCTGATAGAGTTTCTAAAGAAGTTGAAACAGATCTCGCAATCTCATTCATAGAGAAAGAGATTCTTATGAGCGATGCATTAATAGGAGAACTAGGGATAGACATAATCAACCCGAGAACAGGTCTCTGGAAATTCATCGACGACCCTCTAAACGTTATCAGAAAATCCTATAAACCACAGCTCTGGTACTAAACATCTCATTAAGTGATTAAGATTGTTAAACTACAATATCTTGACAATATATCTCCGCAACATCATTAAATATAGATTAATAGTCTTCTCTAGAAACTTAATAACTATGCTGTATACTGGAAACCTAGGATTTCTACATCGTGAAATACGTTGATTAATACTACTATATAGCTTATTTCGGTGTAAAATGTTTGCATCTGATGTCTACTTGTATTAAAAAGGATGGATATGATATAGCTGTTGTAGGTTTAGATGAGTTGTTAGCAAAAGTTGTGGTAGTTCTTGGTTCTACATATTCTTTCTATATCCTTCCCAAAAAGGTTATTGTCTACGAGGAGAATGCTGTGAAAGGTATAGTTAGGTGCTACTCTATCTCGATTGAGAAATCTTTGAAGTTGCTCTATAAGATGGTTAAACATTACGTAGATTCACCTAGAGGTAGATGTTCTGAACTACAAGAAGTTTACGTAGGTAATTCTTTAAACGATGTGACTAGAAGTATATGGAGAATTATTGAGGTATGCTCACGTTTTAGGAGATACGATATTAAAAGTGTTGAACCTTTTGGAAAAGTATGTGTATTCTATGAAGATACAGGTTTCTAAAGATATTGGTAAGATGTTCACATAGCATTTATTTAAGATTTCTAGTAGATTTATATTTATCTGTGTAGAGTAGATTTCTGGGGAATCTATGTCTGATGTTGAAGAGGTTATTAAGAAGATAGATGAGTGTATACAAGAGTTAGATAGATATAAATACTTCTCATCTGAAGCATGGACAGCTATAGATTATCTAGGAAAGGTTAAGAATATGCTGAGAAATCTTAATAAAGAGAATGCTCAACAGATTTTAGGTATACTTAACGAGATGATTAGACAAGGTCAACCATACTCAAGTTTCATCCCTAGAACAATTGAGAATCTGAAATTTATCAGAGAATGGCTTGAAAAGAAAATA
>JGI20130J15133_1000592_pt1 | contig 33429 bp, 29 predicted proteins | sample WasSprMetagenome_FD_15133 | JGI IMG/M metagenome (IMG submission 15133) | reverse complement strand
CTCCTATCGTCCTCGAATCTATCGATACCCCCCTGCATACCCCCCTTCCCGCCACAACCCTTCCCCCGCATAGGGCCGCAACCTCGGATTCCGTCATCTCGAAGCCCTTAACCCCCATAGCCCTTCGATAAGGCCTCCCTCGCCACCTCCCTGTCGTCGAAATGCCTCACCTCCGACCCTATTATCTGATACGTCTCATGCCCCTTCCCAGCTATAACGACCAGATCCCCAGGCCTCGCCATCCCTATAGCCCTATATATCGCCTCCCTTCTATCCGCAATTATATCATATCGGCTCCTGTCCTGACAAACATCCTCAACCCCCTTCATTATCTCCGATATTATGGCCATAGGATCCTCCGATCTCGGGTTATCGGATGTTATTATGAAGAAATCGCTTAGGAGCGCGGCGACCCTCCCCATAAGCGGTCGCTTCGTCCTGTCCCTGTCGCCGCCGCACCCGAAAACCGTTATCACCCTCCCCTTCGATAATCCCCTTGCGGCGATGAGGACCCTCCTCAAAGCATCGTCCGTATGGGCGTAATCGACCACAACCGTGAAATCCTGACCGCAGTCTACGAGCTCGAACCTTCCGGGAACCGACCTCAATGCCCCCAACCCCTCGGCTATAGTGCCGGGATCGATCCCGAGCTCAAGCGATGCGGTGGCAGCGGCAATGGCGTTGTAGACGTTATAAATCGTCCCGGGAATGGATATCCTCATAGGGAACGCCCCTCCCTCCCTTACCAGGAGCTCGAAGACCGCTCCTTCGAATCCGGCCTCCCTTATCCTCGCCGATACATCCGCCCCTTCCGCATCCAATCCATACGTGATAACCCCGACGGATCCGGACATCCCATCCATTATCCTCCTCGAATATGGGTCATCCAAGTTTAGGATCGCCTTGCCCCTCGTGAACTCCCAGAAAAGCCTTGCCTTCGATAGGAAGTAATCCTCGAGGTCCCCATGGAAGTCGAGGTGATCCCTGGTCAGGTTCGTGAATATGCTCAGGTCGTAAAGGCAGCCTAAAACCCTATCCTGTTTCAAAGCATGGGAGGAGACCTCCATGACGAGATGTGTAACCCCCTCATCCACCATATGAGATAGGATCCTCTGGAGCTCTACGGGACCTGGGGTGGTTTGGGAAGCCGGGAATTCCTTCCCCGAAAACCTATATGAGACCGTCCCGATCACCCCTACATTCATCCCCGCCGCCTTCATCACGGACTCGATTAGATAAGCGGTCGTCGTCTTGCCATTGGTCCCGGTTATCCCGACCAACCTCATTTTGGAGGAAGGGTTCCCGAAGAGGTTAGATGATAGAAGGGCTAAAGCCTTCCTCGTATTCCGGACGGAGATAACGGGGACCGGGAACTCCCTATCCGGGATATCCTCTAATACGATGGCCGAACATCCCTTCGATATCGCCTCATCTATAAAGCTATGGCCATCTATCCTGTAACCCCTGATGCAGACGAAGAGATCGCCAGGAGATACCTCCCTCGAATCGCACTGTATCCCGCTTACCTCTATCCCCGTATCCCCGATGACGAGCTTTATCTCATCGCATATCGCCTCGACGAGATCCCTTAGCCTCATCTTCTTTTCGTTTTATCGCAGCCCACAGTAAATGCTCGCCTTTATCCTATAGGGCTTTTCGATCCATGCCCTCGGGGCAGGATCTTGATTCACGACGGGTCCGGAATCCCCATGGATGGATATGCTCGTAATGCCGATCGATCTCAAAAGAGATACGGCCTTCCTCAGCGGTAACCCCTTCAAGGAAGGCATCCTGCCCTTCAAATCCCCGGCCCTCAGGACCACCTTGGATCCCCTAAGGACAAGGCGTCCCGGACCGGGATCCTGGGATATAACCCAATTCCCAACCCCCACCCCTTCCACCCTAAACCCCTTCGATAAGAGGAGCCTTCTTGCGCTTCCGACCTCCATCCCGAACAGATCCGGGACGGCCTCCGCCCCCTCCTTCCTAACCGTGTTCTTCGGAGGCATATCCGATCCCTTGGGATAACAACCGGATATCAAGAGGGCATCCTCCATCGCATTTCTGAATACGGGGGCACACACAACCCCTCCCCAGTATGAGATCCTCGGCTCGTCTATAAGGATCGACATGACGACCTTAGGGCTCGAGGTCGGCGCATATCCCGTGAAGAAGGCCGTATGCTTGGAAGAAGAGAACCTTCCCGTTAATGGATCGACCTTCTGCGCCGTCCCCGTCTTCCCGGCGACATCGTATCCGGATACAGACGCCATCTTCCCCGTTCCCTCGTCCACAACCCCCTTCAATATCCTCCCCATCCTCGAACATGTCTGCGGCAGGAGGACATGCCTTATGGGAGTTGGCTGCGCCTCTACCATCTTGCCCCCTACCTCCATAGCCTTTACCAACGTCGGCTTCATCAGGATGCCACCATTCGCTATGACGGATGTGGCCATGGCGATCTGTAGCAGGGAAGTGGCTATGCCCTGCCCGAACGGGACGGTTCCCACATCCTCAGGCCTCCCGCCCTTTGGCTTCCTCACGATCCCGGCCGTCTCCCCGAATAGCTCTATGCCGGTCTTCGATCCGAACCCAAACCTCCTTATGTAATCGAATAGGAGTGATGGCCCTATCATCCTCCCGAGGATCGTAGCCCCGACGTTGCTCGACTCGACTATTATATCCCTGACGGACATGGATGGCCTCCTGTTGAACCCATGCCCCCTCACATCCCTAACCCTGTGCGATCCGACGAGCACGTAAGCCTGAGGACATCGGATTATATCGGACTCGGAGAAAATCCCCTCGTTAAGGCCGGCCGCCGCAACAACCATCTTAAACGTCGAGCCGGGTTCGTATGCATCCTGGACGGCCCTGTTCCTCCTCTGATCCGGCTTGCTCCTCCCGATCCTGTTCGGATCGTATGATGGGACCGATGCCATCGCCAATACCTCGCCCGTATTCGGGTCCACCGCCACCGCCGCCCCGCCTTTAGCCATCATCCCCCTAACCCTCTCCTCGAGCTCCTTGTAAAGCTTGGCCTGGATCTCGACGTCTATCGTGAGATATAGGTCCTTCCCATCCTTCGGTTCCTCCAAGACCTTCATCTTCTCCGGCCTCTCCCTCCTCCCCCCTTCCATCCCCAAAAGGGCTTTCCCCGGCCTTCCGGAAAGATACCACTCGTAGCTCCTCTCTATCCCCTCAAGCCCCTTCCCATCGCTGCCACAGGCCCCAACCACATGGGCTGCGGCAGGTCCACATGGATAAACCCTCTTCCACCTCGACCTAACCCTCACCTGCCTTAGCCTCCCATCCCTGACCATCTTCTCCAGCTCGAGCCCCGCCTTAAGCTCGACATCCCGTGCGATCAGGACGAATTTGGATCCCCTCCCTAACTTCCTCAAGATCCTCCCCTTCTCGATCCCGAGGATGGAGGATAGGACACGGGCCGCCTTCTCCTTGTCCTCCTCTTTCATCCACCTCGGATACGCCTCCACGTCCACGACCTCTATGTCGGCAGCGAGGACACGTCCCTTCCTATCGAATATCGTCCCCCTCCTGGCCGGAAGGACCAAGACCTCCCTTCTTTGCCCCTCCGCCTTCCTTCTGAAAAAGTATCCCATCGGTATCTGAAGGAGCAACATGGATATGAGGATGAAGAGGAAGCCGGAAAAGAGCAAATTCCTAAGAGCATAAACCCTCCTATTATCTATTGGAAAGCGTTTCCGCGGGATCCGGAACAACGTATATACGCCTCCCAACCTTCTGCCTTTCGCCCGTTATGGACACGAGCCCCTTTGTAATCCCCATCATCATCGTCGTCCTTTCGTTCCGGATGGCCCTGAGCTCCATCTCCCGCAACGATGCCCGATACGCAAACCTGTGTTCCAGGGACCTTATAAAAACCACGGAAAAGATCAGGAAGACCGCGAAAGCCACGGAAAGGACGGCGGAGATCGGGATCGACCTCACCGCTGCCCTTCCCCTTGGCCTCGACAAGACCCATTCCGAAGACCTATAATACCTCATCGGATTTAACCCCCTTTCTTCTCCGCCGCCCTTAACCTTGCGCTTCGGCAGCGCGGGTTCCTATCCACCTCCTCCTTCTTCGGGCGAAGCGGTTTCTTCGTCAGGATCGTAAGGGAACTTATATCCTTAAAGGCGTTCTTGACAATCCTATCTTCGAGGGAGTGAAAGGATATAACGCATATCCTTCCCCCTGGTAGGAGGAGATCCACCGCATCCCTTATAGCATCCCCAAGGCCCTTTAGCTCCCCGTTCACCTCTATCCTTATCGCCTGAAATGTCCTCGTAGCCGGATGTATTCGGCCATGTCTCCACCTTCCCGGGACGGCCTCCTCTATTATCCTTGCAAGCTGCAGGGTAGTCCTTATAGGCCCTTTCTCCCTCTCACGGCATATGGCCTTTGCTATCCTCCTCGCCCACCTCTCCTCCCCGTAATCCCTGATCACCTCGAAAAGCTTCCTCTCCGGATATCCGTTCACCACATCGAATGCTGTAAAAGGGGAGCTCCTGTCCATCCTCATATCGAGGGGGCCTTCGAGCCTGAAGCTAAAGCCTCTTTCGGGATTATCGAGTTGGAAGGAAGATATTCCCAAGTCGAATACGACCCCATCGAACCCATTTACCCCGGCCATTTCGGATATCCTCCTCAGGTCCCTGAAGTCTCCATGGAAAAGCTTTACGTTCTCCCCGAACCTCGATAGCCTTTCCCTTGCCAGTTCTATCGATTCCGGATCCTTATCTATTCCTATGAGCAATGCATTCCCCTTAACCGCTTCCATTATAGCCTCCGCATGGCCTCCTATCCCTACCGTGCAATCCATGTATGAACATCCGGGTTTAGGGGAGAGGAGGGAGAGCAGCTCATCTTTCATTACCGGCATATGGGACATCCGGATACCCTCTGAACCTGAAGTGCTCCATTATTTCGGAGACAGATCTCCCCTTTGACCCCTTCTTCGTATAGGCATTCCACCTCTTTTTCCCCCAGATCTCTATCCTATCGGCGTTTCCGACGATGACCACCTCGCTTCCTGGCTTTATCCCGGCTTTAGACCTCAGGCTGGCGGGGATAAGCACCCTTCCCTGTGGATCGAAGTTGCAGAGTTGGGCGTTGGAGCAGAGGAACCTTTTCATGAACCTCGCCTCCTCATTCGTCCAGGGTGCGCTTTGGAAGAGATCCACGTAATTTTGGAACACGGGGCGGGGCATTATGCTGAGGCATCCATCGAGTTCCAGCGCCATATATAATGGCTCCCCGCTATAGGACGAAGCCAGCATATCCCTCATCTTCGATGGTATTACGACCCTTCCTTTGGGATCGACCACCACTTCCCACTGTCCTACGATCATCCTTTTACCTCCTTATCCCACCTTAACACATTTTCAACCCTATTATACCACATCGAAGGGGTATTGTCAAGGGGTTTTCGATAGGATCGGTAGGGGCAACCCCCTGTGGTTCCCAAAAACAGGGCAGGCACGGGGGCCTGCTCCTACAAGGATGGTTATGATCCACTTTCCCAGTGCATTCGATGGAATCAAGCAGGAGGGAACCCACATACCACCACACTGGACCACCGGCTTGGCTTCCCACGCCTATCTCCTTAAAGACCGATAGGCCTTGGGCCCAACCCACGAGCTTATCCCACCTATGATCGCCCCAGCCAAGCCGTCCACGGCATAGTGAAACCTGCAGTATACCGTCCCTAATATGAGCCCAAGGATCAGCGGGGATAGCGCGAGGAAGGCCCCTTTCTCATACCTCCACGCAAATACAAGCATGACAACCGCTACGGCAACATGGGCGCTTGGGAACGCCGCACCCCTTGCCGCCCCCTCATCTAAGATCCTATGGGCTAACTTGTAGGCCGTCCCGGTCGATATCTCCCCCTCTATCTTCGGAAACCTATAAAACGGCCCTTCCACCGGAAATAGTATGAAACCAAGGTAACATACGTAGAACGTCAGGGCTATGGTGAATAGATATATTCGGAAGGCCTCGAAATCCCTTTTCAGGATCCCCATCCCATAAAGGATGAGGCCAAGGGCTGGGATTTGAAGGTAATAGGTGGCGTAGGATATATGTAGGAACTCCGAAAGGTGGACATTGCCAAATGCCTGGCTTAAGTATAGGCTCGGCTGCCCCCTAAAAAGAAACCCCTCCACCTTTATGAAAAAGGAATCCAAGTATCCGTTGTGGAATATCCTATTCAGGATCCCCGTCTCCCGGTATATGGGGATGAAGGCCGGGACGTAGATCCAATCCCCTATAAACTGTAAGAGGAGATTCGCCTTCCTCACCCTCGATATCGCGTATATCAGGCATATGGCGGCTATGTGTGCCAGGATGAGGAAAGGCCATTGCGGTAGCCTGGGATGAAAAAGGACAAGGACTCCGGTAAGGGATAGATAAAGGATGGTCAGGATATCCGTTGGGAGCAACCCCTGTCAACCCCCGATGAGATCCTTCTCCACCTTAACCTTCGTCTTCTCCCTAAGGGACTTCATCATCTCGTCGAAGGCTTCCTTCTGTTTCTCCAGGAGCAGCCTCGACCTTATCTCCTCCCGGACCTCCTCGAGCCCCTTCTGATGCTGTTCCACCTTCTCCTCCACCTTTATTATATGATATCCGAACTGCGTCCTAACCACAGGGCTCAGCTCCCCAACCCCGAGCTTAAATGCGACGTCCTCGAACTCCTTGATGAGCTCCCCCCTCTGTATGAAACCGAGATCCCCTCCCATATCCCTGGATCCCGGATCCTCGGAATACTGTCTCGCTATCTGCCCGAAATCGCCCCCGGCCTTCAGCTTCTCCAATGCCTCCTTAGCCTTCTCCTCCGTAGATGTCATTATATGCCTGACCCTTATCCTTTCCGGCTCCACGAAGGAGGATCTATTATCTTCGTAGTATTTCCTTATCTCGTCCTCGGAGACCACCACCTTCTCCACTATCTCCTTCCTTATGAGTTCCTCCGCCGCTATCTGCCTCCTCGCCTCCTCAAGCCTCCTCTTGAAAGCCTTGTCCTTCTCTATCCCTTTCCTCTTCGCCTCGAGCCAGAGGAGCTGTATATCGATCCACCTGTTGACGAGGTCCTCCTTCCTCATGGAACCCTTCATCTGGGTCGGCAGCTCCTCCCACATCCTGTTCAGCTCCTCCAGCGTTAAGCTCTCGGAACCAACGACGGCAACCACCCTCTTCCCATCCCCTCCCTTAGATGCCATGGAGATCCCAGGGCAAAGGATGGCGAAGAGCAGGGCGATGGATACAATCGTCCTTCTCATCTTCCCTCTCCTTTCTCATCTCTCGCCTTTTCCGATCCGGGGAGAAGAAGGGCCAACGCCCTACCTATGTTCACCCTCCCCTTCCCCAACTTCCCCTCCAGCTCCTTCGGGTTCAGCCCATCCACGGGATCCGATGAGAGCTCGAGCTTATCCCTTATCGCCTTCTCATCGGGCGCCGCTGAGATCATGAGCGCCAGGGCTCCTGCTACGTAAGCCGCCGCGACGGACGTCCCCTCCATCTCCGCATATCCCTTTGGCTTCTTCCCTTCCGACGTCATGTAGGACTTATACGATGTCATCGTAGATCTTGCATATCCTGGAGCGCATATGTCTACCCACCTTCCGTAGTTGGAGAAGGCCGCCTTCTTATCCATCTTGTCCACGGCCGCGACCGCTATGCATCTCTCATATGCTGCGGGGTAAAAAGGATCCTCCTTCTTATCGTTCCCCGCCGGAGCGACGACTATGGATCCCATATCGGATGCGTAATCCACCGCCTTCCCCAACGTCCTCGACCTCTTATAGGTTCCGGAACCGACGAGTATAACCCTTGCGCCGGCCCCTACAGCCCATACTATCCCTTCGGCAAGGGTGGCCACCGACCCTGTCCCAAGCCTATCAAGGACCTTTACCGGGATCCCCTTGCAGTTCGGCGCTATCCCGGATACCTTCTCAGACCCCCTTGCCAATATGATCCCGGCGAGGAAGGTCCCGTGCCCGTTTTCGTCCTTAGCCCTCCCCTTCTCATCCAACATGTCCTTCCCCGGCAACAGCCCATCCCTAAGCGCCTCGTGGTCCGGATCTGCCCCCGTGTCGACTATCGCCACCAGGACCTTGGGTATGCCCTTCGTCACCTCCCATGCCTTGCTCAGGCCTATATCGCCCGGGGCGAATCCCACTTCCGGAACGGCCCTGGAAACCGGAACCTCCCCTTCCTCGTTGCCAGCTATCCTGACTATGAAGTTCGGCTCGGCGAACTCAAGCCTCGGATCCTCCCTCACCTTCTCCACGAATTGGAGGGGGGATGTCCCCTTCGGTATCTTGACGACATATACATCTATCCCATCTATCTTCCTATCCGCCTTGGATCCGTTGGCCGATAGGAATGCATCTATGTCCGGCTTCTGCGTCCCCTCCTTGAACTTGAGCAAGACCTCGTCTTCCACCATATCACTTGGAGATCCTGAGGAACCCCTGTAATAGGGTCCCCCGTATCCTCCCGGGTATGATCTCGGGAAGCCTGAGATAGAGGACGTATCCCCGCCGCATCCGAAAAGAAAGGCCAAGGCGAATATCGAAATCGCGGCCAGCAAAATCCCTCTCATCTCCCATCCCCCTCCGAGAAATCGCTCTATTACAAACTATACCAAAATCCCCAGGCCCTGTCAACCCATCAGGGAATGGGAGGAACGCCCAACACGGTTGGGCTCCTACCCGATATAAGGCGAGGCCAATCCCATTGGCCGTTGGCACGTTGAACGTTCCAACGTCACAGGGGCCTGCCCCACGGATCGCAAACCGTCAAGGAATTTAACACTCCGTATCCCTTTGCCCTATCCCAAACTCGCCATTTCCTCGACCGGATACTGTAAATTTTCTTTACAGCTTCCGGAAACGCATCCCCCTTTCAAGGCGATTTTCCGCCCTTGGCATGAAAAATGCTTTCTATTGAGGTGGTCGGGATCTCGCCGACCTTTAGAACGAAATAGGAAGGGGGACCGTTCATGATAGAGACGAGGGAGTTGACGAAGATCTATGAGGATGGGACTGTTGGGGTAATCGGGCTTAATATAAACGTCTCGCCCGGCGAGATATTCGTCATGCTTGGCGCTAACGGGGCGGGGAAGACCACAACGATAAACCTCCTCCTCGGCTTCATCGAGCCGACGTCCGGGACAGCCCTCATAAACGGGATAGATGTCTTCAAGAACCCCATAGATGCCAAACGATACGTGGCATACGTCCCGGAGGTGGTGGAGCTTTACAGGAACCTGACGGTCGGACAGAACATGGACTTCTTCGCAAAGCTGGGGGGCAAGGGGAATTTGAAGGACAAGGACTATGCGGAGGCGCTTGAGAGGGTTGGCCTTTCAGGGGGGCTTCTCAGGACGAGGGCGAAGAACCTCTCCAAGGGGATGAAGCAGAGGGTCGTCCTCGCCATGGCGATAATAAAGGATGCGCCGGCGATGATAATGGACGAGCCGACGGTCGGGCTCGACCCCCAGGGCGCATCGGAGTTCCTCCAGATCCTCAGGCAGCTGAGGGACGAGGGGAAGGCCATCCTCATGTCCTCGCATGACATATTCAGGGCCAAGCAGGTGGCGGACAGGGTTGGAATACTCGTTAGGGGAAGGCTGATAAAGCTCCTCACCTCCGAGGAGATAGCGAAGGAGGACCTGGAACGCCTCTACCTCGACTATGTAGAGGCATACGAGGTAACGCCTTGAGGATTAGGAGGAGCTAAAAGATGTGGCTCGTGCAAAAGAGGTGTATCGCCGCCATCTTATGGTCCATCTTGGTCCTCTCCTCATCCCCTTCCCTCCCCTCGGATCCGGAGGAGCCGACGAGGGACGAGAGGCTCAGGGAGATAGCCCTTGAGGAGGCGGAGATCAGGCTGAACCAGGCCGCGGATCTGATGGCGCGAAAGGAGAAGGACTACAAGGCCATGTTCCCGCTTTACGAGAGGGGGATAATCACAATCCATGAGCTTAACAGGGCGAGGAAGGAGCTCGACGACGCAAAGCTATCATACGAACAGGCTAAGCTATCCCTCCAGAAGCTCGAGATAGAGTCGCTGAAGGCGGCCTGGCAGATAGAGATATCGGGGACGAGGAAGTTCGAGAGCCCCGATGGAAGGAAGATGATCGAGATAGGGTTGAAGAACGCATCGAAGCCCGTCAGGCTCCCAAGGACGTCCAGGATACTCGGGAAGGATGTGTCCATAGGAGCGAGGGTTGAAAACATCCGCGTATCCATAAAGGAAGGAGGGGCCATAATAGGGCTGCCGTATGAGAGGAGGATAACACTTGACCCGAACCAGGAGGAGAGGCTCGATTTCGAGCTGACGAAGGATGTCAGCGATGTCACGATATCCTTACAATACCTGGACACGGTGGACGAGAGGAGGATACACCTCCAGGCTGCCGAACCTTACATAGCGATAGTCTCGGCGAGGAAATACAAGGGATCGGATGATAGGAGGATGATCAGGATAAGCTTGAGGAACGGGGGCGAGGAGCAGGAGGCCTCCGGATCCCCGGGAAACGAGGTGGCAAATATCTACGTCTCGATCAAGGACGAAACAGGGGCGATAATAGGGAGGCCTTATGAGAAAAGGATCCCATCGCTGAAATACGGGGAGGAGAGATCCCTGGAGTTCGAGCTCTCTAAGAACGTAGACAGCGCCGTGGTCTCCCTGACATATCTCGGAACCCCTCACGAGAAGAAGGTTTTCTTGGAGCCGGACATAAGATATGTATCGGTTGTAGGGGCTGCGAAGCTCAGGTCGGACTCCGGGAGGATAATGGCGAGGATAAGGCTGAAGAACACATCCAAGGGGGAAGAGGGCTCGCCCTCTTCCGCCGAATCCCTCGAGATAAGGAACATATTGGTCTCCGTTAAAAGCCAGGGGACGGTCATAGGCCAGCCGTATGAGCTCAGGATCCCCTTGCTCCGGTTCGGACAGGAGAGGACGGTGGACTTCTCCCTTCAGAAGGACGTGGACGAGATAACCGTATCCCTCTCATACCTCGACAGGACGGAGGACAGGACCGTCTACCTCCAGAGGGAATCCTTCCAGGACGTCGTGAACATAAGCTCCATTAGGTTCTCCCAGGAGGGGAACCTCGGCGGAACCGTCACATACGACCTCACCTTGGAAAGGCTTGCCGAAACGGAGAGGACCTTCCAGCTCAGGGTCTTCAACCTCCCGAAGGAGATATCATACGACTTCTTCGATCCGGAGACAAGGGCCAAGCTATCCCAGATCAAGTTCACGCAGCTCCAGCCGAGGAGGAACATGGTGCTCACCGTATATATCCCCGAGACGTTGGATAAGGCATATTTAGATAAGCCGATAAAGTTCTACGTCGCCGCCCTTGATGAGGAGGGGCAGAGGAGGTTCGGCACGAGGGATACGCTGGCAGAGGGGGAGAGGATACAGGGGGCGGAAAGGCTCGAGCTCATCCCGAGGGGAACGACGGAGCTCGAACTCATAGCCTCGAACCTGTATTTTGAGGTTAAGGTCGGGAAACAAGTCCCTATGAAGGCGGTCTTAAGGAATGCGGGGACGAGGTCCCTCCGCAACATAACCGTTAAGGCCGAGCTCCCTCCTGAATGGAAGGCGGTGATAGACCCGGTTCGTGTCCCATCCCTCTCCCCTAAGGATGAGAAGGATATATCCGTGGTCTTCATACCCCCGGCCGATGTAGATGTGGGCGATTACGAGGTGAAGCTCGGCGCATACTGCGAGATGGGGGAGAAGAGGGCGGAGGCTTTGGAGAAGAACATAAGGATACACGTGGCGGCGAGGACGAGCATAACGTGGAACTTCGTCCTTATAACGATACTCGTCCTCATGATTATCGGGGTTGCGATCCTAACGGTAAAGGTGAGCAGGAGATGATCGGGTTGCATTTCAAACGGTTGGCCATAATGATATCCGCTATCCTTATCCTCCAATCCACCTCCAAGATATCCTATGCGGCCGAACCCCTGAGGCTTTCCCTGGAAGAGGCGATAAGGCTCGCCATGAAGGGGAACCCGGATCTACTCCGGGCGAAGGCCAGGGTCGAAATAGCGAGGAAGGGGGTCCTGTATCAACGGGGGGAGCTCTATCCCTATGTTGGATTAAGCGCATCCGCTTCAGGGGGATCCCCATCGGTGGAGATATCCGCCAGACAGCTCTTATTCCGATTCGGGGAGATCTGGCCGGATCTCGACCAGGCGAGGGAGGCGGAAAGGGAGGAGCTGCTCTCCTATCGACTCTCCACGCTCCTTCTGGCCGATACGGTGAGGAGGAAGTTCTGGGACCTTCTCATAACCCAAGAGGAGATAAGGGAGAGGGAGGCCATAGCCGCCGAGATAGAGTCCCGCCTTTCCAGGATGAGGGAGAGGGCGAAGGAAGGGCTTGTAATGAAGATAGATCTCCTGAACGTCGAGCTCGAGCTCGAGGAACAGAGGCTCAAGTTGAACGAACTCAAAAGCTCCCTCGCCTTAGGGACCATAGAGCTCCTCAGGACGATAGGGGTAGAAGGTGCTCCATCGCTACAGCTCGTCGGGGAGATACCGGAGGTGAGGATGGATCCGGATCGTTGTGTGGCCATGGGGCTTACGATGAGGCCGGAGATGGAGGGGATAAAATGGGCTATAGAGAGGCAGAGGAGGATAGCGGCAGATGCGCCGTGGAGATGGATCTCCAACCTCTCCGCAGGGATCGGATACGGGAATCTCTCGCTCTTCACACAGGCCCAGGGGAAATCGTGGGGCACCTATTTGGAGTTCAAGAGGGGCCTATCGGGCGCCGGATATCCGGATACCTCCCAGGCAAATGGACTCAAGGCCATGATATCCATCTCCCTCCCCTTATTCGATGGGTTTAGGTTATCAAACCAGATCGGCGCAGAAAGGCTTAGAACGGAGGTGTTAACCCTTTCCCAAAAGGATCTCGCAAACAGGATAGAGATAGAGATAAGGACGGCTTATGCGGAGATGCAGATAGCGAAGGAAAGGGTTGAGATATACCGCAAGAGGTTCGAGATAACAAAGGAGCTCAGGGATACGATAGATCTCCTGATAGAGACGGAGCTCGGACCCGAGGCGGGCATAGGAGGGTTCAGGTTCATAGGCTTCGACGACGCCATAAGGGCGAGGACCGATTTCGCCAACGCCCAGGACGCATATTTCGCACAAAGGAGGGCATATGCGATGGCCATAGCCGATCTATATAAGGCCGTGGGATTAACAGAAGGGGGTTTATAGATGGGATACGCCCATACAAGTTTGGATGTAAACCCTTAGCAGAGGACCCCTCCTCGCCGGGGATCTGGAGAGGGTCTAACGGCCTCGCAACTCGGGGATCTCAGCCTCTGGGAGGTGGTATAGGATGCCATTTCGGATTTCGATATCTATGAAGAACCATCTCCTGAAAGATATCATAAAGGACACATTGGTGATGTTTCGGGAAATAGAGATAACCGAAAGGACAATGGGTTCCGAACGGAAGGAGGTAGACCTTGTCATCGTCGACTGGGATTCCCTGGACATCCTGAGGGATTTCCAAAGACTTACCCCGGCAATCCTCGTCGTAGTTGCGGAAGACATGATATACTTCTGTCCCGTGAGCTTCGGGATGAGGGCGGGCAGGATCCTGGAAGAAAGGGAAGGGATGAGGAGGGCCCTCTGGAGATCGAATCGGTTCCTGAGGATGGTCGCTTTGGAAGATCATAGCGAGGGATATGGACTGACGAGGAGGGAAAGGGATATCCTGAACCTCCTATCCCTTGGATACTGCGATAAGGAGATAGCTGGAAAACTCCACATAGAGGTTACGAGCGTGAAGACCCATCTTCGCAATATTTATAGGAAACTCGGTGTATCCGGGAGGGTGGAAGCAGTCCTTAAAGCGATGTTCGCAGATGGCTCGGATCCTCATAGGCCTGATCAGGGTTTAAATCCGGCTTCAATCCCCTTGTCAAATCCGGATCATACGAAAGGATGAGAAATAGCGAAATTTCATCCTAAAGAACGATTGAAAATGAAACATATGAGATGTAGAATAGGATCAGGGAAAGGGGCTGGCATAGGCCGGCTTGAAGAATGTAAGGAAAAGGAGGAAGGAAGGGATGAGGAGGAGGCATATAAGGGTTATGGCTAAGATGCGTCTTTCCGACCTTATAAGGTCGGAGGATGCGAGGACGGGGAGGAAGAACGTGGCAACCGTTGCTGGTATGGTTGGTGCATCGGCATTGGGTGCTTTAATCCTCGGCATGGCCCAAAGAGCATTCGCCGGCACTTACGTTACATCTCACTGTTGCCCAGAGAAAACCACATTACCAAGAGACCCATACACGACATTAACACTTATTGGCCATAGTGCGGATTGTATCTCTGCTGTGTGGTCTAGTGCTCGTCACTCTTGTACATATTACATACCCGGGAGTACATATATTATGAGCACCCATCTTTACTGCTATGGCTGCACTGGGGCTACGCTTTATAATAACAGTTGTGCATCATTTACTTGTACCCAAATTTAGGATAAACCTTTAATAGTTGGCATTTCGACGAGAGGAGGGAGAGCACGAAATGCAGAATACATTGTTGTGAAAAAGGGGGAAGTGAAAAATGAAAGGGATTATAGAGGTATTCCGTAAGGAGTTAATCGTTCACATCCTGAGCTTCAGGTTTGCTTCTATGATCCTCGTTTGCCAAATCCTAATCCCTTTGAGCATCTACATGGGCATTATAAAGTATAAGGAAAGGGTGGAAAGCTATAACACCGATCGGACAAGGTTCGTGGAAGAGCACACCAAGAGAATTCGGATTATGCGTTCTTGGTCCCACGCTTGTCCCGAATCATACATATTGGGGGCTTGGGGGGTCCAGAGGAAACCCGAGCCCTTAAGCTTCCTTGCAGAAGGATGTGGAACAAGACTCGGCCATTTCGTCCGCGTCAATCACAAGCACGTCCCTTATACAGCTGCTTGGGGGGTCGTTCTCGAAAATCCCGAATTTGCTAGAATTGAGGGAATTCCAATCGATGTTTTTGTAAAGGATCTCCAGAGCTTCGATCTGGCCCTTATACTTCAGATCGTCCTCGGCCTTTTCGCAATCCTTCTCGTCCACGACTCTATATCCGGGGAGAAGGAAGGCGGAACCCTCAAGCTCTTAGCATCCCAAGGGATATCCAGAGGATCGATCCTCATGGGGAAATACATTGGGGCCATGGCCGCCCTTGTTATCCCCTTCACCATAGCCATCCTGTTAGGCATGATCTATATCCCTCTGGAGATCGGGAAGGAGATAGGATCTGATGAGATCCTAAGGATCCTCCTCCTTTATATCTCATCCATACTTTACCTCTCCGTCTTCACAACCATTGGGATCCTGATCTCCTCAGCCACGAGGAGATCATCAACATCTTTGATCTTTGGGCTCTTCGTCTGGGTCTTTCTCGTCGTCATATGGCCAAACATCATAGGCTTTGTTGCGGAATCCATGTATAACAAGATCCCATACGATGAGGATTCCATCAGGAAGAAGATCGATCTTATAAGGAAGGATTACTCACGAGATGTAGAGGCCATTGAGGCCAGGTATCCATTCCTTAAGGATATACCATTTGGCTTTGAAACTAACGATCCGGAAAATCCATCTGCCAAGCTCAGGGATCCCTTTTCCCCAGACAGGATCCACCTCATACACCAGCTCAAATCGATCGCCCGAGAGGTAGAGCTCATAGGCATAAAACACAGCGAAAGGATTTGGGAGGTAAGGAAAGAGTATCTTGAGAGATACCCTTACAAATATATAAAGCTTTCTTGGGCCCTCAACAAGATCTCACCAGCAGGTGCCTATTATAACCTGACATCCATCATTGCAAGGACAGATTGGGGCTCTTACCTCCTCTTCTTAGACGAGGTGCGGGAATACAGGAAGGTATTGCAAAGATGGGTTATCGATGATTCGATAAGCTCGGCGAGATGGTTCACAGACACGGAAGGGATTATGAGGATCCCGGAGTTCAAGCAAGGGGAGGAGAAGGTTGTCGATGGGCTCCTGAGGGCAGGACCTGATATTCTGATCCTTTTCCTCGCAAACATCCTGTGTTTTATAATAGCCTATGTGAGATTTGCCCTATATGATGTGAGATAGGGGGGATGGGATATGATTTGGAGGATGGTGAAGAGGGAGATACTCGATCATCTCTTAAGCCTTAGGTTTTCCCTCTCGGTGATCTGCATCCTCTTCCTCGTGATTGTAGGGACGATCGGATACTCATACAAGAACAAGAGTTGGTTCAAAAGCTATGAAGAAATGACTAAGATGAGAAAAAGTAAATTTCTAAGGGGGAGCGTGGAAGAGCTTGCCACAGGCCTGTTCTTTGCTTTCTTCAGGAAGCCAAGTCCCATGGGATTCTGTGCCATAGAGGATATAACTATCTGGCGGCCTCTGATTTGCGTGTTCGATGAGGCCATCATGCCCGTGGTTTTCACAGCAGACCCTAAATATGCCAAACCACCAGGGGTCAAAATCTTTATTCCAGATGTGTATTATATACGTACTAAATATGCCAAACCAACGTGGATCGAAATCTTTATCCAGGTTTTGGATTATTATGGAAGGCACGTAGTCCCTCCTTGGGAGGGGCTGGAGCTGGTGAGCCTTTTCCCCAGATCCGAATGGGAATCTTCCATACCGAAGGCCCTCAGGATCGATTGGGTGTTTATCGTAGGGATTATAGGAAGCCTCATGGCATTCCTTCTCACATACGATGCGATATCCGGGGAGAGGGAAAGCGGAACCCTAAAGCTCATCCTATCAAACCCTATATCGAGAAGCGGCCTGCTCCTCGGAAAAATCCTCGGATCGATCTCGGTCCTATTCATAGCCATCGGATTTGGATGGATCATCTCGCTCCTTATCCTCGCAGCCATGGGCATTCCCTTCTGGAAAGATCCATTCTCAGTTCTCATGATCCCAATCCTCTCGCTCCTTTACCTCCTTTTATTTGTATCCCTTGGGCTTCTGATCTCATCTCTGTTCAGGACATCCTCATCAAGCCTGGTCGTGCTCCTCATGATATGGGCTGTATTCGTCGTAATAATGCCAGGGATCTCAGCCCTACGTTACAAGAGAATGAAGTTGGATTCCGAAAACATATTTGCAATGACAGAGAGAATGATGATGGAGTTAAGCACCAGGTATAGGGATAGGATGTCCAGGCTTCCGGAGATCACGAACCTCAACAACCGTGAGACGGCAAATTTCTGGAGGGAATATGTGAAGGAATTGGAGACGATGGTTGAAAAGGAAGCCGACAAAAGGTTGGATAAGATCTTCTCCTCTATGGAGCATGCGAGGAGATGGGCAAGGCTGTCTCCGGTCATGTTATACAGATATTCCGTGGAGGCCCTGGCAGGGACTGGATTCCCAAGATACAAAGAGTTCGTCATGAATGTGAGAGGCTATATGAGGGACTAGACGAGTTACCTGAAGAGAGTTGATGCGGAGGATCCCGAAAGCCCACATGTCCTAAGGGTGAAAGGGGGGATGTCGAAGAAAGAGGTCGTTATCCCATTCTTCACAGATAGACACAGTGCGTTGTGGGCCATGAAAGAATCCGCATGGGATGTGGGGATCATCGCCGCCCTCGTAGTTCTCGTGTTCCTACTCTCATATCTTTCGTTCATGAGGGCAGATGTGAGATGAGGACGAGAAATAACGAAATCCCATCCTAAAGAAGGATTGAAAATGAAACATGTGAGATGTAGAATAGGATCAGGGAAACGGGCTGGCATGGGCCGGCTTGAAGAATGTAAGGAAAAGGAGGAAGGAAGGGATGAGGAGGAGGCATATAAGGGTTATGGCTAAGATGCGTCTTTCCGACCTTATAAGGTCGGAGGATGCGAGGACAGGGAGGAAGAACGTGACAACCGTTGCTGGTATGGTTGGTGCATCGGCATTGGGCTCTCTCATCTTCTGGGTCGCCAACGCATATGCTGACTCGTTCTCGTTTGGGGTTTGCTGCCCTCCTGGACAGACGCCAAGCGTCTCATGCCGCGATTACTACGCTACCCTGTTTTGCAATGGTGTTGAGCAGAAGCCGAGGGTCGATTGCCCCTACGGTTGGAGTATAATCTGTGGGCCTCGGTTTAGTCAAAGCTGCTATGCGTTCACATGCTATAATAACTGAAGCAGGGGTTATGCAGGTTCCCCGTTTAGGTTTCTACCGCAGAGGGCTTTTAGGCTTCTTTCGCGTTCTCTGCAAATCATTCCCTTAGGAATTAAAGGGGGTGGAAGGATGGGATGAAGGATGTGGTTATTGCGATATTCGCTATCTCCATCATCCTTGGTTGTGGAGGTGGGAAGAAAGAAGGGCCGGATATGGGCGTGGTTAGAGGGAGGGTTGTGGATGATGATGGGATGCCCATATCAGGTGTAAAGGTTGAGATGGATCAAATCACGATCTCGGCCGAGACAGGGGATGATGGGCGCTTCGAGTTATCAGGGGTTCCAGAAGGGGCATTTGACATGAGGTTCAGCAAGGATGGATATGTCACATCAAGGAGGAGTGTTGTCATCTCAGGGGGTGAGGCCAAGGACATAGGGGACGTCACGATCTTTCTTGGTGGTTGGGTAAAGGGATCTGTGGAAGTCCCTGATGGGATGGGGTTATATGGGATATCTGTGTCGATAAAGGAGATGCCTGAGATCTCCCCCTTTAAGTTAGAGGGGGATGGGGAATTCACAATATCCGGCATCCCTCCGGGTGAATACACATTGGTCATAGATGGTGGGTGGAGGTATGAGAGGGTAGAGATCGGGATAAAGGTGGAGAAGGGGGAGGTGACGGAGATACCTCCTGTAAGTATGAGGTTTACATTTCGTGGGATAGGCATGGGNTCGACCATATCCGCAAAGGCCTCCCACTCCCTCGCTTTGTGCTCAGATGGGACCGTATGGGCATGGGGNAATAACAGTGANGGGCAGCTTGGGGATGGGACCACCGTAGATCGCACAGTTCCCGTGCAGGTCGAGGGCTTAAGGGATGTCGTTGCCATATCGGCTGGATGGGGCCACTCTCTGGCATTGCGTTCCGATGGGACCGTATGGGCATGGGGAGATAACGGTTATGGACAGCTTGGGGATGGGACCACGATAAATCACACAGTTCCCGTGCAGGTCAAGGGCCTAAGGGATGTTTTCGCCATATCGGCTGGAGGGGACCACTCTTTGGCATTGCGTTCCGATGGGACTGTATGGGCATGGGGCTATAATGGATACGGGCAGCTTGGGGATGGGACCACCGTAGATCGCACAGTTCCCGTGCAGGTCAAGGGCCTAAGGGATGTCGTCGCCATAGAGGCAGGAGCTTGGCACTCTTTGGCCCTTAGATCCGATGGAACCGTATGGGGATGGGGAGATAACAAATGTGGGATGCTTCGACCGGATGGGACACCATGGGGACCATGGGTCGATCACGGATGCGGGGAACTTGGAATTGGGACGGCCATAGCAAATTCCGCTATACCTGTCCAGGTCCAATGGCTGAACGATGTTATAGCCATATCGGCAGGGGATGACTACTCTTTGGCATTGCGCTCAGATGGGACCGTATGGGGATGGGGATGGAACGGAAACCGCCAACTTGGGGATGGGACAAACATAAACCGGAACAGCCCTGTTCGGACTGATCTAAGGGATGTCGTTGCCATATCGGCTGGAGGGGGCCACTCTCTGGCATTGCGCTCAGATGGGACCGTATGGGGATGGGGAGATAACGGAAGCGGGCAGCTTGGGAACGGTAAGGTTTCAAGCCGATCCATCTTCGTGCAGGCCGAGGGCTTAAGCGATGTCGTTGCCATATCGACAGGATCGGACCACTCTTTGGCATTGCGTTCCGATGGGACCGTATGGGCATGGGGGTGGAACAAACATGGCCAGCTTGGGGATGGGACTACAACGGACAAATATAGCCCTGTGCAGGTGAAAGGGCTTAGCAGTGTGATGATGCCGAGGAAGTGAGATAAAAAGCTATATCCGGCAGTGGGGGATGTATCTAACCTTTCATATATTCCTTCAGCTTGGAGATGAGGGTTTGTCTCGTTATCCCAAGCATCTCCGCTGCCTTCGTCTTATTCCCCCCCGCCTTCTCAAGCGCCTTCATTATGGCATTTTTCTCGAGCTCCCTCAACACGAGAACATCCGAACCCTCTTCCTTCCTCCTGACGGCTGGAGGCAAGTGGTCCGGCCTTATCTTCCCCCCTCCCCTAAGGGCGAGGGCGTGTCTTATGGCGTTCTCCAATTCCCTTACGTTCCCCGGCCAGTCGTATTCGAGGATACACCTCATGGCATCTGGGGATATGAGATCCATGCTGAACCCTTCCCTCGAGAGAAAGAGCTCGAGGATATCCAGGATGTCTTCCTTCCTCTCCCTTAGTGGAGGAACCTTTATAGACAGGACGTTTAGCCTGTAGTAGAGGTCCTCCCTGAACCTCCCCTTCCTCGTCTCCTCCCATAGATCCTTGTTCGTCGCGGAGATTATCCTGATGTTCGCCTTTATGGTCTTATTGCTTCCTATCCTCTCAAAGCATTTCTCCTCAACAAGCCTTAAGAGCTTCACCTGGACCATGGGCCCTATCTCCCCGATCTCGTCGAGGAATAGGGTCCCTCCCTCGGCGGCCTCGACCTTCCCCTCCCTCGCAGAGATGGCCCCTGTGAACGCGCCCTTCGTATGGCCGAATAGCTCAGCCTCAAGCAGCGTCTCCGGTATCGCGGCACAGCTCACGGCGACGAACGGCCCATCCCTCCTCGGGCTCATCTCGTGTATCATCCTCGCTATAACCCCTTTCCCCGTCCCCGTCTCCCCCTCTATCAAAACGTTCCAGTCGCTCTCCGATATCTGGGGGAGAAGCGCTAATATATCCCTGATCGCCTTAGACCTCCCAACTATCTTCCCCTCCCCAATCTGCCTTTTAAGGGCTATGTTCTCGGAAACGACCTTCTTGTGCTCGAGGGCCTTGGAAAGGAGCAGCTTCAGCCTCTCGTTATCGAAAGGCTTGGTCAGATAGTCATATGCCCCGTTCTTCATCGCCTCCACAACGGATTCTATCGTCCCGTATGCCGTCATTATTATGACGACGGTCTCGGGCGACATCATCTTTATCCTCCTTAACGTCTCGAGTCCATCGATCCCAAGCATCCTTTGGTCGAGGAGCACGAGATCTATCTTGGCCTCCTTTATAACCTTAATCCCCTCGAAACCATCCCTCGCCGTCCTCACCTCATATCCCTCGCTCCTCAGGACCGGGGATAAAACCCTGCATATCGATGGATCGTCGTCGATCACGAGAACCTTATATCCCATCCTCATCGCCTCCCTTCCTTATCCGATTCCCCGAGCTCCGGGAAGCCTTATATGGAATGTGGTTCCCCTCCCCAAATCCGATTCGACGGATATCCTACCCCCGTTCTCCTCGATTATATCCTTAACTATCGCAAGCCCTATCCCTATCCCCCCTTCCTTCGTGGTGTAGAAGGGCTCGAAGATCTTATCCATATCATCCTTAGGGATCCCAACCCCCGTATCGGCGATGGAGATCCTACACCCCATCCCCTCGTTCGCAACGGAAACCGTGAGCCTTCCCCCTCCCTCCATAGCCTGGATTGCGTTCAGTATCACATTCAAGAGCGCTTCCCTCACGAGATCCATATCGGCGAAGGCCCAAGGATGTTCCTCAGGATAGATCCTTTCTATCTCTATTCCTGCTTCCGCCATCCTCTGTTTGTAGACCATAAGGGCCATCTCAACGCATCCGACGAGGTCGAAGGGCCTCGGCCTCGGGTTCCTCGGCCTCGCATATGCGAGGAAATGCTCGATGAAATCGTTTACCCTATCCACCTCTGACAACGATATGGATGTGAACTCGTCCAACTCCGGATCGAGCGAAGGCCTGGACCTGAGGTGCTGTGCCGCGGCGCGTATGGCGAATAGCGGATTCCTTATCTCGTGCACAAGGGCATATGATATCCTTCCAAGCGCTGAGAGCTTCTCAGCACGCCTGAGATCCCTCTCGAGCTGCTCCCTCCTGGTCACATCCTCTATGGCGAGGAGAACCCCCTTTATCCTCCCCGATCCGTCCACGAGGGGGGATATGTTGGCCCTGAATACGATCTCCCTTCCTCTAAGCTTAGCCCTCAGATCCTCGAACCTATCCCCCCGCTCCACCACCCTCCTTAAGACCTCATGGCCCTTGGGATATCCAGGGCGAGGAAATATCTCAAGGCCTATATCCTGGATAGTCCTTCCGGTGAGGACGTTTGCGCTTGAGCCGAGAAGCTTTTCCGCCATCCTGTTCGCCCCTGTTATCCTCCCATCCCGATCGAACGTCACTATCCCCTCGAGCAAGCTGGCGAGCGTATCCTCGAGCCTCCTCTTCGCATCCACGATGTCCCCGTAGAGCTTCACGTTTTCCATAGCCATAGCCCCTTGGAGGACGAGAAGGAGGAGATCGAAAAGATCCTCATCCGACGGGGTTTCCTCGGTCACAGGCCTTCCAAGGGCAAGGATCCCCATGGGGGATCCACCGGAAAGGGCCGGGACCAAAACGGCTATTTCGAGATCCATCGAGAACATCGCCCTTAGGGCCGGGCTCCTCTCAAGCCTCGTCGCCGGAAACCTCCTGAGGAACTGGGAAAGGATAAGAGGCCTCCCAATGCCCCCCATCCATCGGATCAGGTCGTCGTTCATCGATATCCTCATCCCCTTCGCCTTCTCCACATCCCCTAAGAGGGATGTCGGGATAAACCGGTTCCCATCCCCTCGCGCCAGGAAGAAGATGCCTTTTTCAGAGTTGGTTATGCCCGCAGCCCCGAGGAGCAGCATCTCCCCTATCTCCTCAAGGCTCGTGGCACCGATGGCATTCCTCCCGAACTCCATAAGCGTGATGCGATGCCTATCTTCCATACGTGCCCTTCCTCCCACCGCCCGGTCGATGTATCCCTTCAACAGATGGATGAAGGAGACGAGGAGGAGGGAGGTTATAGTCAGCTCGGAGAAAGCCCCCCAAGAGATGGCAACCCTCCCCGCCGCCATCCAACCCCATGCAAGAAGCAGGAGGAGAACGGCCGGAAAGAGGGGAAGGGAAGACAGATAAAAGCGAAGGATCTTGCGAAAGGCCGTCGATGAAGCTCTATCAAAGGATATCAAGGAGAACGAAACCGCTATCCCCGACCCTCCCACCAGAAGTTGGCTGAAAGAGGGCGATATCGAAGATAAAGATATGAGCATTAGGGCAGGCGATGTCAAGATCGCCATAAGCCAAAAAGTCCAATATATATCCAACTCCTCCGACCTCAGCCTTATGGCGGAGATCGCCCACGTGCCGCACAAGGCGATCATCCCGAATATGAGGATCCTATGGGCGATCTGGTCGCCGGGGACCGAGAGGGAGAATCCGCGGATGAAGATCTCGGAGGACGGATTTCCGAGCTCCGCGCATAGCCCAGTCAAGACGGCCAATGGACCGACAACGGCTGTCATCCACCACCTGAACCCCTGGAAAACCCTCCTCTCCCTGTCCTCCATGGCGAGGATCGAGATATGCATCGCCATCATGCCCGAGATCAACATCCCAGCCAGGACGAGGCACCACCATCTGGCAGAGGAGAAAGGATCTGGATCGCCGGCCCTCATGAACTCCCCTATCTGCCAAGCAGCTACGCCGAGAAACGCAAACGCCCTTGGAACCGCTATCGAGGGAGATCGAGGAAGAAAGGATAGGAGGAGATAGATGGAGAAGAAGGCACATATGAGCGGAAAGACCCTCGCCAATCCAGAACCCGTATGGAGCTCGATCCATCCCATCTTCGCCTCGGCAAACCGGGAGGGAATCCGGGAGAGGAATTCGGACGCCTCCTCCCACTTTCCTTGAAGCGCGAGGCTATCGGCCAGGCGTTCTCTGGAGACATGGAGCATCCACTCCATCCCCTCATAACCTCTCTCGGACCTGGGAAGATATGCGCTAAGCCTTCCGAGGTCTATATTCCCCTTCCCGATCCAATGCTCGAAGGACGATGCGGCCTGCGAGAACATCTCCGCTGCATCGCCCCACATCTTCCTCCTTCCGAAGATCTCCCCTTTGATGAAATACCCCATCCCAAGGAGGGGCTCCCTTTCGGGGAGGTTGGAATCGGCCGAGAGGTGCCGAATCAGCATCTCACACGACCTCTCTGCAGGGGGATAGAGCCCAAGATCGAGGTAACATCGTCCCATGCCGAGCAAACCATATGCCCGAACATCCGGAGGGGCCTTTTCCAAGGAGGGGTCGAGAAGTAAAGAAAGCGCCTCCTCTACCCTACCCTCCTGAAGGGCTCTCTCCACCTCCACGATATCCCAGGCGGGGATAGCCGAGATACGGATAGAGAGAACGATGAAAACTACCGCCTCGACAAGCAGGATCCTGAGGAAAACCAGGACCATCCTTCTCATATCCCTCACCGCCCTCTTATGTTCCGTGAACTATTATATCACAACCGGGAAATCCTGTCAACCAAATCCGGATTATCCAAATGACCGAGCCCCTGGGTTGAAAGGCGAAGGGCGATTGGTGTATAATTGGGGCGAGAGATGCGATCTCTCGGCTCGTAGCGAAAGGGATAAGCGTTTTAAAAGCTTAGAAAGGAGGTAAGCGGCGCTTCCGGCGCCGCGAAAGGACAGATGAAAGCGGCTTTCGTTTACAGCGATGAGTTCATAAAGTATTATTTCGGGCCAAGCCACCCGCTGAACCCAATAAGGCTTAAGATGACGAAGGAGCTCCTGGAATCCTATAACCTGTTCGATAAAGGCTTCCTATCCCTTGTCCATCCCAAACCGGCGGAGGAGGAAAGCGTATCGGCTATACATTCCAAGGAATACATGGAGGTAGTCAAGGCCCTAAGCTCGGGGGAAAAGCCTTCGGAATACATAAGGTTCGGCTTCGCCTCCGCCGATAACCCCCCTTTCCGAGGGATGTATGATGCGTCGATCCTTTATACCGGAGCATCTTTAACCGCCGCCGATCTGGTTCAGTCCGGGGAGTTCGAGATCGCCTTCAACATGTCCGGGGGCCTTCACCACGCTATGAGGTCGAAGGCGAGCGGCTTCTGCATATTCAATGATCCTGCCATAGCCATAGCCAGGCTGCTTCGAGATAACGACAGGATCCTATACCTCGATCTCGACGCACATCACGGGGATGGGGTCCAAACCGCTTTCTATCGGACCAACAAGGTCCTAACCATCTCCTTGCACGAATCCGGAACATATCTCTTCCCCGGAACCGGAGAGCCGCACGAGGTAGGGGAGGGAGATGGGAAGGGGTATTCGGTCAACGTCCCCCTTGCTCCACAAACGGACGACGAGGTATATATTTGGGCGTTCGAGGAGATCGTCCCCCCTCTCGTGGAATCCTTCGACCCCGAATTCTGCGTTGTCCAGTTCGGGGTCGATACCCATCTCCTCGATCCGTTGGCGCACCTCGCATTGACGACGAGGGGCTACAGGAGGATCGCAAGAAGGCTTTTGGAGCTCATCTCGGGGAGGAAATGGATCCTCCTCGGTGGAGGCGGCTACAACCCAAAGGTCGTTTGCAGGGCATGGACGATAATCTTAGGGACCATACTTGGGACAGAGCTTGCTGACGACGTTCCCGAGCCTTTTAGGAGCAGGTATGGGGTTTTCGTGCTCGAGGATCCCCCCGAGGTCCGACAACCTTCGGGGAGATGGGCGAGGGATTTCGCCGAGAGGTCTGTGGAATCCGTCAAGAAGCTGGTATTCCCTATCCACGGGATAACCCTGTAATTGCAACTGCTATCCTCCTCCCCTCGTTGTATGAGTCCTTCAGAGCCGTGGGATGCTTTAATATATCCCCTTTCCCCTCTATTCCAAGATATCCTATCTCGGAGTATTCCGTGTCTATGGTGGCGAAGAAGGCCTTTGCGGTCGTCCCGGCACATTGGAAGTGTGATTGCCTTCCCATGCTCCCGACGGCAATGAAAAGCCCAGGCCTTCCCGGCTTCCTCACCACCTGAAGCTTGAGGAGGTGCTTTGCAACCCAGAGGCATTGACATCTATCCACCATGGCCTTCGTCTGGGCCGTCACCCCCCCGAAGAATATCGGGGATGCGAGGATCACCCCATCGGCATCTATGAGGAGCCGATAGACCTCCTGCATATCGTCCTCGACGATGCATATGCCGGTATCCCGGCATCCATCGCACTCCCGACACGGCCTTATATCCATCTCGCTTAGGACGATCTTCTCCACCTCGAGGCCGATATCCCTTACCCCCCTCATCGCTTCCTCCAAGAGTATATCGGAGTTTCCTCCGATCCTCGGGCTTCCGAGTATCCCTATAACCGCCATCCGCTTATCCCTCCTCCGCTTGCATTATACATCCTCAAACCGCCAAACCTCAAGAAAATTGTAGGGGCAACCCCCTGTGGTTGCCCAAAAACAGGGCAGGCACAGGGGCCTGCCCCTACAAGGATATCGAATTGCGAATTGCGAAATGCGAATTGCGGAATTGAAAAGACTGGGTATCTCCATTTTTCGCAATTCGCCTTCCGCCTTTCGCAATCCCTCATTCCCATCGTAGGGGCAACCCCCCGTGGTTGCCCAAAATCCCTTGCATCCGTAGGTGGGAATATGGTATCATCGTTGGCGAAGATCGGCTTGGAAAGGGGCGATGGGGATGTATTCGGTCCTCGAGATCGTTACGGAGTTCATAATAGATTTGATATCCTTCCTCGGATATCCCGGGATTATACTGGCCATGGCCATAGAGAGCGCATGTATACCGCTCCCGAGCGAGGTGATAATGCCTTTCTCGGGCTATCTCGCCTATAAAGGGAGGTTCGACATCATAGCTGTCTCGGTGGCGGGAGCGGTGGGATGCGTCCTCGGCTCCATTTTGGCTTACTGGGTAGGGATGAAGGGAGGAAAGCCTCTTATCTTGAGATATGGCAGATACGTCCTTATCTCCCCAAAGGAGATAGAGCTTGCGGAGAGGTGGGCGCGAAGATATGGGGACAAGGCGGTCTTCATAAGCAGGCTTATGCCGGTCGTCAGGACCTTCATCTCCCTGCCGGCTGGGATGTTCGGGGTCGGGTTTCCCAAGTTCGTCCTATATACGTTCCTCGGATCCCTCCCCTGGTGTTTCGTCCTCGCATATGCCGGAAAGGCACTGGGGGAGAACTGGCACATTATAGGGGGTTGGATAAGGAAGGCGGATTGGCTTATAGCCATCCTCATACTTTTCGGGTTGGCCCTCTTTCTATGGAAGAGGATCGGGGAGATAAGGAGCAAGGTGGAGAAGGGCTGAAGATGAGATGAAGGAGGAGCTTTTCAGATACCTTGTGCTTCGGATATCCCTCCTCCTCGTCCTTTTCCTGATAGGCGCGAACATGGCGATGGCGAGGAGGTGGAGGATCCCATCGGTAAGGTCCATACCGGGTCTAAAGGCCATCCCCTTCCTCATAGGGAGGGCTGTGGAGATGGGGAGGCCGATGCTTTTCAGCTTCGGCCTTTCGTCTGTGAGGGATGTGGAGTTCCTCGCATCCCTCCCTGTCTTCAGGGCCGTTATGGAGAAGTCGGCACAGCTCGGGGGGAGGGTTATAGTCCCGGTATGCGTTGAGGACACGATACCGGCTATAAGGACGACATACAGGGAGGCATCCCTCTCCGCCGGGAGGCCGGAGATCTATAACCCCGACGAGATCAGGTTCTTCCCCGGCGGACAGTTTTACTACGCCATAGCTACCATGAGCTATATGATGGAACAATTGCCGGCTTCCTGCATATACTTCGGGAGCTGGGCTGCCGAATCCCTCATGATAGCCGAGACGGGCAGGGCCTTGAATGCCGCTCAGATAGCGGCAACCCCAAGCCTTTTCCAGATCCCCTTCTTCATAGCCACCTGCGATTACGTGATAATAGGGGAGGAATTCTATGCAGCAAGCGCATCCATGGGGGAGGACAGGGTCATGTTGAGGTCCATAAGGGGACAGGACCTGATAAAGCTCGTCCTCATAGCCGCCATAATAATCGGATCCATCGCCATCTCCATCCCTGGAACCCCCTTTGAGTCGGCGGTTATGTGGATAACAAGGGCGATTGGAGGATAAGGAGGGGAGAAGGGTTGAAAAGATGGATCGTTTGGATTTCCGTATTCATTCCCGGCCTCTTCTACCTCCTCGAGTTCATGTTTTCCGGAACCCCTATATCCTTCGAGGGCCTTGCTGCTTCCGTCGGGAACTTGGCCATAGTTATCGGGGCCTTCGCCGTTGGGGTTGGGATAATAAACATATTTTCGGTTCATGGGAGGAGGATATCGAGGAGGGAAAAGGGATGGTTTAACAGCATTGTCATGTTCGCCACATTCGCGCTCGTCCTCGGCCTTTCGATGATCGGGGAAATAACCGGGGGGAACCCCTTGCAGTTCTATATAACATATGTAGCCATGCCCCTTGTTGCGACCGTCATGTCGCTCCTCGGGTTCTACATAACATATGCGGCATATAGGGCCTTCAAGTTCACCTCCACGGAAGCAGGGGTGATGATGCTTGTGGCTTTGATATGCATGCTCGGACACGATCCCCTTGGGAATGCCCTGACCTCGTTCTTAGAGCGAACCTCGTTCCATTTCCTGAGGTTTCCAATCCTTGCCCAGTTTATGATGAACTTCATGAACGGAGCGGTCTTCAGGGCCCTTGAGATAGGAATAGGGATATCCGCTATAGCGATGTCCATAAGGGTTCTCCTCGGATTGGAGAAGGGGTTAACGGAGGGTGCGAGGGATGAGGGCCCATGAGATAGACAGGAGGGCTGTATACCTTGCGCTTTTCATCGTCCTGATCATCCCCTTCCTGGTCAGGTGGAGGTTTCCAGTATACGTATCCCCGGAGACGAGGGCGTTTTACGAGGCCGTTGAGAGGGCGGACGATGGGAAGATCGTCCTCCTCATGTCCAACTGGGGGCCTGGGACGCAAGGCGAGAACGATCCGCAATACAGGGCTATAGTGAAGCACTTGCTGAGGAGTAGGAAGAGGTTTGCGCTAATAAGCCTAACAGATGATCCAATCCCGATAGCCATAGCGGATAAGATAACGCGGGATCTCATAGAGGAGGAGAGGAAGAGGTCTTCCGGGTTCAAGTGGAGGTATGGGGTGGAATGGATAAACCTCGGATATAAACCCGGGCCTTTAGGGACAACCCTCCAGGCGCTTTCCGCGGATATATGGAAGGTGGCGACGAGGGATTACACCGGGAAGGAGATAAGCTCCTTCGAGATAATGAAAGGCCTCCGGACCATGGCCGATGTCAGGCTCTTCATAACATGCGTGGCTGGAAGGGAGGCATTGGACGTCATAGGGATAGTCAAGTCGAGGTATAGGGAGCTCGAGGTTGTAACAGCAACGATGTCCATAGTCGCCACCTCCCTCTACCCATATCTCGACTCCGGCCAGCTTTCCGGAATGCTCGATGGACTTCGCGGGGCGAACGAATACGAATCCATGCTCGATCCCAACTCCCCGCCGTCTCCAAGGGTGAACGCGTTGACCCTCGGACATCTCTTCCTCATATCCCTTGTGATCCTTGGAAACATCGGATATATGAGGGCGAAGGGGAGGCCGAGCCCAAGGGTATCCATACCGCCCGTGAGGATGGCCGGGGAGAGATACATTATCCCAACGGCGATGGGGATGTTCCTCCTCTTATTCCTCCTCGATGCATCGTTGAACGGCTGGAGGGGATGGGAGAGGATGGGGATGTGGATAGGGGCGTTCTTTACGATAAGCGTCTTCTCCTTCCTCTTCGGGGATAACGTCCTCTACAAGGCCGTGGAACACGTTATAATAGGCGGGGCTGCGGCCCTCGGCCTTTACTTCTCCGTGAAACAGGTCCTACTGCCGAAATGGTGGATCCCAATGATAAAGGGGTTTGCGGGGGAGGAAGGGGGGAACTGGCTCCTCGTCTTCGCCCTGATACCTGGGGCCATGTGGTATTTCACATACTCCAGGAGATACAGGTGGATGAGCAAGATCATCGCGGGAGCGTTCATGGGGATGGGGGCCGGGATATCCCTCGGGGCCATGATAAGCCTTGTGATCCCGTTGGTGGTTGGGACCTTCAAGCCCCTTTCCAACCCGCTTAACCTCATCTACGTATCCGTGACGTGCGTCGTCTTGTCGTATTTCGTGTTTACGTTCGGGGAAGGGAAGGGGAGGGTAGGGAAAGGATCGAGATATATGGCGAGGATATTTATGATGATCGGGTTCGGGGCCCTTTTCGGAAACACGGTGGCAACACGTCTATCCTGGCTGATAGACAGGATAGCTTTCCTTTTAAGGCCTTTATCGGGCTGAAAGGACCTTGGAAGGTAAATCGTAATCATCCTCGTAGGGGCAGGCCCCCGTGCCTGCCCATGATTTCGGGCAACCACCAATAGAGAAATTGCGAAAGGCGGAAGGCAAATTGCGAAAAATGAGAAGTTGCGAAGGGCGGATTGATTATTTCGGATCAATTCCGCAATTCGCATTTCGCAATCCGCAATTCGACATCCCTTGTAGGGGCAGGCCCCCGTGCCTGCCCATGATTTCGGGCAACCACAGGGGGTTGCCCCTACAAGAGATCCTCCCATGCTCAAATGCCTTGTGGGTAACGCGGTCAGGACCTCGGAAGCCGGAGCTTGACTTATATCTCACGATATGATATACTTAACAACGAAAGGAGGTGGATCGATGCCGAACACGAAATCTGCGGAGAAAAGGCTTCGCCAGAACCGGAAGAGGTATATGAGGAACAGGGCCATAAGGTCCATGGTTAAGACCTATACTAAGAGGGTCCTCCTCGCCAAGAGCTTAGAGGAAGCCAGGAAAGCCCTCTTCGAGGCGGTCAGGATCATAGACAAGGCGGCATCCAAGGGTGTGATCCATAAGAATACCGCATCGAGGAAGAAGTCCAGGCTTTACACGTTCGTCAACAAAATGGAGAAAGAGGCGGCGTTGTCGGAAGCATAAAGGGGAGGGGATATTGTGAAAAAGAAGGAAGTCGATTACAGGGATTTCCTGAAGGAGACCTTTGAGGTCCTCAAAGACCAGGGGCTTCTCCTCGCCTCCGTAGATAGAGCCGGGAAGCCGAACGCCATGGCTATAGGCTGGGCAACGATAGGGGAGATATGGTGGAGGCCGATATTCATCGTGCTCGTAAGGCCATCGAGGTATACATATGAGCTCATAGAAGCCACGGGCGATTTCACCGTTAACGTCCCTCCTAAGGAGCTGGCGGAGATCACGGCCTTCTGCGGGAGCGTTTCCGGAAGGACCCACGACAAATTTGCGGAGAAGGGCCTTGTGGCTATCCCGGGGAGATTCGTGAAATCCCCTATAATAGACCAGTGCGTCATAAACTACGAATGCCGTGTGGTCCACAAGAACGACATCATCCCCGATTTCCTATCTCCCCAGATAAAGTCCTCGGCATATCCCTCCGGGGATTTCCATAGGGTTTATTTCGGGGAGATACTGGCCGTCTATGCCGATGAGGATGCGAGGGAAAGGATAAGGGGGCCGGAATCGAGATAAAAAGGGGGACACAGAACCGAACTCCGTGTCCCCCTTCGCCTTCCTTAACTAACCGAGCATCTCCTTCCTGACCTTATACTTGTATTCCCTCTCCCATGCCACTTTGGAGAGCTCCGAATACCTCCTCGAATATTCGCAGAGGGGTTCGTGCAGCTCCTTTATAAGGGATTCCGCCCCTTCATGGGTCGGATAGGCCCCGACATCCTCGACTATCTCCTTCAAGACCCAAGGCCTATCTATGAGCATGCATGGCATTAGAAGGTTCTCGTAGAACTCCTTCTGTCTCTCCCTTATGGCCTTGAAGAAGGGGGAGAGGAGGACTTCCTTCAAGCTCTTTCCGTATATCTTCTCAACAGCGAAGTGGCAGAAGACGCAGGGCTCGACATCGCCTTTGGCGTTTATGTGGAGGTATTTCCTGCCGCCCGCTATGCACCCTCCAACCCATGGCCCGTCGTTCCAGAAATCCCCTATGAATATGGGCTTGGTTGCCCTGAAATGCTTAAGCCTCTCCCTGACCATATCCCTTTGCTCCGGGGTGGCCATGAGCTCGATATCGGGTCCCCTTCCTATGGGGACATAGATGAAATACCATCCGAAGTAGCACCCTTTCTCGACCATGTGATCCATGAACTCATCGCTTGCGAGGAGTTCGGCGTTCAGCTTTGTTATAGTTGCGGAGAACCCATATATAACCCCCTCCCTGTTGAGGTTATCCATCGCATCCATGACCTTGGCGTAAACGCCTTTCCCCCTCCTTTTGTCCGTCTCCTCTTCGAAGCCCTCCACGCTTATGGCAGGATAGACGTTTCCGAGGTCGGCCAACCTCCTGGCCATCTCGCGGTCTATAAGCGTTCCGTTGGTGTATATCTGAAATGCGACGTCGTTATGTTTCTCGTATATGTCCAAGAGGTCCTTCCTAACGAAAGGCTCCCCCCCGGTCACGGTTACGAAGTATATGCCCATATCCTTGGCCTCGGTTATTATCCTGTCTATCGTTTCAAAGTCGAGCTCCTCCTGCTTCGTGTATTGGCCGGCGTAGCATCCTATACACGAGAGGTTACACCTCATCGTCGGGCTTATGACGATGAGGAATGGGGGCTGGATCCCCGTCTCTTCGCGGAACCTCTGTCTCTTCGGCTCTCCGAGGAGGAAGGAATTTATGAAGAAGCTCTCGGCTATGTGTTTCCTACAGTTAGGATTCACCTTTGTAAGTACCCTTAGGGCGAGCTCGGTAGCGGGTTCCCCGTTCTCGAACGCCTTTTTTATCCTCCTTATAACGTCCCTCTGGAGATCGGAGTTCGCTATCCTTTCGGCCATCTCGAACAACCTTATGAGGTTTTCGCGGGATGGTATGGAAAGCCCTTCTATTAGCTGCTTTATTATCCTGTTCATCGTTATGGCCTTGGAAAGCTTGGAGATGTTCTTCCTCGAGGGATGCCTGACAATACCCCATGCATGTTTCAGCATGAGGCTCCTAAGAGCTACCGAAGATGGATCACGACCAATCATGAACATAGTATCATTCCTCCCATCCGGAAATTTCCGTTTGGGGAGCGATAGCGCTCCCCGTTTGGGGGAATTATAGCATAGATTTCGGAGCTTGTCAAGGGCTTGGGATATGTCCGATCTTACGTCTAAAGGTCAGGTGCGACCCGCGTTACTCCCCAAAGGGAATTCGGGTAGTCTCCCTCTTGAATGTTTTTCATGGATTTGGTATAATTAAGGCAAAAAACATCTGGAGGTGAGGTTCATGAATAAGTTTGCCAAGCCAGGTG
>JGI20130J15133_1000589_pt1 | contig 33463 bp, 31 predicted proteins | sample WasSprMetagenome_FD_15133 | JGI IMG/M metagenome (IMG submission 15133) | reverse complement strand
GCATGGTGTTCCTTGCCCAAAGAGGAGCATGGTGCATGGAGCATGGTGCTCCTTGCCCAAGGAGGAGCATGGAGCATAGAGCATGGAGCATGGTGTTCCTTACTCTTTGCTCCTTGCCCCTTGCTCTTTGCTACCACAGGCATAAAAGGCAGGACCACGAGGTTGACAAATAAGGGCGAGTGTGCTATAATTATCAAAGCACAAAGGATTTTTGGGCTTTCCTTCCCTCAAACTTGCGAAATTCGTTGAAAGGAGCGTGGCGAAATGGGTTGGCTTGTTCTCGCTTTAACGATGGGAGTTTCGCTCGGGTTGATGGTTCGCCTTCCTCAAACAGCGATGAAGTTCCTCGATCGCTCACTCACCGCCAGTTTAGTCGTTATGTTGACAACCCTTGGAGTTGAAGTCTCTCAGAACCCAAAACTTGAACAAGCCCTTTCAGGTCATGGACTTTCCGTGGCGATTTTGCTGATAAGCGTTTCCGTCGTCAGCATCGCATGGGGATGGTTGCTTGAGCGAGGGTGGTCGTCGCTGTGGCGGGAGCGTTAGCGTTGCTCTCCTTCACAGCAGGTGTGTTGCTTGCCCGACTGAACCTTCTGCCAACCCTTATCCTCAACTCCGCCGACGGAATAGGATTCGCAGCACTTTGTTGGATGGTCTTTGCTGTGGGAGTAATAGTCGGTTCACAAAAAGACGTCTGGCACAAAGCACTTAAAGAAGGATGGAGATTGCTCCTGCTCCCTATAGGCACTCTTTTGTTGAGCGCTTTAACCGCTGGCTTAGTCGGGAAATTGCTCGGAATGCCGATAACCGTTGGAGCGGCAATTGGAAGCGCTTGCGGTTGGTATTCCTTGAGCGGTGTGGCGGTGGCGAAAGTTTGGGGCGCTGAAATAGGGTTAGTGGCTTTTGCCGTCAACTTCTTGCGGGAACTACTCGCTTTTTGCCTTATCCCACCACTCGCACGATTTTCACGCTTAGCAGCCATCGCTTTGTGCGGTGCAACTGCAGCCGACACGACTTTGCCGATCATCGCGAGATCAACCGACCCAAAGGGTGCATTGGTCGGGCTGATTAGCGGCGGGCTTATAACGGCACTCGTGCCGTTAACCATCGCGCTTCTAAGTTGGCTGACAAAGTGATTTGCCTTCTGCTGACTCGACACGGGGAGATCGCCCGAAATCTACCACCTGAAGAAGCGGTATGGGTCGTCCCACTCCTGAGGCGTATCCAAGTAAAGACCGGTCAACCATCGTCCTATCATCGGCGGGTCGCAGGGCACAATTCGGAAATCGGCCAACCACAATGTCCCTTTCCCTTCAAACCAAATTTGCAGCCGAGTGTTCTTCTCGGCGGTTCCTCTGCCGGGCAAAAGGAAGACAAACCGCCGCCACTCAACGGTCGGCATGAAACGCTTATACTCCAAAACGGCTTGCCAGTGTATGGTTTCCTGAACTGCCACGAGAACTTGCCTCAAACCTTCGCCCCGTGCCCAAAATTCCAAGCGATACCATTGACCTTCCCGGATAGGGATTCCGTGCTGTGCTAACATAACGGTAGCCCGACGCCCTTCTGGCAATTCGGGAACATCGATTCGCACGCACCTTTTCGGGTTTGTTGGTCCTAAATCTTCAAGTGCACATGTCGCATGCAGATTTTCCGTTGAAAGGATCCACTCATTCGGAACACCGTCCGAATCGGAGTCTTCCAGGAACTGCCCGTTTCTAACAATGGACGGTTGTCCGGAAGATACTACTGGGCTCGCAAACCTTTCAAGAAGCGGTGTTTGTGGGCGAACTCCCAAGCTTCCCAACAAGCGGCTTAACATGAAAGAAGTTCGGCGGAAAGTTTTCCGAAGGTTCTGCTGTTCCGTGGTCCAGTTGAAATACCATGGACTACTTCCCTCTTCAAATCCCGGATTTTCCAGCAAATTCGACGATCCAGGAGTTCGTGGCTGGTATGCTCCCTCGTAAAGCCGGAAACCGTCAACGCGGAGCCTAACTTCGGGCTGACCGATGTGCAGGTAGGCCTGCCAGCCCTCTGGGTAGGCTTGCTTCACCGAGAAGGTGAGATGTATCTCCGTCCATCGGTTTGGTTGGATGGTCACATCCTGCCCCTTAACCACACGGTCCCAAGGTGCCCCTGCCCGCTCAACTTCCAGCCGCACAGTTGCTGGCTCGTCAAGGGATTTTAAGCAGACAGCGAAAGTGTAATCCTTACCGACCTCACCGGCTGCTAACTTTTGACCGAATTGAGCCCATGGCACCGTTGCCATAACGATTTCGGCACAATGTTTCCCTTCGTAGGCCTCTTCGCTGGTAACGCGAAATTCAGGGAGATCGTGCGATCTCTTGACAAAATGCCACGGTAGCAGTTGGCAAAAGACGATGTTGTATTGGCGAGCCTGTCCTAAAACGCCACCCAAAGCATCGCATCCTTCGCACAACAAGGACAAAATTCGTGGGTCACGATTGTGCACATCTGCAGGGCCGATTCCAACGAAGGGCGATGATAAAGGCGGCGGCGAAAAGTAAGCGTTGATGTATTCGGCTTGCTCCATGCGAACCGTGACCGGCAAAAACGAGTTCGCTTCTTGCTCATCCAGTCCCAAGCACAAAATTTGCCCTCCAGCCTTAAGCCACTTTGCTAAGTCGGTTCGGATGTTGGAGAGCCGTTCACTTGCCCCCTTGCCTACGATGAGGACGTCCTTCGGCGAAAGGCTTTGCCCGATAAAATCAGCGACTTCGATGCCAAGTCGCTGAAGGTAGTTTTTCCCCTGCCGATCGCCAATGTAAAAAGCCCGTTTCTCGGGGATCACGGGATACTCTGCCGAGAAGACGGTTTTCAAGATGTTGTGCAGCAGGATTTCCGCTGCTGGGTCTGGTTCCGTTCGCCCCGTAACATCCATCTGGCAGAAAAGCACCATCCCCTTGCCCTCGCGGTATTCTAAGAGCGGGCTGTATTGGAGACCGAAGCCGCCATCAACGATGGGCAAAAAGTCACCCACACCAGGTTTCTCGATCAAGACCGAAGCCACATCGCCCCTATTCCCACATCTCCAAAGCCTTGGAACCTCAAGCCCGCACCACCAAACAGTTGGCGCTCCGGCGTATCGGTCGCTGAGCGTGTATTCCAGACGAGGTGGCAATAAAGTTGCCTCTCCGTGCCAATCGCGCAAATGTTCTTCCGTCAACCCTGCCAAATACGGATGGTCAGGGATGCGGCGGAAAACATTGCGCAGCCCATATTCAGCGACCCTGAAACCGAGCCGCTTTTCTAACACTCCCCCAGCCTGCTCAAAGACGATCGCTTTCAACCCGTCCCGAACGGCATCAAGCGAAGGGGCGGGATTTTCCAAAGTCAACGCCTTCTTCCCGATGATGAGGACATCAAACTTCCGAACATCGGAATCCGCCCGAACTGGCTGATAGCCAATTTGTATCCTGTCAAGGAGTTTCGCCGTTTCACCGTGGGGGTCGAAAAGCCCGATTCTTATCCTTCGCTTCCGAACGATTTCAGCCAATTCGCGCCAGTTTGGCTTGGACAGGACATGGATGACGAATTGGTCGCTTTGCCGCTCTCCCGTGCTGAATTGGAAATCCGCTGAAAGGATGTATTCACTCGTTGCAAGGTTGGAAGGAAGCGAAATCTTTACAAGCTGCCTTACCTGCTGCCCCGTTGGTATTTCAACCTCCCCTTCACCTCGCGCTAAAACCTTGCCTTTCGCCGCCTTTGCTGGAGAAGAACCTTCAACCCGCTGGCGAAATTCCCAACCCCATCGGCAAACAACGGTTTGGCGGGAGTTGTTGATGATCACCAGTTGCTTTTCAACCACGCTGCCCGGGGTGAAATTGTGAGCCTTGCTCGTGAACGCTTTCGGTGGACCGGAGATGAACGCCAAAAGCGGTGCGTTGTTCCGATAAATCGCTTCAGCAGCGAGGGTAGGCAGCCAATCGGAGAGTTCGTAAGCCATATCCATGCGCTCAAACCTTTCCTGAATGAAATCGGGGCTGTAGCCGGGACGCTGCAGGTTTTCCCAATCGGTGGGCAAGTCCACTCGTTGATTACGGGCAACTCCGGGTTTCAACTTCCAAAAGATATGGTGCTCCCATGGCGAGATCGCCGAAACTTCCCATGTCCTGAATGCTCTCCAACATTCGGTCAAGTAGCGAGCGAGGATCGGGTAGCGCTCGTCAAAGTCGCTTGAACCAAGTTGGTGCGGATAGTCCCATCGATGCCAAAGCCTTCCCTCACGAAACTGCCTTGCCTCCCAACGGAGATTCCGCTTCTCTTGTTCGCTGATTTTGTATGCCGAGTCGCCGAGGGATTGCGCGTTCCACTCGGCGAGACAAAAATCCCAAGGGACAACAGCGCTGCCGAACTCCCGATTCCCTTTATACCAACCCCGATACATCGCCCAATCCCAGGTGAAGGGCGCGCCATATTCGCAAAGGAAAAGCGGCTTAACCCCAACCTTCGACCAATGCTCGAACCAATCGCACAACTCCTGAATTGGAACCCAGTTAGGGTAGAAGTTGACGGTGTGCATGCTACCTAAGTTCCCCGAAGCGTGGTGGTAAATCACCCTTGTCGGGTCCAAAGAGCGCACGATAGCCTCAGCGCGAAGCGCCAATCGAGCGTTGTTGAACGACCAATCATCTCTCGGTTCATGGATTCCGTCGATGAGGTCTGGGTTCATGTCCTCACTGTAACCGGTCGCATTGTGGCTCATTGCATACATGACGACCGATGGATGCCGCCCAGCCACGCGGACATAAAACTCGGCGTGTTGTTTGTAGATGGATTCGGCATTTGGCGACCTCCAGTCATAGTGTGCAAAGTGCGGCATGGATAACGCGACGAGAATTCCGACATCGTCCGCAGCCTGTAGTATCTCCTCGAAACCCAAGTGGGAGCCCGGCAGACAGTCGTAGTTGTGGGTGTAGACGAAGTTGATGCCAAAACTTTTCAGTCGGCGAAGGCTTTCACATGCAGCCTCGTAAGTAGCCCAAGCGACGCCAACTTGAGCGTTGTCCAAAGGGACAGCGGATAGGAATATCCGAGTGCCGTTCAAGTAAAAGTCGCGACCCTCGATCCAAAACTCCCTAAAGCCCCAAAGCTGGGTCCAGAATTCGTCAAGGGTTCGTCCGGACCCGTCCAAAAGCGACACTTCAACCGAGTATTTGTTTCGCGGCGTGTGAATGTCCCAAACTTTCTCGGGTCGCCAAGGATCGGTGAACACAAACCGTCCATCCTCAAGTCCTCTGCCCCGAACCTCGGGCGAAATAACCTCATGGATCGCCCGGCTACCCTCTCTGACCACCATCTTCAGCCGGTATGACCTGTTGGGAGAAAGGTTAGCCACTTTCGCCACAACGGTGACCGTCCCGCGACGAAAGGAACTCTCCGGCCGAAGGTCTTCGATCCTTTCGCCTTTCGGCAAAGCCATCAGGAAGAGATCGCCGCACAATCCTCGCCTTGCGACCGAACCGCGAACCTGACGGGCTGCGGCGGTGTCGGTGTATGCCAAAATCGCCCCTTTAAGCGGCAGTGCCAAAACCAGCATGCTGAGTTTGTAAGTCTTCCCTGGCTCGCAAACCCCTGTTAAATCCACGGAGCCTGCCGGGAAAACGATTTCGCCTACCTTGCGCCCATCGATGAAAACGGCTGCGTAAGAGTTCACATAATCCGCATGCAGGAGAATTCGGCGGCCTTTCCATCGCTCAGGGATCGTTATTTGCCTCTGATACCAAGCGGCTGTAGTCGTTTCCAGTCGGACATCCTTCCACTTCGGATGCCGATACACGATTTGGCAGTCCTTTTGCATGTAGTCGGTGATGCCTGGCCAAGGACCAGGCACCTTGAAGTAACCCCAATCATCGGTCGGGACTTTTTCTATCTGGGACTCCGTAGGTTGCCACTGCCATAGACCGTTAATGCAAATCCTCTCGCGAGTTTCTGTTGTTTCGCGATAGGCCTTCTCGATATCCCAGACGACCTTAACCCCTGGCGGTAAGATTGCTTCCTCAGGACTCCTCCCGCCTTCAACTTGATCTCCCATCCCACCTGATAGGGCGGCGAAAGTGGAAAGGGCGATCCCCAAACTAAAAATGGGCATTGCCTCCCTCACAAACGCCATGTTTGCTCCCCCCTCGTTCTCCCCTACAATCCCTCTTTCACTTTAACGAGTCTTCGGGCACGAGCAACTCTGCAGGATGACGAGCTACAAATGGCGGGACATCGTAAAGTTCAACGATGCACCGCAAACTCCAAATCTGCAGCGCCCAAATCCGCCCATCCTCGCCCCTCGGCACCACGATGGAAAGTTGTTCGCCCGGCAAAATCGCTTGCTTTGCCATCTCCGACATCTCCCCATACTCCCGCACATCCTGCTCCACGATAACGGAAATCTGGTCGCCTGCCACGATGCCCTCCCGCCTAATCGCCGTCCCATCCGCCGTCCGTAGCTCTAAGGCCGAGCGCGGGTCGCCACCTGATACAATGCCGATGACGAAATGCTTTGTGCCTTTGGGCACGAAAAAGTAAAGGGGTTCACCCCTTGGCAGCCACAAACGCAACGGCATCCGCCGCATTTCCCCCGGCTCGTCAAACCGCCCGCACCAAACCGACAGCGGACGACGATCGAACTCCATTTGCGCTGCTCTCCAATAACCCGTCCCCGGCTCAAAAGCGTAAATCCCATCCACAGGCAAAGCGACGGCGACCGTCGCCGGTTTCCCCTTCTCCGCCTTGACCACCCCTTGGGCGATCGATCGACCATCGTTCTCGCCGCCTGGTTTGCCGGTTATCAGCCGACGCAAAGTCCATCGACAATCAACGACGTGACCCGCATCAAAGGGCGTGTAAGTCAGCGAGATCGTTTCGTCTTTGCGCCCGGCGAAATAGTGGATTCCGCTTTCCACGAACAGCGCCGATCGCTCCACATCTCCCCACGCTTTCACTGCCTGGGGCAATCGTTGAGCGATTGGGACGAGCCGACCTCTAAACCGTCGCCCTTCGATCTCCACCGTAATCGGCACGAGCCGTTTGAGCCATCGCAAGTCGTCCTCAAATAGCCTTTGCACTTCCTCGTCGGACGGGATATCCGTTCGCTCTGCCTTCCACGCTTCCGTCTGCTTTAAGTCAAACCCTTCGATGTGCTTCAAAGCGGCAAAGCGGTGGTCAAACCATTCGGTGAACAGCATCGGGAACGTGTGCACCAAACCAGTGTCCATGATACGGCGAGCGAAGACAGCACACTCTTTCGCCTTGGCAACGATTTCCTCAGATGATGCCACCAACTTGCCCCATTGATCCCATCGCGCCGTTCGGTCGTAATCCAACCACAAACGCAAAAGGTGCAGATACATGGCGATGCGGTTAAGTCGTTGTTGCACCTGCGGGTCGCTTTCCAGACGATAGGCTTCCTGCAAGTCCTGCATCGCCAAGAGCAATCCACGTGCCGAAAAGCGCTCCCCCCTTGCCCATCTTTCGTAAAGCCTTCGCATCGGCTTTGCCGCCCTCCCAAACGCCTTCTCACAAAAATCCTGCACCAACGCCTTTGGATCGAGGTCCGGCCTCCACATCAGCTTCGCCGCCATCCAATAGCCCAATCCGTTCGGGCCCCAGTTGCACGAAGCCTCTGCCGTGTAACCGACCAACCCCAGTTCGTGGTAGTGCTTGATAGCGTTCGCTAATTCGTAAATCCGTCCTGCTTTGGCAGCACCGGGCAAATCAAAGTCCCAAGCGTAGATGCTGAAGTAGTCGTAGAGGCCGACTACCGCACCCAATTTGCGGAATGCTTGGACTTGTTCGTCAAATGTCAAATTCGTATAACGAAATCCTGTCGTGATTTCCACATAGACATTGGGCAGCAAAGGAAACTTGGGCGGGTCGCTGTGGAAGGCATAAGCGAGGAGCCCGACGAATTTATCGGGAAACTCCTTGCGCACGGCTTCTGCTACCTTGTTGGCGAGGAAAAAGGCTTGATCGCTGGGAGAACCGATAGCCCTACAGTTTTCACATTCGCAATAACCGCCGCCATCGTTTGGCTCAACCGATGCCATGATGCGCTTTGGATCTTTCCGGAACAAATTAAGCACGCCATCGATGACGCGCCGCTGCACTTCAGGGTTGCTGACGCAAAGTTGTGTTGGTCGCCTTTTGCCACTAACAAGGGCAAACCATTCGGGATGCTTCTCAAACTCTCCGTGCGTAATGTAGCGTTCGTAAGCATGTCCGCAGTCAACAGGAAGGTCGCCGTATTGACGGTTGTGCTTCATCCACGCTTCGTAATCTGCCGCCAGCTTGGGCGTTCTCGGCCCCCACTCATACCAGATGTTCCGCCACCTAAAAGCGGGCTTTTCCCTCAAGTTTAACCGCACCGTCAGGTTGGGTTGCTTTGGAATAACCGTCCAAACTGGATCGGGGAAAAACCATCGGCAGCCGATGGCTTCGAGGAAGGCGAAAACAGCATGGCGCAAACCTAAGTCCGTGTTGGCAAGCAGCCAAAGCCTTTCCCTTTCCGTGCGCACAACGAAACCCTCGTTCCCCAAACCGTTCAACCGTTCTTTTCGGGCTTGCTTGGGGAACTCGCTGGATGTCCCTAAGACGATCCCCTTCGCTTCCGGTGAAAAAGCCTCGATTTTCGGCTGGACACCGATGACTTCTCCCAGCCAACGTTGTAACTCCTGGGCAATAGGCATCAACCTTTCCTTCGCTTTTTCAGGAAGCAAGATTGCGACCTGCGGTTGACCCCTTTGCGCCACCACGAAGGATGGCGTTGAAGTCGCATGGGCAAAGGATGCCGAACTCAACGCCAAGATCATCAACCCGATTCGCATCGCATCAACCCCCTAATCCTAATTCCGAAGTTCTTGTCAGATAACCGCTATCATTAAATACGTATCTAAGCGTGGAACCTCAACCTCTATAAACCCATCCCTTTCGTGGATCGGCAAGGCGATTTCCTCGGGGAGAAGCAATGCCTTCGTGAGGGATTTGCCATCCCTCTTTATCCTAATCTTTATATAGAAAACGGGGATGTTGGGAAGCTCGGATTGGAAATTCAGCAGATTGATTACATATCCTTCCTTCTGCTTAAACATCGTTATCTCAACCGATTTGGGAGCCTCGGCTTCAAAAGAGAAGCCATCGCTCACTAAGCTCTTAATCAACCTTATGAAAAACCCCCTATGCCTTTCCTCACCAACCATTTCCAACGGCCCCGCCGCCCATATAACTTCCCCTTCCCCGAACTTCCTCCACACTATTGCGGGATAATCCGTCTCCACCCCAGGCGGATTCGAATGAATGGAGACGCACCTCGTTTTGTCCTGAGGGTCGGTATAGGGAAGCTTTATCTTCGCTATAACCCCTTCCTTCAAAGGATTTGCGATGATCTGGGGATGGAAAAGCAAGAGGGGATATCGAGGCGTGATGTCGCCAAATAGAAGCGGATTTTCCACCGCTGGGCTTATGTAAGTGACGACCTCCCTTGTTTCCCCCCTATGGGAAACACCGAAAACATCGGCGAGGAGAAAATCGCTCCTTTTCCCCTTTTCGCCGAAGAGGGAGGTTTGATAGCTCGCGTAAATCCTTCCTCCCAAGGCAACATAGCCTCTCAGCGCTTCCGCTTCCTCCTCATCTATAAATAGGACGTTTGGCAATATTACCGCTTTATAATTCCGAAGTTTATCGAGGTTCCTTTTAGTTATCACCCCAAAGGGGATATGGGCGTTTATAAGGCTTTTCACGGCATTTAGAGCGCAGTCAAGATGAGGCTGCTTTCCCGATGTCTCCAAGACGCTCTTGCCGCTATCCTGAGGAGCGAACTTGGATTCGAAGCTGAAATAAACCCCCACATCCTGAACAAGCTCCCCACCGATGAATTCTTCATATCTTTCTATCTTCTCGTAAATCTCCCCCATCATCTCATAGACCTTCTCGTTCAAAGTTCCCATGGGGTCTATGGCATCGATGAACAGGAATGCACCGCCGTTTGCTATGGCTGAGAAAGCTTGCGCCTCTAAAAGCTCCTTCGGCTTCGTCGTTGTGTGGTCGCTGAGGTTTATGCATCTGCTCGTCATAAATTCAAAGGGCTGATTTTCCGTCAGATTGTAATAGAGCTTGCAGATGAAGGATTCCTGCAGGGCCCCACCGTAGAAATCACCGCCGCAGTAATCGCTTGCCGAGGCAATCGCATCCGTTACGCCGAGAACCCAATTCGCTACGCAGGTTGAGAATTGATGCTCAACGGAAACCTTTGGCTTTAGGCTCTTCACCTCCTCGCTCATAACCCGAGCGAACTCCGAGAGCCATTCTTCCCTCTTTTTCTGAAACCCCATCCACTCGGGACTTTCCCAATTTATGATCTTCGGCATTTCCTTGCCGGTTTCCCGAAGGAACCTCTCCTGACAGGATTGACAGTAGCAGACGACCGGCCAAAACGTCATATCGAAGAAAATCCCCTCAAAATCGTAGTTCCGGCACAGCTCCTCCACTTGGCTCAAGGCGAAATCCCTGTAGCCCGAATTCGGACAGCAAACTCCATAGCGACCAGTCCACGCCTTAGCTTCTCTCCCATCGGCGAGCATCATCCTCCATTCGGGATGGTTATCATAAGCCCAATTGTTATAGATGAGGCTGTAATAGATGACGACATTCATCCCCTCCCTATGGCAAAGCTCTATCAATTCCCCCATTATGTCCCTTCCCTTTATCCCCCTATGCATATGACCTTTTTTCGTCCTCCAATAGCAGTGCCCGATATGGGAGTTAGCGTAAATCATAGCCGTTGATACATTCGCCCTTTTCAAGAGCTCAACGTAATTTTCCGGCTCAAGCTGGGAGAGAAAGCCCTCATCCCAATCCTCAATGTGCATATCAACGAGGTTTCTCCTGAAATCCCTCTCAAACCATTTCCTTGATTTCATAATTTATCCCCTCCTTCTTTTTACCGTTATGGCATTATTGCGTAATTAGTGAATTTCGGAACTCGGAATTAGCTCAAGGCGCATGAGAGGTCAACTTTCCAACTCCTGCACTTGTTCCGGGTTAAACAACTCTTCCAGCGTATTAGCCCAGTAGGGAAGCAGACCCTCGATACTCAAAATACGGGCTTTGTAAATCTCAAGCGCCCAGCCCTTTGCCCTTCCATCAACAGGGGCCTTCAATTCTAACTCATAGCACTTCGTGTCCCCCAGGTCAACGAACTGCTGCACAGCTGCCACCGGATACCCGTCGGGGTCATAAAGGGTCGCCCTATGAAACCCTTCACCTATGACCTCAAGACGTAACATGACCTCTCGTGTCCCTTCCTTCACAAAGCCGAAGGCACGGGGTAGAGATTTGGATCGTCCACCGTAACAGTGTTGTGCGACTTTGTGGCGGCGAGTTCCTCAGCCTCTGGGGTCCCATAGATGTAGACGCCGGGATCGATTAGAGCAAGCCTGCCGTAAGTACAGACAATAATGCTCAAGGCATCTCGATGTCCGTGGCTGCCATGTGGACCACAGCGGATGCCCATATAGTGAGCATCGGGCTGCCAGCCGGTGCGTATATAATAAAACCCACCGTGAGGAAAGCCAACCGACTTAAGCTTCGGCTGCGTGCCTTTGCGCCCCCCAGTTGCCACGAACAAGAAATCGTCTCGCTTGAAAAGCCTCGCTCCCCATTCAAGGTCTTCTGCCTTCATCTGTGGGTTAGCATCGCCCCAGATGGGCAAGGTGCCGTCAGGCAACACCGAATACATCACGAACTCAAACATCCGCTCCGTTATCTCCCTCAACTCCTCCGGTATTCTAAGCCCCAGCTTCTGTAGCTCCTGTTCTCGCTCAATTATATTAGCGTATCGTCTCATCACCAAAGAATGGTAGTTAATGCTCGGTTCCTGTAAGACGCCATCAGGACGCACCGTTGAAAGGGCGTTGTCTATGATGGTTCTCAGACCCTTCTGAACCCATGCCTTCGCTCCTTTGAACTCGGGGTAGGTGAGCCCGAAGTCGAGGAGCGCTTCCGCCATCTGGGTCTCCCAGTTACCGCCGGCATGCATCCGCTCCAGCACCTCTGCCATCTCACCCAAGTTTATTATGAACGCCGCTCGGACATCCAAGCTAAAATAAGGGGAATTCACGAAGGGCGCATAGAAGGCGAATCCGTGTCCCATCCGTGCCCCAATGGACAATCCCGACCAAATAGAGCCGCCAGCAATACCAGGTGAAAGGGCAGCAGGTATGGTCTCATCGGGCTTAAAAACACCGGCTCGAATTGGCGAGGGGTAGTGGATGAAAAACTGCATGAGCATATCGTTAAAGGCTTTAGCGTATTTCTCATTTCCGGTTCGTCTGTAAGCCTCGGCTAAAGCCTTCCGTAAACCGGCCCTTGTCAAACCTACGCCTCCACGCTCAGGCCACCAAGCGAAGTGGTTCCAGTGCGGACCAAGGTCAACGATGGTGCCATCCGCCAGCCGATGCTTCTGTTCACAAGCGAGGTCGGCCTCGGTAGTATCGTAGTCCGGATCATATAGGGGTTTCCCCCTTTCTTCGGGGATGAGGTCTTTGCGGCTTTCGAAATGTCGGACGAGCTCCCTTATGGCTCGTTCCCAGTCACGCTTTTGGACTGCCTCCCTTACGGGTTTCAAGCTCCGATTCTCCAAGTTAAACCTCCCTAACGCTTCTTGATAAAGTTTATCACGGTCACAGCGCTTGCGCACATGGATTTGGAACCAAAGGTCGAAGTTCTGCGGTTCACCACCTATATAGGCACATCCATGTGGATAATCGTCCCGAGAAATCCCAATCCCATACAGTTTTCCATCACCATTTGCAAAGCCCGGACGCTTGCCGGAAAAGAGCCATTCCCTTGGCAACACCGCTGGACGAAGCGGCTCAACTTCAACGCTGAGCTCAAAGTAGTAGGAACGATTGGGCTGGACACGTGCATCCAGTGTAAACATCGGAACAGCTCCTTCCCACATCCGACGGTGGTAAGGTATCCCAAATCGAGCGTATGCGGTGCGTTTCTGTGGACTGTCCCAAAGCGTCATCACGAGAACCTCATCGGGCTGCCAGGACTCATGCCAGAACGCTTGCCACACCGCAATGCGAAAGACTTTTCAACTTCGTCGCTCACAAGGAAAGTCTGTCCGACAGGCTTGCCAGGCTCAATGGTGCAAAACCGATTTTCGTCCCGCGTCAAGGTATGGTGGTCGAGTTTGATACAGTTCAGGATTTCCTCAAGCACCGGACCGCACAAGCCATCCGATGCCGTGAGCAGAATGAGGATGATGAACAACGCTAGCATATGAACACCCCTCCCGCCACCCCCTCCTACCTTGAAACCCATCCCAATCACCTCCGCGAATTCCACGGGATTAGCTAACTCCAGTCAAATACTACGCCGACGAACTCATCCTGACGCTCACGAAGCCCATTGTAGGCCTCAGCACATCGTTCCGGGCGCATACGATGCGTAAGCAGCGGTCCGACTTTCAACTTTCCGTCGGCGATGAGCTTCATGTTGATTTTCGTATTCCTTTCAATGCTGTGCTTGTAAATCATGGCATTTTGCTCGCTTGGCAAGGTATCGCTTCGCCTTTCCTTAACCGGATAGCGCCATTCATGGGCACCCTTAAAAGCGATGCAACCGTAACCTGCTAAGTGAATCCTTTCAAGCAACTCGGTGACATTCGTCTCAAGTTCCCGCTTAAAGTATGAGCCGAGCAAAACCACCTCGCCATACTTTGCCGCAAGTCGAGGTGCTAAAAGCGTTGCCTGAGGGCTGCCGGTAGCATCGACAACGACCTGACAGCCAGCCCCATCTGTCAAATCGTGGATAGCTTTCACAGGGTCCGACGATGAAGCATCTACAAGCTCTTCAACGCCGCATTCGGAAGCGATCTCTAAGCGTCTTCGTATCCGTTCGATCCCGATAACACGGCAGCCAGCAAGTTGAAAGAGCTGTGCAGCCATGTTACCAACCACACCAAGTCCTATGATCGCAACCGTATCGCCAAGCTCGGCATCGCTGACACGAAGCGCAGTGATGGCTATGTTCGCCATACGCGTGAAAACCGCTTTAAATGGATCTAAACCCTCGGGCACCTTCATAGCCAAGACATTCGATTTAGCATGGCTGGCATGATTGCTGTATGTCAAGATGATGTCTCCAACTTTGAGGCCTCCGACCGCATCGCCAACCGCTATGACCTCGCCAACAGCACCATAACCGGGACGAACTGGAAACGGCGCCCAATCGGCTAAGCCGGCAAGGCAAGCGAGCTCCGTCCCCGCTGAGATAATGCTCGCGAGCGTCCGTATGACCACCTCATCGGGCAATGGCGTTAGGTCAACATCGACTTCCTCAAGCTGCACAACATTTGGCGCAGTAAAAACAACCCGACGCACAACAGCCATCTTGCTCACCTCCTAAGGAACTTAAAGTATTTTGTCATTTGAAATCATTCATATGGACTCAACAGGTCTAATTGCTACACCTACCCTTTGAGCTATGATCGCCAAAAGTTTTTGCTCCAACCGTTCCGAGATATGGACTGGCAGCGGCTCTCCCTTCAGCGCCTCGATGCAAATCCCTCGGGCAAGGTCAACTTCGGTCTTCGCCCCCCTCCCGCGCCAAGCGCTAAACATCTCACGGGCAAAGATTTTTGGCATCCAAAGCTCTTTCCTCCAGTGCGCTACCGTTTGTTCCGTCCCAGTGAAAACACCGCCGTGCCCGACCTCTTTGATGGTCTCAAAAGCGAGCGTTGCCTCGCTCACATCGAACCCCCGCACGAACCTGTTCAAAACATCGACGATTTCCCGGTCTATGACGAGTTGGATGGGCGAGTAAACTTCATCAACCGATAACAACCCGCAACTTATATTGGCGCGCCCGCAGGCGATTAATGAGGGAAGGGAGTTCAACGCTTTTTCAAAACCCGCCTCAGGTCCCGGCCTTTTGGCATCGGAGTGGCCGGTGTGTGGAAAGAAGTGAGCGCCATAACGACGAGCCATCTGAGCCATAGCGACATTGCAAAGTTCCTTCTCCGGACGACCGTAAGACTGCATCAGAGTTCTCATGTCAAGGGGCGAAATTGCACTGCTGAACTGCAACCGCTTCTCACCAAAATAGGCACGGTAAAGGATGTTGATGAAGATATTTTGAGCTAAATGCTGCGCCAAAGCACCGGCAATCGTCACAGGGGCATTGCTTCCGAGCACCGACATCGTTCCGACGCCAATCCTTAAGCCCCGCTCAGCGAAGAACAGGAAAATCCTCGCCTCCTCCGCCGAGAACCTGAGGGGAGAGAAGAGATGGATGTGAACCGGGCTAATTACTCGTTGGACAGGGACATCTTTCTCGGAAGCGAACGCCTCCGCCATCTCAAGCACAATCGGAGCCCAACGGACATTGTTAACGCTTGCGCTTGAGAGTCCTGTGAACTTGAGGGCTAAGTAATGAAAGAAAGGCACCAAAGCTTCATGAGGGACTTCGTCGACGGGGAAGACATAAGCGGAGCCGAAGCCCAAACCGATGTAACGGGCGACTTTAAAATACCTGAGGATATTGACAACGGTTAAAGGGCAAAATTCGTCCGTTTCGGGATCGAGGTAGTAACCGAAGTAGATCGACGCGCTGCCGCTAACATAAGGTTCCGCACCGTCCCAGTCGAACCACTCCGATGAAGCAAGGAAATCCTCAACGAACCTTTGGGGGAAGAAAGCCGCTTGCTTTGCTCGGTCTACCCGAGCGCCGAAATCCGCGAGCTTCGTCAAAACTTCCTCGTTTTCAACTTTAACCCCAACCTCGCTCAAAATCCGAAGCGCTATCTCGTGCAACTTTTCCTCTTCTCGTTCAGACAAAAGTTTCCAGTTTCCCCACATCCTCATTTCTCACACCCCGCAAGCTCAGATTCAAGCCCGACGCTTACCTTTCGACGAAGCAAAGGCCATAAGATTTACGCAGTTGACCTTGCACCACCACGCTATTATGATGACACATGAACGGAAGCTTGTCAAGAGATTTGAGCTGGGAGAGGGGGACTTGTAGTCGAAATCTCGGATATCTGTGTTATAACATAGAAGGAGGTATGCAGTCGATCCGCAAACCCTGACAAAAACGCCTGGCGACAACCTAAGCAGGTTCGCCAAAAGATGGAGGTGGTAAAACTATGATGGTTTGTCCTGCTATTGCGTTCTCGGCCTCTTTACCGATGTTGGTGAGCGGGATGATGTTGCAAGCGATGGGCTTAAGAAAGGAGAGCCGAATTCCGGCCGTCGCTCGCCCGCCTCAGGAAGTCGTCCAGCAATTCAACCTGTCACCGTTCTACAAAAAGTTCGTAAGCGCTGGCGGCATTCCCGTCGTCGGGTCGGGAAAAGCCTCCGATTACGCCCTCCTTGAAGCGGCTTATATCGTAAACAGCATGCTTGCCGGGCGAGAGGATTTGAGGCAGGCGATCATCCACAACAAGATACGGGTGGCCGTCATGGCGCCGACCGAACTGACGACCGATATACCGGAGCACAGCGATTTGACCCCTAAGGACTACTGGGATAGGAGGGCGCGAGGATTAGGAGCGACGGAAATCAGGCCAGCGACAAGCTGTGGGGAGGAGAACCTGCTTTGTTACCCGGGCGACCCTTATTTCGGCGAGAGCATACTCGTCCACGAGTTCGCCCATACAATCCACGAGATCGCCCTTGCCGAAGTCGACCCGTCCTTTGACGCTCGCTTGAAGAGGGCATATGAGCAAGCGATGCAAGAGGGGTTGTGGCAAGGGACTTACGCCGCCGCAAATCACCACGAATACTGGGCTGAAGGGGTTCAAATCTGGTTCCACGCTAACAGGACGCTTATGCACGAACACAACTTCGTCGGCACGAGGGAGCAACTCAAGGGATACGACCCGAGGCTCGCTTCGCTACTGGAGGAAGTTTTCCGCAACAACGATTGGCTTTGGGTTCCACCAATCGCTCGCGGCGATCTGGAGCATTTGACCGGCTTCAACTTCGGCAAAGCGCCGAAGTTCGAGTGGCCTAAAGGGCTCGAGGAGCGATACAGGAAAATTCAGGCTCAAAGGGAAGCCGCTCACAGGGAACCAACTAAACCGCCCCAAACCCAGACGGTCATAGTGACGAAGAAAACGCGAACTTGGATGTTAAAGGACGAGCGCACATTTGAAGCGATGTTCGTCAACGAAGCGAACGGTTTCGTTATCCTGCGAACCGAAGACGGACGGCTTATGGCCGTTAGGCCGGAGGAGTTGAGCGCTCCGGATTTGCGCTATGTAGAGGTCATCCGCCAAATCTCCAACGATTTTAGAGTTTGGCGGCTTGAGAACATCGACGCCGACAAAATGGCCCCTCCAGAGTTGAAGGAATCGCTCCCCAAAACGCTGGTCGGCTCCTTCGCGAAGATCGTGAACTTCGACGCCCGCTTTTCCGAAGCGGTCTTGGTGCTCATCCGAGACGATTTCAAAATCCGAAGCTATCCGCTGAGGGTTTTCAGCCAAGAGGATCAAGCCTATGCTCGCCAGAAGGAAGAGGAGAGGAAGGCGAAGCTGCCCCGAAAGCCCATCGTTGAATACGAAATCTGCTGGGACGAATACGCTTACCATCCCGAGCACGATAAGGGCTCCTTCAACTTTGAGACGACGCCACACTTCATCTTCTTCTACGGCAACGACCGAACAGGTAGCGGACGAGTTCTGTTTGAAGAGCCCGGCTTCATGGAACGCAACAAACGTTACTTTGAAACCCTTTGGGACTTTTACGAGAACGAGTTGGGCGTGACGATGCCTTACTCCAAATCTGACCGCAAATGCAAAATTCCGGTCTACATCACGGGGACTGGATTGCCGAAGCACAAAGAAGGTTGGGCATTCGGGGCAAAAGATATCGTGCTTCACCCGCACGCTATGGGAGAGGGTTCAAGCGTCGTCCCGCACGAATTCTCCCACAACATCCAGTTTCACTCCGGTGGTTTCCGCAACAGCCCGTATGTCGGCTGGTTCTGGGAATGCCACGCCAACTGGAGCGCCCACCAATGGCATCCCGCTTACCCTGCTGCTTTGGAAGGTTATGTTGACCGAGCCCATTACGAACTGAGTTCAACGCGCATGAACTACGGCTCTTGGGTCTTCCTGCAATACTTCGCCGAGCACCCGCTTTTCGGTCGCTCGTTCTGCTACCGGATTTGGGAGGAGAACCGAAAGAACGAGCGAGACGAATCCATCGAAGACCCGTTCCAGACCATCATGCGCGTCGCCATTGAGATGGGGGTTTTCAAAGGGGATGGATTGAAAGGGTTCGGCGACATCATCGGGGAAATGGCTGCCCACATGGTCGCTTGGGATTTCACGCACCAGTATTTCTACCAAAGGGCAATGCTGGGGCATCGAAAAGGCAACGTCGCTGCGGGACGATTCCGCGTGGTCCTTCAACCTGTCCCAGACCGCCCCGGCTGGTTCAAGCCGATTTACAGCCACGCCCCTCGCCAGTTCGGAATCAACATCGTTGAGCTCATCCGCGACCCGAAGTTCAACGAAGTTGAGGTCAAATTTGAAGGGATTGTTGATGAAGCCGAAGGCTCTGACTGGAGGGTCACGCTTGTCGCTGTTGACGAAAACGGCGAACCACGATACAGCCCGATGCTCAGGGGAAGCAAGGGAACGATCGGGATGAAGCTGAAACCGACGGAGCACCGGTTAGCCCTCGCCATTGCGGCGACGCCGACGATTTATAAGCCGATGGAGTTCCGACCGGGTTACAACATGAAACGCCGCCATCCTTACGAGATTTCGTTCAAAGGCTGTTACCCTGCGAAGAAACCGCCTTTGCCAGATTTCTTTGAAATGCCTCAAGTTGAAGGGGACTATCATCCAAATGGCGGCGGGTTCGTAGCGAAGACAGCGAAGGTTTCTCCGACGGCATATGTAGGTCCAAACGCCAAAGTGCTCGGCAACGCAATTGTTGAAGGGATGGCACGCATCGAGGGCTTCGCCGTTGTCCGGGACCGAGCAGTCGTCGCCGACAACGCGATCGTTTCCGGTTTCGCCGTCGTGAGGGATAGAGCGAAGGTCCTTGAAAATGCCAGGGTCAAAGATTGCGCAATGGTTGGCGGTGAAGTTGTGTTGAAAGGGAACGCTCGAGCCATTGAATACGCCCATGTCCTTGGAAACGGCACCGTCAGTGGGGATGTCATCATCAAGGGTTTCGGCGAAGTTCACACGCGATCGGAAGTTGAACTGACGGGCTGTGTCGTCGCCGGTGAAGACCTTGAAGTCCACTTAGTCGGCTATCCAAAGCCCAAGATCGAGTACGGGCTCATTTACGGTTACAACAACGCCGAAATTTTGCAGCGCGAACTGCAGGACAACCACTACCTTTACGCTTACTGGGATTTCAGCCAGCCTCGGAAGCAACTGTTAAAGGACGCATTTGCCGATAACGATGGCGTTTTGCGCGGTGAACCGAAGCTCGGGAAGGAACACAACCGATGCTACATCCAATTCAACGGCAAGGACCAATATGCAGTTGTTGAAGGGCACATCGTTGACACTTCGGGGATCACCTTTGACCTTTGGCTCTGGTGGGAAGGCGGAGCGGGCGAGCAATTCGTTTTTGCCTTCGGTTCAAGCGACGGTGCGGTGATGTTCACGCCGAACAAATCAGGCAAAGCGGCGCTTATCGTCCGCAAGGGCGAATCAACCCAAAGCGTAGAAGCGACCAAACCTGTGCCGGTCCGGAGATGGACGAGGGTCACGATCGCTTGGGGGAACGGAGTGGGACGTATTTACTTCGACGGCGAATTTATTGGCGAAGGCAAAATCGGTTTGAAACCAGAGGACATCAACGCCCGTTTCGGCTACATAGGCAGGGGCTTAAGGGGCGGATACCTCAAAGGTCGGCTGAGCGATTTCGCCGTTTTCAGGAAAGCGTTTGAAAGCTCTTCCGAAATCCCAACCGCAGCCCACTGATACAAGGGAAGGACCATCGTGCCGTCGGGAATGGTCACTTGCCACCGAAGTAGACCGTTAAGTTGTAGTTGGTAACCTGCTCAGCGAGGAAACGAACATCCCCTTCGGCCATCAGTCCGGTTTTTACGAGGAAGTCCTTGTTTTCCTCAAAAAGCTTGCGGATGCTTAGCTCAACCTCCCGTCCCCTTTCCCTATCCCTCGTTATCTTCACATGATACTCGCTTTCCTTCGCTAAAGCGCAATAACGAACCCATAACTTCATAACTTCAATCCGCTGCCTTAAAACCTCATCGCTTCCGACTTTTCCTATGGCTTCGTCCAGCTTCGCTTCAAGCTCCCTCAGCCTTTTGATCGGCCTGTCGGCATAATGCGCGGGCGACCACATCGGCCATTTCATCTCCTCAAACATGAGTCGTTCGGCTTCCTCCCTAACTTCGCGGACGATTTGGGCTGCAGGTCCATAGTAGTTCTGGAAAAAGTCTCGTTTCGCCGCTTCGATGTTCAAGTTGATGTCCCATAGCAATTTGCAGTATAGCCATTTGCGCAATGGATCGGGGAAGAAGACGCCGGAGGGCGGGTTGCAATCAAAGAAGCCGTTAAAACCTTGAGCGAGGTAGAAATGCATCTCTTCCTTCATATCCTCCGGCTTAGGGATGAGGAACGTCCTGCCGGCGGGAATGTGACCAAGCAACACAAGGTCGAAGTAATACTCAAAAACCGTTCGACTCCCTTTGAAGTCTCCGAGATATTTCCGCCACCGCTGGATGTTCTCCCGATAAGCGACATTGACGGAATGCTCGTTGGTGATCGGCCCATGCATTGAGGCGCCCCTCGGCCTGGGAGCGTAAAGCAAATCCATATCCTTTCCCATCTCAAGCAACTTCACTTGCTGAGGCGGTTCCTCGCTTCCGTGATATGCAATCCAACCGAAGACGCCTTTGAATCCGCGAGCCTTTAGCAACCGCCAGATTTCGTTGTGGATGTGGATATACCAGTCCGTCGGTGTCCATCCTCTCGCTTTGCATTTATCGCATTGGCAAAGCGACAAGTCCGCTGTGTCCGCCGACCACATGCTGATATAGTCCACGTCAGGACAATTGGCGAAGACCCAATTAACGGCGTTCTCTACGAACCACTTGAAAGCGTCGGGATTGGAGAAGCAAAGGCTCTGTCCAGCAGGTGCATCCCAAGACGGGTTTGGACGGCGAACGCCTTTTTCGTCGGCGGGCAACCAATCTTGTTTGTCCGAATAGTCCATCTTCACAGGCGGTCGCCCGTCGGCGAAGAACTGATGCTCAATGAGTTGAGGCCAAATGTGGCCCCATCGCCAAGTCTTAAGCCCAATTCTCTTGATGAGCTCTTGTCCTTTCGGGTCTTTCGTATAGCCAGTGAAGTTGAAACCCCAGCAGGCATTGAGTTCAGGGCCGCCGAAAGATGGCAAGCGGTTTTCAAAAGCGGGTTCCCTCAAGATATCAAGCCCAGCACGGACGGAAAGATCCTTTTTCCTCGAGATGACGACGCCTAAAGGTTCAGGACCGTAAAATCGGCAGCCCAATTCCTCCAGCAATGCATATGCGCCGTAAACGCAGCCCCTTGGGACCGAAGCCTCAATAATAAGTTCGTCTTTGGTGCTCTTTAAGCGGAAGCCATCGAGCTTTGCCGCTCCTTCTCGGACGCGGATGACAATCCTTGTCCCTTTTGCTTTTTGACTCTCCGAAACGATTGGCAATTGAGCCCCGCTCATCCGCTCGATGTATCGCTGTAGGACCTCCGCCGCATATGCTGGAGGACCTTCCAGAGGTGCGACGATGCTTGCCTTCGGATTTCCATCGCGGACCAACTCAACCGCCTCTGCCGTCATCGCCATCATGCACATTACCGACATTATCATTCCATAACACCTCCCTTAGCTAACGGCGTAAGGCTTTATCACCTCGCCGAATGGACCTTTAGCAAGTCCAGTTGTTATTCTACCATTACTATACCCCGCATGTAAAGGCTCAAGCAAGGCAATGACTGAGCTATCATCCCTCACTCCCTTTCCAAAATTTCCCGCAACCACGCCTTCAACTGTGGCAAATCAAATCGCACCGTGTCCCAAACAATGCGAAGGTCAACCTCAAAGTAATCATGGACGAGTTTATGTCGCATCCCGATGATATCCTGCCAGGGAATTTGAGGATAACGATTGCGAAGCTCCTCTGAAAGAAACCGAGCCGCTTCTCCAATCACCTCCAACTGCCTCACAACGGCATCTTGCCTCATTTGGTCGCGGCAAAAGTCCTCAAAAGAAATGCCCTCAAGATATCGCTTAATCTGCTCTATCGCCGAGAGCATGTCTTCCAAAAGAAGCCTGTCACTCCGTCGCTTCATAGATGACTACCATCTCCCGCTCAATTTCCGCCCTTAGCCTCGGTCGCAGACCCGAAAATGAAACTAAGTCGACTTTCCGCCCTAATCTTTGAGAAAGTTCACGTTCCAAGCGAACCCAAGTCAAAAGCCCAACAGGGTTTCTCCTCGGCTCAAGAAACTCCACCAAGATGTCTATGTCGCTCTCTTGACTTGCTTCGCCTCGAGCGAAGGAGCCAAAGATTGCAATTCGCTTTATGCCATAAGGCAACAACACCGGAAGGACTTTCTCAGCGAATTCTTTCACCGCTTCCATAAGCCCCACCTCTGTGACACCCACATTTTGCCTCTTACTTCAAAGTCCCGAACACATCCTCATGGCCACCAACTTGCCCCTCCAAACCTCGGTCATAGAGGAAAACGATCTCCCATTCCGAATTGCCGCCCATGAAAAATCGAGCGACTTGCCCCGCCTCCTTGTCGGTCTCCCCTTTTTGCAACCCGATGACCTGTGGATACCACCGCCCGCCGTCGTAAATCTTCCGGGGCTGTGTCCAACTTCTGCGGAGTGCCCCGATTTGCGGGGCGGTCAGGGACGTGCCAGGACAAACATCACGGGGCTCAAAATGATACCAGCCATAAAGGGCGCCATCTTCGGCCCGCCAAGTGGATTCTATCCACCTCCCCCCGTTGACTTGGTTGTTGAAGCGAACAGGATGCGGCTCGCCCAGCGAAAATAAGTCCTGCCCGAAACTGCGAAAAGGATGTCCCGCCGAGGTGAAGATATACAGCGTTTCCCCGTCCCAATGGGCGGGGCTATTGCAATCCACCTGACCGGGTAACTTCAGCGACGATGCGGGACGAAGCTCCACCTGAAAACGCACTTGTGTCCCTGCCATCCGTTATCACCTCACTTCAGGTCGGGTCACCATAGTGGGCACCCCATTTTCGGGCAAGTTCCTTGCCGATCGAAGCGAGTTTTTGCAGATCGGACTTCGTGAGCGACTTGCGGCTCTTCGCAACGGCGACATTTCGTTTGAGTTCGTCAACGGAGAAAACGCCAACGACAGCGCAGGCGACTTCGGACAAACCGAGGGAATAGCGGATGGCGAGGTCTGCGTAATCGGCAAGCCTGCCCGGATTGGGTTGCTCATAACCCTTTTGAGGTGCCGCCATTACTTTCATCGCCACTACCCCAATATTGCGCTTGCGGGCGATAGGCAAAACCTTGCCCTCGAAATCGTAGGTGAACCTGTCGGCGAAATTGAGCACGCACATGACCACATCAAATTCACCGCTGTCCAAAACTTTCGCCATCACCGATGGTCGGTAATGCCCGCTGACGCCGATGAACTTAAAGAAAGCCCCGCTTTTGAGCCTCACGCAAACCTTCAAGGACCCCACCCCTGCCCAAAACCCGGTCAGGGTTGAAATCGCCGATGTTGTGGACATGGACTAAGTCAATGCAATCGGTTTTCATCGTCCGAAGAGACTGCTCAATTATCTCAAGCGCCCGCTTAGCGTCGTCGGTTGCGACCTTGCTAACCAAGAAGACTTTGTCCCGAACCTTTGGCAGGATTTTGCCGATGTATTCCTGGGCACGGGCGTAAGTTGGGGCTGCATCCCAGTAAGTTACGCCCAAATCCAACGCTTGCTCCATCAACTCGAGCGCCCGACCTTCCGTCAATCCCGTCCCGACCGGACCGAACCCAAGCCCAAGGATGGGAACTTCGACCTTTGTCCGACCGAGCACCCGCGTTGGCAAAGGCTCTTTGGGCACAGCCGTTTGCTCCACGAGTCCAGTTAAAGCGGCCCCGCCCAACAGCTTCAGAAACTGCCTCCGATCGCAAACTCCCATGTCTCATCGCCTCCTTGTTATTGTCGATTCCCCACACCTTATCCCATCAAACTTTCTGCCGTCTTCCTTATGGCATGGGCTTGGGCGCGGATCCTTTCGGGATCGGTGGCATGATGGGTAGGGATAACCAGGGTTCGCCTCGCAGCCTCTTCGGCATTTGGACATATGCCAAGCCGATATTCAACATGTTCAGGCAAAGGATAGCCGAAAGGCGTCCTCCTCTCAGCCTGCGCCCTTTGAAAGACGACCTCAAGGTAGTTGACTTCGTGGTAATAGCCCACACCAACCCCTTCCCGCTCGTAGCAAATCCGGCTGAATTCCTTTGCCGTCAGGTTTATCACCTCCGCGTTGAGTTGGATGGGATACTCCCAGTAGTTGGGCACAGTCTCGGGATAACGGTAAGCCAACATGATGCCTTTACAATCGCCCAACTCTTCCTCGACGATTCGCACGAGTTTCCGCCTCGCCTCGTTGAACTTCTCTATCTTGCTGAGTTGGACCAAAGCCACAGCGCCTTGAAGTTCGCTCATGCGATGGTTGTGTCCGAAGGAGAAATGACCCCTCGTCGGGATACCTCCAACCTCTTCGGGCTTTAAAGGCTCCAAACCGTAGCGAAACCAAGGCATCCCGGCGTTAGAGTAAAGCACCGCCCGCTTATAGATCTCCGGGTCGTCTGTGGCTATAAAGCCACCCTCCCCACTCGTTATGTGCTTGCTTTGCTGCAAACTGAAGCAGGCCACGTCGCCGAATGTCCCTGCCTTGCGACCTTTGTAATAACCGTCGTAACATTGAGCGCAGTCCTCTATCACCTTCAAGTCGTATTTTCGCGCCAAAGCCATTATCTCGTCCATCGGTGCAGGTTGTCCGAAGAGATGGACGACAACGACGGCCTTGGTCCTTTTGCTGATGCGTTCTTCAATGCCCTTCGGTGAGATGATGAGCGTTCTCGGGTCTACATCCGCGAAGACAGGGATGCATCCGGCAGCGAATACAGGGAGGGAAACGAAAATGGGCGCAGTTGCCGGACAGATAACCTCATCACCCGCATCAAGCCCCAAGCCGGCAACCGACGCCTCGTTTGCCGAAGTTCCGGAATTGACAGCGTAGACGAAGCGCCTTCCAAGGTGCTTCGCCATTGCATCTTCGAACCGAGCCACAAAATCTCCTTCCATGCCACGCCAAAGGCTTTGGCTCTCAACGACCTCTTTCAAAGCTTCGATCTCAGCATCGTCAAAGCATAGCAAACTCATCCCTCATACCTCCCTTCCTCTTCAACGGTCTCCACCATCGCCTTCAAGTTTTCCCATTTCGCATTGGCTGGAACCTCGTCGGCCGTCACCATGATGTAGCCGCCGCCTTCCATCCCCTCGCGGAGACATCTCCTCGCTTCTTCCCTCGCTTCCTCAATCGTTCCGAATGCGAGCACAAGGCAGTTGTAGTTGCCCATGATGCACACTCTATCGCCATAAAGCCTTTTTGCTTCGGCCAAAGATATGTCCCCTTGATTTGGCTCAAAGGTCTCGATGAAATGGATCCCCGTTTCAACGAGCATCGGCAAAAGCCTTCTCATCCTCCCAAGCGTATAGAGGCCGAGGTATTTCCCTTTTGCCTCACGAACCTTCTCGATCGCCCCGATGACATCCGGAAATGCCCACTTTTCAAAGTTCTTCGGACCCATGTCCGCTCCCGTTGCCCAGCAAATGTCAAGCCATGCAACCTCCGCAGGCGATGAGATGAAGGCTTCAACGTGCTTCTCCATGATCTTCCTCTCGACCTCCAAGAGTTCGCCGATAAGGTCGGGGTAATCGTAGAGGTCAAGCAGAAATTGCTCCATCCCGCGCCTTTCGGCGAGTGCGGTGAAGGCTGGAACTAAGCCAACGCTCGCTATCCCATCATCGCCCATAACCTTAACGGCTTCCGCAACTTCGTCAAACACCGGCTCTTTAGCGTTCTCAAGCCAACGAACCCTAAAATCAAGGAATGCGAGCCAATCCTCGACGCCCTTGATCGGATATTCGACCGTCTTCGAGACGAGCGGGTCATCGGGTATCATGCCCCCAACGATTTTCCCCTTCATCGTTCGCTTCGGTGTCCTAATGATCCATTCGATTATCGTCCTTCCGTCGGGGCTTCTTTCAACCTCCCGCCATTCTTCGCCATAGCCTTCCGGTAGGTGTGTGCGAACACCAACACCCAGCGGACCGCGAAAGTGAATTGAGCCGAGCATTTGGTGCACTTCAAAAACCGCTCTCCAATCCCATCTGCCGAGGAGTTTGTGAGCGAAGCGATGATGGATGAGAGGTGCAACGGGAACGAGATCGGGCATTTCGAGCCCGAGTGCGGCCATGAAGCGTTCCTTTTTGGTCATGCTTATCACCTCGAACATCCAGCACTTTTTACGCCTTCTAAAGCGTTGTTGCATGGAAATTATAACGCGAAGGGCGGCGGATGTAAAGATCTAAGCAGGGAGTTAGCCGAACGATCCACTGCATGCAATCGGAATTGCTGGGCAACCACAGGGGGTTGCCCCTACGGTTTTTCAATTCCGAATTCCGAAATCCGATAACATCCTGGTCTTTGGGAATTGACCCGATTCGTAGAAGGCTTGGCAGGTTGGATCCGGCGCGGTTAACGAGCCATATACCTCCATAGCCATCGCCCTACATCCCCCTTGACACCTCTTCTTCAGGATGCACTTTCCGCATATCCCCTCGAGCTTATCCGGTATGCCGTCCCTCGCTTCCTTCAGAAGCGCATTCTCCCTCCATAGATCCCCAAGATCCCTATCCCTTATGTTCCCCATTATCCACCTTGGCTCCGAGTAACCGAAGCCACAGAAGGTTATGCTACCATCCGCCAAAACCGATAAGAGGTTCTTGAACGGACATATAGGAACCCCTCCCTTTATGAGGAAGCTTATCGGCTTAACGGAACACGGATATGTGAAAAGCACGCTCATCCCATATCTCTCCTGCCATTCCCCCTCGGACTTCTCCAGGAGGTCGACCAGCTCATCCCTCGACAGAAGCAGCCCTTTCCTGGCGAGGTTCTTCCCCCTCCCGAGCTCGTTCACCGGATTTATCTTAAACCTCTTTACGCCTATGTCAGAACAGAGCTTCAAAAGCGGCTCTATCTGAGCCATGTTCTCTTTGTATAAAGCCATGATAACTAAGGGCTCCAAGCCGTTATTTACCAGGAGCTTAAGCCCTTTTAATGCTTTCTCGAACGCTCCCTTCCTCCCCCTGAACCTGTCGTGTATCTCCGGATCCGCAGCATCTATGCTGATGCCCACATCTACGTTCATCGAGCGGAAGAGATCGGCAAATCCCTCGTCTATAAGGGTGCCATTGGTCTCTATGGATACCCCAAGCCCCTTGGACCTCAGGAACTCGAGCAACTCCGGCAATCCTTTCCACAACAGAGGCTCCCCTCCCGTTATCTTCACCCCGGAAAGCCCAAGGGGAACGGCCTGTTCTATAAAACCCTTGTATTCCTCCACCCCGATATCCCCTTCCACCAGCTCATCGGTAACGGTGGGCGTGACCCAGCAATGCTGGCAGGCTAAGTTGCATTTATCGGTTATGTAGAGGTATAGGGAAGATAATGGGGGTATTTCGGGAGAGAACCCCTCCGCGGCCTTCCTAACGGGCTCCTTTCCCAGGATCAAACCGTTCTCCAGGAGGAAGTCGAGGAAGGAAACGGAATCTTTATACATATCGCTCTCCTTCCCGAACCTTCCCGCTATGGCCTCCTCCAATTCCTCCCTCGATATGCTCCCATCGCATAGCTTCCAGATTATAAGTCCGGCCTCGTTTATGGCATATAGGCTCTCGGATCTGGGATCGTAGAGCATAGCGCCATCTTCTTCCTCGATCATGACGACTTCCGGATCCCTTTCCAGCATCATCCCCTCTTTAGATGCCACTTCAGTCTGCCTCCTTCCTTGGCTCCAAGATCCCGTATTTCATCATCCACATCATCTGATAGATCGCCATTTCCGAGGGAATGCCGTAAGTTCCTTCTATCTCCTTCGAGATCTCCCCGACCTTCACCCATCCATCTGCCTCGCTAATCCTGGCCGCTATCTCCTCCATCGCTTCCGGATCGAGCAAGGCCTTCATCTCGGCATAGAACTCGAATGTTTTGGACTCCCCTGAGATGAGCTTCTTCCCCTCCTCCGTCAGCCTTATCTCGCTTGTCTCGTCCAGGATCTCGGTAGGATAATGCCTGAATGTCCTGAAATACTGGGGCTCAAACAGAGGGCCCATTCCGATGCCCCTTTTGCTCCCCTCCGCCTCCCTCTTCAGATCCCTCCATAGCTCCTCATACCGCCCCACAACCACCCTCCAATCGTAATTTGCAACCACATGTTCCCTTCCCCTCCCCCCCATCTTCGCCCTGAGGTCCGGGTTTTCGATAAGGGCGAGCAAGTATCTCTCCATCATCCCTAAATCCACACATATCGATTGTCCGAGATAGAGGTGATCGATGAGCCAGGACGAAATGGAGGCTGTGGAGCATATGGCGCTATCGCATTTGGCCCAATACGTCGGAACCCTGAACCCCGTCTCCCCATGGATCACCAGATCCCTGTATCCATTCCAGTCGGAGGCCACGACCGGGAGTCCCGATGCCATCGCCTCTACCACCACAAGGCCGAAGGTTTCCTGAACGCTATCGCTTGGTGCAACGAATATATCGCTTGCTGAGAAGAGCAAGGGAAGGGAGGAAAAAGGAGGGTCTGTTTTGATAACAAGCCTATCGGATATGCCGATCTCATCGGCAAAAACTTTGGCCTTCTTGCTGTATCCATACTTATCATCCCCCGCAAGGACTAAAATCAGGTCTTTGTGTCTCTCGACCAACCTCTTGAAGACGAGCAAAAGGGGGAACAGATCCGCCTTATCGTATGCCGAAAACCTCCCAATCCAGAGGATCAAAAGCTTCTCCTGGGGAAGTTCGGCCTGGGATCTCGAATCGAGCTTATCCCTCGGCTTATAAAGGGATGTGTCAACTCCGAGAGGGATGAGATCCAGCCTCCCCCTGTATTCGGCTTTCGCTCCGATCCTATCGAGGCCTTCTGATATCAGCTTCAGAAGCTCTTCCATCGCCTTCTTTTGCGATAAGCTCGTGCATACGATCGAATCGAAGGGACGGGCGTTCAGGACGTTAAAAAGCAGCTCGTTGAGGACGAAATGATAGCTTATCGCATGAGCGGTGCCGGTTATAGGAATGGGACGTTCCCCTATTAGGCGAGGGATCCTCCCAAAAAACGGATTTCCCTGGTGAAAGGCGAGGAAATCCGTCTTTTGGAAGGAGGAGGGAAGATCTATGATATTCCTCAGCTTCAGCTTCGAAGCGTTTCCATCTCGCTTGATCAGATCCTTAAGCTCTTCCTCGGCATGGATCAAAGAAGAGGAGTCGTAAAATAGATCTATTTCCTCAAAGGAGCTATATTTCAGGAGGGCTTTTACAAAATTATCGTTTGCTACGTTCGCTCCATATACTGCTGATGAGCGGCCGATCCCTATGAGGGCTCCTAAGGCAAGCAATGCCGAACCTCCTCGGTTTCCTCACCTCATCCTAATTCATCCTGTCCTAATTCCTCATGTGCTTCCAGTATTACAGTATACTTTGCCCGCGTTACATGCTCCTCCATCTCCTGCATTGCATGTCATTCTTCCCACGTTACAATACGCATAAGGTCCGACATCTTTCCCGGAGAGCTTCCTTGCCTTTGGGACTTCACCTGCCTCGGACAATGCATTAAGCCCTAACGCAGCACCAGCACCGAAAAGAGGAACCTTTTTGAGAAACTCCCTCCTCCTCACCCCATCCATCCTAACCCCCCATGTGCTTCCTGAAGAGCTCTTCCTGCTGCCTCATAAGTTCTTCATGCATCTTCATCTGCTCTTCGTGTTGCTTCATAAGTTCTTCATGCATCCTCATCTGCTCTTCAAATTGCTTCATAAGTTCTTCATGTTGCTTCTTCATCTCTTCCTCGATCTTCAACATCTCTTCCGCCTCCCTCAACTCATCCTCGGTTGGAGCCCTGAGAGTCCTATCCTCGTTCACCATGAAGATCTTCCCTTCCTTCTTTATGAACTTCAAACGCCTCCCATCTTTGTAAACGGTTACTATCGGCGTCCCGTCTATGTAGAGCTCCTCCCCCCTCTTCCCTCCTACATTGCATATTGTCATCGTTCCCACGATGCATTAACCTCCTTTCTAACCTCATAACGACCCTCTTATCTATATCGCCTTATCAAGTGCGCCCAACATTACAGTATGTACGTGTAGTGCCCGTGTTACATATTCCTCCCGCTCCTGTATTACATTCTATTTCTGTTGTCCCAGTGTTGCAATACCCGAAAATCCCGATATCCGCTCCGGAGAGCTTCCTTGCCTTTGGGACTTCACCTGCCTCGGACAATGCATTAAGCCCCAACGCAGCACCAGCACCGAAAAGAGGAACCCTCTTGAGAAACTCCCTCCTCCTCACCCCATCAGATCCCATCACAATTCACCTCCCTATGGCAAAGACATTATGGAAGCTTCTCCTTCAATTTCAATACCCAGAATTACAGGTGCCTGCGTTACACCCCCCCCCTGTGTTACAATCCCCTACATTACACCCGAAAGGTCCGACATCTTTCCCTGAGAGCTTCCTTGCCTTTGGGGTTTCACCCGCATCGGACAATGCATTAAGCCCCAACGCAGCACCAGCACCGAAAAGAGGAACCTTTTTGAGAAACCCCCTCCTCCTCACCCCATCCATCCTAACTCACCTCCTTTCATGCAAATCCAAGGGCTTTTATCCGCCCTTGTTCCGTTTGCTCCTTATTATACCACATCCATATCACCTTGTCAAGCATCATGGAAAAGTCGTTCTCAATCCCCAGCACTACAAGTGCCTATGCTACATCCCCCCTGCGTTGCAATCCCCTACATTACACCCGAAAGGTCCGACATCTTCCCCCGAAAACTTCCTTGCCTTTGGGGTCTCACCCGCATCTGACAATGCATTAAGCCCTTCGGATTTCGGAGCTCTAATCACACCATAGATTGAAAGCAGAGGAAAATGGAAAACTATCATCTGTGCTGGGTTCTATCGGAATAGTTCCGTTTCCCATTCTCCTCCCCCAAATCCTGAACGGGGAAAAGAACATGTCCAAAACGGTATGCCCTGCCCATGCTATCCTTCACAATACCAGAAACAACCACACCCTCTTTTATGCTCAGAGTTTGTCCTCCTAATCTTACCTCAAAAGGATGCACGGGAACGGTCGGAAATCCCTTGGCAAACTCGGACCTGATATATGACCTACGAGAACCTGTATCCAAGACCGCATTTAGCTTCTGATTTGCTATCTCTACTTCAACTAAGGGCTTTGACATAGCAAATACTTCCTTTCGCTTTGGAGCATCAACAGGATCTTTCTTCGGGTCAAACAAGCTTACAAGCTTTGCCTTCTCGATTGCCTTCCCTCGTCAGATTATCCCCTTTTCAACCTCCTCCCCAAAGAATTCCTTTAATATCTCCTCAATCAGCCCTTCACGCTGTTTGTCTTCCTCGAACTCCTCTTCCGGAGAGATCTCCCTCGATGTCTTTAACTCCTCTGGCGGCTCGCCTCCCTCGAACTTCTCCCCAGGAAAGATCTCCCTTAGCTCCCTCAATTCCTCCTCCGTTGGAGATCTAAGCGTTTTGTCCTCATTCACCATGAGGATCTTCCCATCCTTCCTTATGAACCTCCAACATTTCCCTCCCTTGTAAACCGTTGTTATCGGTATCCCATTTATGTAACCCTTCTCCCGAATAAGCTCCTTGATGTTTGGTATTTCCACAAGTCTAATTGGTGTTTCCGTAACTCTAATTGGTATTTCTATAAGTCTAAGTTGCATTCCCATAATTTTAAACTCGATAGGCTTACCAGTTCCTGGCACACAATAAGGAAGACACCATCCCTGGAAACCAAAAACCTTACCATCGTCCTTCATTTCGATCCCTCCTTATAATCATAGCGAACTTATACCTATGTCCCAACATTACAGGTGCCTGTGTTACATACTATGGTTGGGCCGCCGTAGGTACAAGTTGGAGGAACGGTAGAGGTATCTCCAGAATAGCAAGCCGTGCCAAGGCTCCCCGAATTACATGCTCCTGAATTGCACGAGAACGCGAGAGGTCCGACATCTTTCCCGGAGAGCTTCCTTGCCTTTGGGACTTCACCTGCCTCGGACAATGCATTAAGCCCCAACGCAGCACCAGCACCGAAAAGAGGAACCTTTTTGAGAAACTCCCTCCTCCTCACCCCATCCATCCTAACTCATCTCCTTTCATGCAAATCCAAGGGCTTTTATCCGCCCTTGTTCCATTTGCTCCTTATTATACCACATCCATATCACCTTGTCAAGCATCATGGAAAAGTCGTTCTCAATCCCCAGCACTACAAGTGCCTATGCTACATCCCCCTGCGTTGCAATCCCCTACATTACACCCGAAAGGTCCGACATCTTCCCCCGAAAACTTCCTTGCCTTTGGGACTTCACCTGCCTCGGACAATGCATTAAGCCCCAACGCAGCACCAGCACCGAAAAGAGGAACCTTTTTGAGAAACTCCCTCCTCCTCACCCCATCCTAACCCATCTCCTTTCATGCAAATCCAAGGGCTTTTATCCGCCCTTGTTCCACTCACCCCCTATTATACCACATCCATATCACCTTGTCAAGCATCATGGAACTGACCTTTAGATGTAAGATCGGGCATATCCCAAGACCAGCCTTCTGAAGAACTCTATCACCTCGGAGATCATCTGATGAATCACCTCCTTCCCCAATCTTTGCCTATGGAGCATGGTGTTCCTTGCCCTTTGCTCCTTGCCCTTTGCCCCTTGCTACCTCTTGACATGGGCCATGGGATAAGGAGGAGCATGGAGCATGGTGCACGGAGCATGGTGTTCCTTGCCCAAAGGGGAGCATGGAGCATGGTGCATGGAGCATGGTGCTCCTTGCTTTTTGCTCCTTGCCCTTTGCTCCTTGCCCTTTGCCCCTCGCTACCTCTTGACATGAGCCATGGGATAAAGAGGAGCATGGAGCATGGTGTTCCTTGCCCAAGGAGGAGCATGGAGCATGGTGCACGGAGCATGGTGTTCCTTGCCCAAAGGGGAGCATGGAGCATGGTGCACGGAGCATGGTGCTCCTTGCTTTTTGCTCCTTGCCCTTTGCTCCTTGCCCTTTGCCCCTCGCTACCTCTTGACATGAGCCATGGGATAAAGAGGAGCATGGA
>JGI20130J15133_1000586_pt1 | contig 33500 bp, 29 predicted proteins | sample WasSprMetagenome_FD_15133 | JGI IMG/M metagenome (IMG submission 15133) | reverse complement strand
TTTTCCCTTTTTGCAAGAGGTAGAAATGATTCTTCGACCTCCCATCAGTTCTAACTCTCCAGCCGATCTTCTATTTGACATCTACTATTGCATCTCCTTTTGGCCTCTCAAAAACGATACCATCTCGGAAATATCACTAACATTCTCAAAATCACCAACGAGGTTAATAATCTTGTCCGCATCTTTCTTGGATACCGCCGCAGAGAAATCGACCTGATGCCAAAATTTGTTTATCACAAACTCCCAGCTTGTTGTCCTTTCTACCCACTCCATCTGGAAGGCACATCTTTCCACTAATTCCCTACCGTCTTTCATTTTGACACGCAATTCAATTGAGAGTCTCTCGCCGGCTGCTGTCTGTTCTAAAAGTTTAGTCTTATCTATCAATTTGGATACCTTGTGGTCCAGTATTGCCTCCTCTGTGAAATTAGCAAGCCCCACCTTTTTTTTGAGAAGGGTCGTCACGACCGCATAGGGATAGCTGAAGATGGCATCTCCGTGCGGGAAATCTCTGATTATGAAGGGCTTAGCATAGTAGCTATTCTGTAAGGCCCCAGGGGGCACGCCTATACTGATCTCCTCGATGTTCTCAACGTCAGGATCATGGCCTTTTATGAGGGAAAGGGTACAGTTGATGGCCACGTGTGTGGGCAATCCGCACGGGTATGGTTTGAAATAGGTCTCACCGTAATACCTCACACCAAGATCCTTGGTTAGAACTGAAGGATCCTTGCAACCCCCGCCATACAGGGAGAAATAGCCAAATCTACTCATGAGCGGATCTTTGACCCCTATCCAGCCTTGTTCAGCGAGTTCCGCTGCAAATATGCCATTTCGGGCCGCCAGGCCTTGTCCAAGCTTAAAGGTAGTTGCCCCATCCCACAAGCTTTGAATAGCTCCTGCTATCATATTCAGAACAATACCGAGAGCGTTCCTTACCTTCGACGGACTCAATCTAAGCAATCTTGCGGCAGTTGCGGTGGCAGCAAGATGACTAAGCGTAGCACAGCCATCCCAGCCAAGATATATAGGATGTTCAGCCGATGCTGTCTGGACTCTCGCTGCTAAATCCTCTCCCACAAGCATGGCGGTAAGGATCTCTCTTCCACTGGAACGGAGAAGCTCGCCTAAGGCCAGAGCTGTTGGAACGACAGTCGCCGCATGATGAGAGGCATACAATTTTCCATCAATTACATATGACATCACCTCGAAGTCGTATGACCTGGCGAAGATGGAGTTTAGCATTGCTACGTTCTGGGCTGGTGCCTTGCCACCCTTTACGAAGATTGTGCTTTCCTCTCTCCCGCCCCACTTTCTAACAAGCCCCTCAAGCGCTGCATTACCGGGTGCGTTAACCCCTCCAATGATGCACCCGAGGATATCGAGGATCCGCTTTTTTGCTAAGTCCACAGTTTTCGAATCGAAATTCTCGAAAGTGGTCTCGGCTATGTTATAACAAACACGGTCCACGACATCGACGGATGGGCCTTCCATACCTCTACCTCCCAGTTGTGAAAGTAACAAGAGACACGACTTCCCTAACGTCTTCTATGTCTTCGAGTTTGAGCAACTGTTCTACAGCCTTGTCTCTCTTGTCTTCACCTAATATGCCGCCAACGTTTTCGTAAAATTTCGCTATCAACTCTTCAGTACTCATAGGTGAGTCAGCCGATCCATGGGGCATGGTTTTTTCCTCGCGGAACGTCATCCCCTTTGCCTTGATCTCAATTGTTGTCAGTTTTGGGTTCGTGGACGTGAGGGGATGTACCTCAAGTCTGACCTTTTCGGCAAAGGAAAGAATTTTGGGATCCCTGACTAATTCCATGTCCTGCCACCTTGGTCCCGGCCTTATGCCGTAAGCTGCAATGGCCAGAACGTAAGGGAGACCAAACTGTATGTCAACGATATTTCCCAGTTCCCGGCTTGTAAAAACAGGGGCTTCAACAGTTTTTGGAAGGTAACAATTTACGGTCTCTATATCCTCAGGTTGGAGATCATTGTGTTCCATAATGGACTGCAGACACTCAATCGCAGGATGAAGAACCCTACAACAGGGGTACGGTTTGTAGTTCACCCTGGTGAAAATCCATTGTCTGCCCAAATCTTTTACAACCTTTTCCCCACTCCACTGGCTGTATCCGCAGAATTTCCAGAATCCCTCGTCCTCCGAATCGAAGAGAGTGAGGTCCCCTTCGTACCCCATCTCGGCAAGAAATGTTGCGATCAGACCTCCTGTATTTTGCCATCCTGGAACGCCATATTTCGTCATAGGGCGAGGCTCGGTAAAAGAGAATCTCACCCACGTCAAAACCTGGCTGAGATGACCGGCTATGCCAAGAGCATGCCCCACTTTTTCTGCATCGAGGCCCAAGAGCTTACCAGCACCAGCGGCTACTCCGACGTTACAGTATGCATAACCCTGTCGATCGGGCCATCTGAAAGGTTTGTCGCCAATTGGAGAAGGCTGCTGTAACGCTTCACCTATCCTTGCTGAAATCTCCAAAGCTATAGCCGTGGCGAGAATCAGCGCCTTTCCCGGTAAAGCTTTAGCCTCACTCACAGCTAAAACTGAGGGCACGACGTAGGGTGGTGTGTGTCCGCCTGGTAAAAGGGCATCATAATCCAGAACGTTCACCAGCTGGCCGTTAGCAAATGCAGCATTAACGGCTGAAACCTTTGCTGACGTTCCTAATATCGAGGAGTCCTTTGGTCCGCCAAGCCTTTCCGCCATTTCCACAACAATCTTCCCTGGCTGAACCACAGTCCCACCGACTGCGCAGCCTATTGAATCAAGTAGCAAACGCTTCACTTCGTTCGTTACATCTTCTGGTAGATCCTCGTATCTTGTTCTCAGGACGAAATTTACCAACTGTCCAATCTTGTCTTGTGCCGGAGCGCCCATAGGACGTTTCTATCATGGGGCTAATCACATGTCAAGAAAATAACCTCTTTCGGGTAGGACCAAACCGTTTCTCTAATGCAATGCATTCGGTATTTTATAGGCCACTTCTTCTCCCTGGGTAGATGTCTTTCTAAACCTACCCCAATATGAATGTTAAAGAAGTTTTCTCCAAAGATAAGAGGCCTTAGCCTTAGGACTAACCAAAGTTATTTCCTCAGTCCCCGCCACGAATTTTTCTTTCTTCCTTTCCCGTAAGAGTTCAAGATTTAAGAGTGCGACCACCTTTGGAAGACTATCCTGATTCCTGTCATCAAGGAACCTAAAATTCACATTTTATATATGATACCTGTGCCTAAGCGAGTTTGTGCCTTTCGTTGCTTGGGTGGCACGTCGAATTCCCCTCGACACGTGTAATTGCACATACACAAAGAAGTAGAAGGAATAGAGACCGCTTAAAAAAAGCGTGTTTACTCTCTCTGAGCAAAATATTGGGGGAGGAAGGAAGATCCGACGAGAAAAAAGGAACGGGAACTTTTTTGAGGTCTTCCACTTCACGTCATGCAAGCCAATTTTAAATCCCTGTCGCTGGAATTAAATGTCAGTAACAATTAGCCTACAGGGTTTTAGGCATTTTATAATATTCAAAATGGGTATAACCGTTTTTCAGGTTTGATAAGGGTTTATACTTCCCTCAGGTGACGATTATCCTGGAAAGGTCAGAATAAAGATGCTATTCCAAGGTTGGCCCCAAGGAGTATTTGACAAGTTCCTTAAATAAGTTGTAAGTTACGTATTGGTCACCACTTAGTCACCACACATGTGGGCTCGCTCATGATTAAAAGGTGCTGGATTCAACTGTATCGCCGTTTTTGCAGCACAGCCAAGACTGTACTGAAGTATCAGTATACTACTCTGATTTTGTTATTTTTGCTGCTGGCAATCACTTGTACTGCCCTTGCTTCCGAGGTCTCGACCGAGCCCGTGTATGAGGTAGTAACCCCCTCAGGAGAAACTACTGTTAAGGCGGGGAGAATGGCCCCAAGGCTACATACTCTTGCAGGCAAGACAGTCTGTATGGTTTGGAATAGGGCCTTTAAGGCCGATGTGACCTTACCTGCTATCGGGGAAGCATTGAAGAAGCAGTATCCGGACTTGAAGATCGTTCCATATACCGATATGCCGGAAGCATTTTTACCTGAGCGAGAAGGGGCCCCCGGGAGAAAGTCCGAGGCCTTGCAAAAGGTCTTCAAAGAAAAGGGGTGCGATGCAGTTATAAGCGGCAACGGTGGCTGAGGAATATGTGCACCGCGTGCGGCGTACGCGGTTGTGTTGGCTGAGAAGTCAGGAATTCCTGGGGTAGTTGTGACAAACCCTGGTTTCGATGAACAGGTCCGCAATTTCGCTAGGCAAAATGGCGTCCCGGCTTTACAAGTTGCTGTCTATCCAGACCCTTTTGACCTTGAAACAGTCGCTCAACTGAGGGAAAAATCCGTTAAGATCCTCATTCCTCAGATCATAGATGCGCTTACCAAACCTTTACCCGCGACAAACGCATCCGCTGTGAAAGGCCCCGCGAGCGAAATCGTGTTTAGGGGTACGATCGATCAAGTTAACCGATATTTCACGGCTATGGGTTGGAGCGACGGAATGCCCATAATTCCGCCGACAAGGGAGAGGGTAGCGGAGTTTCTAAAGTACACTGATCATCATCCACATGAGGAGATAGCGGTACTCCCACCCGCCAACCTCAAGGCCACGCCATGGAATATAGCGGTAAACGGTGTGATGGCCGGCTGCCGGCCTGAGTACATGCCTATCCTGATCGCGGCTGTTCAGGCGATGGCCGATCCGGGCTTCAGATACAAGGAACACGGTAGCAGTACACACTCTTTTACGAACTTCTTCTGGGTGAATGGCCCGATCGCGAGACAGCTTGGCGTTGACCACGGACAGGGACTTATTGAAAATCCGGTCAACCGAGTGATCGGTCGCGCCTTGAGTCTCATAGAGAGGAATATCGCGGGCTTGAGGATCAAGGAAACCCAGATGGGCACCTTCGGAAAGCAGCTATCCTGGGTTATGGCGGAGGATGAAGAGACCATGGCGAAGTTTGGGTGGGAGCCTTTCCACGTGGAGAAAGGGTTTGCAAGGAACGCGAACACTGTAACGGCAGGGTATAGCACCTTGTGGGGACGCAATCTCATTCCTTCTGCATCGGACCCGAAGATCGTCATGCAGATTATAGCTTATGGCATCACGACAACAGAGGCCCTTGCCAGTGGTTTTACGGGCCAAAGTCGGCGATACGTACTTTTGACGCCTTCTGTCGCAAAAATTCTCGCTCAAGGGAGCTATACGAAAAAGAGCCTGAGGGAAGACCTTGTTAAGAACGCCCGAAAAATCACCTACGAGGCTGTCTTCTCGAAGGTATATGGCTCTTTTGGCCAAGTACGCGATCCCTTGGAGAAAGAGTTTCAGAAAGCCTTGAAGGACAAGAGCAGTGAGAAAGGAAAGCTTCCGCCTTGGTACCCAAAGTTCCCTGGTTGGGAAAACATCGAGACAACGCCCGTTCTTAAAGCCGTTGAATTCATTGTATGCGGCGACACTGCGAGAAACAAGGTACAGATACTTGCAGGGGGTCCTGGAATCGCTACCAAAGAAATTAAGCTTCCGGCAAGATGGGACGAACTCATGAGGGGAGCAGGATATCGTCCGCTGGATAGCTTTTTCCTGAAGTAATGCAGTGGATGACGAAAATAGAATATCTCAGATCCGTATAACAAAAAAGGGAGGATTAATATATAGATAAGATACGTCTCTCTGATTTTCTGCCATCCCTACTTTCTCCGTCAAAAAAGGACCACAGAATTGGATAGAGCGAGGATTAATTAAATCCTAATCTTAAAGACAGTGTCTGAACGCGCGCTAATTGGCTTTTCACTGGAAAACCGACGTCCAGGGGGGCCGGAATGCCTTTGGAAAATTTTCGTTCAACCAAATCTCCCGCTTGTCAGGATCCAAGATGTGTGTTCCTTCGGTCTCACGTTTATTTTGCTTTCTGTTTTAGACCGCCCCCGGGCTGAAAGGACAATTGGCTCCCACTTGGCCAAATGCTCATTTCTTTTTGTCTCGCTCTTAGCGACTCTTATGTTGGACTTGACATTGACCAGCGTGGCGTAATAACGATCTAAAGCCTATGTCCTGGGGGTGCTACATGAGCGACAAAATAAAACGCATTGCCTGGTACCTTTACGATTTTGGTCATTCAAGTTATTCAGCTACTATCGCTTCCACGCTCTTTCCTGTGTATTACACAAACGAGATTGTGGGAAACGAGAATAGGCTGGAGGATGCTCTGTGGGGGGAGGCTATTTCAATAAGCATGGCTCTTTCCGCCCTACTTGGTCCCTATATAGGGGGAATCGCAGACCATCTGAGAATAAGAAAAAGGATGCTCATTTTATTTACCTTTCTTTGTATTCTCTCTGTTGCATCTTTTTCGTTTCTGGAAAAGGGTATGGCGAAGGAAGGGGTCCTGCTTATAGTGCTGGCAAATTTCGGCATGGAATCAGCATTTATATTTTACAACTCTTTCCTGCCGCAACTTAAGAGAGGTTCTGGAATTGGAAAAATGTCTGCCCTTGGTTTTGGAACAGGTTACTTAGGTTCAATCGTCTCTCTATTTCTTTCCCTTCTTCTCGTTCAGAAAAAGCTGATAAAGTTGGTCTGACCTTTCTGCTCCCTTTTTTTCTCGTATTCTCTTTGCCTTTATTCTTCCTCCTCCCCCCTTAAGGACCCTATTAAGTCGAGTATACTCTTTTCTGCAAAAAAAGGTCTCTCCCAGACCCTTCGACTTATGAGAACTCTCTTTAAAGACCCTGATTTAAAACGTTTCTTTCTTGCATATCTATTCTATGAGGATGGGATAAACACTGTGATCGTATTTTCAAGCATCTATGCTGCGAATACTCTCGGTTTTGCTCCATCAGAAATAGTTTTGGTCTACCTTGCGATTCAAGCCTCCGCAATGGTCGGGGGTTTTGTCATATCGAAATATGTCGAAGGGATCGGTTATAAAAAAACCTTGAGGCTCTCGGTCTTTGCATGGGTCCTCATAACTGCGCTTGCTTCAATCATCTTCGACAAATGGCACTTCGTCTTGCTCAGTGTATCTGGGGGGACATTCTTAGGCATAGTGCAAGCCTCATCAAGAGCCCTTTTTGCCACCTTTATTCCTCCTGGAGAGGAGTCTAAATACTTTGGTCTTTATGGCCTTGTGGGAAAATCCTCAGCGATATTGGGTCCAACAGTTTTCGGTCTGATTTCTTACTCCACACGTAGTGAGAGAATGGCGGTAATATTCGTTTCTATACTTTTTCTTTTAGGTTTTTTGGTGCTTGGAGGATTAAAACAAAAAAATCGTGTTGAATTCAAGCTCCCACCTCTGTTAATAAGAAGTTATGAAAAAAAAGAACGGGGTGAAAGGTGCTTATTCCTTTTGGTTTCTTCTTTGCTGTGCAATTTTCATAACATGCCTTATAACCTCCAACATTATAGCTGTTAAGCTCATCGAAATCTTCGGCATTGTTTTACCAGCAGCGATCATCATCTTCCCTCTCAGCTACATTTTTGGCGACGTACTCACTGAGGTCTATGGATACACTGAGGCAAGAAAGGTCATATGGCTCGGTTTTTTTTGCAACCTACTCTTCGTTCTTGCCTCATACTTTGGAAAGGTCCTTCCTCCTGCTTCATTCTGGGATGGGCAGGCTTCATATGAGAAGATTCTTGGATATACGCCAAGACTACTTCTCGCATCTTTCATAGCTTACCTTTTCGGTGAGTTCTCAAACTCCTTCGTGCTCGCAAAACTAAAGATAAAGACAAAGGGGAGGTTTCTCTGGATTAGAACAATAGGTTCCACGATAGTCGGCGAAGGAATAGATTCCGCTGTCTTTATAAGTATAGCCTTTTACGGTACTCTCCCTCATTTGACGCTTGCTTACACCATCTTCAACCAGTGGGCTTTCAAAACTCTCTACGAAGTTATCTTCACTCCATTGACTTACGGGGTTGTCAATTTCCTGAAGAGGAAAGAAGGGATTGACGTTTTCGACTACGAAACGAGGTTTAACCCCTTACTTATGAGGGGATAAAAATGAATACTTCAAAATTAAGAGCAGCTCTTTCTTCTTTTTTTGCATTCATCGTATCTTTCGTTCCCGCCTTTTTCACGTCAGGATGGAAAGGAGATGAGAGCTTCATCAAGAATCTGATTTCAATACATGTGGATTTTCACTTTTTCTTCGGGAATATCCGAATACCTTACAGATTCTTTCTCGCAGCCTCTGTGATCTTGCTCTACGCAGGTTTCTCCCAGTATTTAAAACCAAAAAAGAATTAATCCCATTTCCTTCTATCTATGAGAGTTTCCTCTTCCTTAATGCTTCCCCTTTCGCAAAATTCTATGCTGTCTAACCTTACCCTCAAATTCTTAGGGAATTCTTCATCCAAACGTTTTTTTAACGCCTCCCTGTCTACCCCCTCTTTCAGTTCAGCCACGAGATGGATTTCATCCCTTTCACCCTTCCTGTCAACAACTACCTGGTATTTTACAATTTCACCTATATTTGAAAAAAATGTCTCCATCTGTTTCTTAACAACGAACATCCCTCTCACCTTCACAGCATCGGTACTTCTTCCCACAATCCCAGTTATCCTGAAGGAGGTTCTGCCGCAAGGGCAAGGCTCGGTCGTGTAGGAGGTCATATCTCCGGTCCCAAACCTGACGAGTCCCCAGCAAGGATTGTGGAGAGGGGTCGCTACAAGTTCACCCACCTCACCCTCCTTTAATCTTTTTCCCGTTTCCGGATCGACTATCTCGATGAAATAATCATCCATGAAATGCATACCCTTCTTTTCTCTACACTCGTACGCCACACATCCTCCGAGCTCTGTAACGGAGTAACACTGATAGGTGTCAATCCCATATTCCTCTTCGAATATCTTCCTCATAGAAGGTGGGAGCATCTCTCCAGTGAACCATGCTTTTTTAAGCGTAAAGTCCCTTCTGAAATTGTACCCCATCTCTTCAGCCCTTTTTATAATAGTCATTAGAAAGCTCGGCATTCCTGCGTATCCCGTAACTTTCAGATCGAGCATAGTTTTTATCTGGGCATCCGTATTCCCCACACCCGTTGGTACTACTGTCGCTCCGCAAGCCCGTGCTCCCTCGTGAAAAAGGATGCCCGCAGGAGACATGTGGTATGTTGGTGTATTTATAACTATATCCCCTTTTTTAAATCCTGCAGCGAAAAAACTCTTTCCGAACCAGGAGATCTCTTCAACCTGATGGGGAAGGTATATGGGCCCAGGGGTTATGAAGACCCTTTGTACTTCATCTTCTGGAACTGTGAGAAGTCCACCATAGGGTGGATACTTTTTTTGGAGCTCAATCACATCTGGTTTCCTTATTATGGGAACCTTTTCTAAGTCTTCAAAACTATTTATATCATCCGGCCTTATCCCTGCCTTATCGAATATCTCCCTAACCGCGATAGAATTTTTGTAAGCTCTCCCTATTTGCTCTTTTAGTTTCCCAAGCTGGTAGCTCTCCCTTTCTTTTCTCTCCATTCCTTCAAACCTATCGAAAAAGTCTTTATTTTCCATTCAGTCCTCCTTACAGCCATCTCTTTCTTCTCTTATATGCCTTTACCTCCTTATAACTCTTTACCATTCCTTTTGCTGTTGTGCCTAAGTAAAATTCTTTAACATCAGGGTTGTCTTTCAGATCCTTAGCCTTCCCTTCCATAACTATCTTCCCGTTCTCCATAACGTATCCATAGGTTGCAATATTGAGTGCCATATTGGCGTTCTGCTCAACGAGCATAATCGTTGTACCCTGTTCCTCATTTATCTTTTTCACGATATCGAAAATTTCCTTTACAAGGAAGGGTGCAAGGCCAAGGGATGGTTCATCGAGCAATAGGAGTTTAGGATGAGCCATAAGTGCCCTGCCGATAACGAGCATCTGAAGTTCCCCTCCGCTACAGTATCCTGCAAGTCTATTCCTTAATTCTTTGAGTCTGGGAAAATAATGATATACCAGGTCCAGATCATCCTTATAAGGCTTCCCCCACCTCGTGGCTGTCCCTACTCTCAAGTTTTCTTCAACAGTCAGATATTTGAATGGTACCCTTCCTTCCAACACCTGAATTATCCCTAATCTTGTTATCACTTCAGGTGGCTGGTTATGTATTGGTTTGCCCTCAAAGATTATGGATCCTTCTGTTACTTTTCCATTTTCAGGTTTGAGAAGACCTGATATGGCCCGAAGTGTCGTTGTCTTTCCTGCACCATTGCTCCCGAGAAGGGAAACTATCTCACCCCTTTTTATCTCCAGGGAAACCCCTTTCAATACCTGTATCACGTCGTGGTAAACGACGCTTATGTTGTTCACCAAAAGGGCCACGTTGTCTTCCATATCCTCCCCCTTAATAAGAGAATGGCCATAGCCTAAAGCTACTCTTTACAATCCTCCACACTTCTGCTATCCCCCTCGGCTCGAAGATCAGGAAAAGGACTATAATGAGGCCGAAGAAGAACTCTCTGAGTGGAGCGATAGTCATCGCAACACCTGCAAGACCCTTAAGGTTCATAAGGTAAGCGGCGAGCTGGGAAAGTAGCTCATTTATCAATGTTATGAAAGTAGCCCCGAATACGCTTCCTGTGATGCTTCCTAAGCCTCCTATTATGATCATGGCTATGAATTCGATTGAAAGCCCGAAAGTGAAAGGTTCGGGTGTTATACTTCCAACATACGCTGCCCAGAGTGCACCAGCGAAACCCGCATAAAATGAGCTTATTGCAAAGGAAAGTAGTTTGTATTTAAATATGGGTATTCCCATTCCTTCTGCTGCCTGGTCGTTGTCCCTTATCGCTATGAATGCCCGACCGTACCTCGTTCTGATTATGTTTTTTGCGATCCACAGAAAAAGAACGAAGCATATGAATATTACGTAGTAAAATGCGCGGTCGGTTTTTAAGGCATAGCCTAATATGGTCGACTTTGGCAGTATTATCCCTTCTGTACCTCCTGTCAGTGATTTCCAGTGAACAAAAATGTACTCAAGTATAAACTGGCCTGCGAGGGTAGAAATTGTGAGATAAAGGTGCTTCAGTCTCGACGATGGGATTCCAAAGATGAGGCCAATAACGGCTGTCATTATCCCACCAGCGATGATTGCGGGAACAAAGGATACTCCGAGCCTTGTCATCAGAATAGCCGCAGTATAGGCCCCAACTCCAAAAAAAGCTCCGTGCCCCAAAGAGATCTGGCCTGTAAACCCAATAAGTATATTAAGCCCCACAGCGGCGATTGCGTAAATTCCTAGGTGGTTCAAAACATAGAGGCCATACTGGTCAAATATAAAAGGGATGACCAGAAAAAGAAGCGCGATTCCCACGAGAGTCCACAGTCTTCCAAAGTCCGTCTCAAATATCGTTAGCTCCTCCATATACGTTTCTTTATAGTTTCCGCACGGCCTGAGTCTCAATCTCATGTTAAACCCTCTCTATTTCGACAAGTCCAAAAAGCCCATAGGGCTTAATCATCAAAATGATAACAAGGACAACGTACGCTACAACATCACGAAGGGATGTGGAAAAGTAGCCACTCACAAGTGTCTCTATCACACCTATTATCAGCCCTCCTATTATAGCTCCTCCAATGCTTTCCAGCCCTCCAAGAATTACAACAGGAAAAACCTTGAGTCCCATTTTGGAAAGGTCGTGTACATTTATCCCGTTAAGTATTCCGAGTACTATCCCGCTCATGGCGCAGACAAGGGATGCGATGGCCCAAGAGAGGGCAAATACCCGCCTAACATTGACACCTAAGGAAAGGGCTGCTACCTGGCTATCTGCAACGGATCTCATGTATATCCCCTGGGAGGAATATTTGAAGAATAAACCGAATATGATCAGGAAAAGTATGGTTATAAGGAAGGTTGCAGTATAAACAGGAGAAATAGATATGTTCCCAATTTTTATATTGAAACCGGCAGGGAGAAAATTTGGGTAGACGTACGTATTTCCGGAGAAGATGAAAAGCAAGAGCCCTTTGAACATAGCAGCAAGCCCCACGGTTAGCATGATAACCTCGATCAATGCCTCTCCTATCATGGGTCTTAAGAAGAACCGCTCTATTACAAAGCCAAGCAGAAAACTTCCAATGAATGTTATTATAAAAGCGAGATATATTGGGAGATTAAGCCATACTGACAGCACGAGGAATATATATGCACCTATAGCCAGAAGCTCACCATGAGCAAAATTTAATATACTCGAAGACTTGAAGATCATGACAAATCCAAGCGCGGCGATCGCGTAAAGACATCCTACTGAAAGCCCCTGTATCAAAAGTTGCAAGAAGAAATCCATTTGTACCTCCTACTGTTCTATGGGTTCTACATCAAGGATTCTTACTTTCGTAGTTATCGTTCCCACGTGCCCGTCCCTGTACTGGACTTTACCTGTTACCTCAATCTCATCCTTCCCCGCGTACATTGCTTCTACAAGGTCTATGTATCTTTGATAGACAAATTTTCTCCTCACTTTCCCGGTCCTCGTGAGCTCCTCATCATCAGGATCGAGCATCTTATAAAGGAGAAGAATCTTTTTAAGCCTCATGGGCTTTGGAAGCTCGTTGTTGATCCTTCTCACCTCAGAGAGTATCAGCTCCTCAACAGGCTTTTGCTGCGAAAGATCGGTATAGGTCGTATAGGGGATCATCCTCGCTTCTGCCCAGCTACCCACATTTCCAAAGTCTATACAGATGAAGCCTGTAACGTAATCTCTCTCCTCCCCAAAAACAACGGCCTCTTTTATGTATGGACTGAACTTCAGTCTCGTCTCAATGAAATCGGGTGAAAAGGCTTCCCCTCCTTTAAGTCTCATTATCTCTTCCTTACGGCCAATTACAATTAAGTGTCCGTCCTCGTCTATGTAACCTGCATCACCTGTGTGAAGATATCCGTTCTCGAGTGCTTTTTTTGTCGCCTCCTCGTCCTTATAATAGCCCACAAAGAGAGATGGGGACTTCACAAGGATTTCATTATCCTCAGATATCTTTATTTCAGTTCTTGGCAAGGGTTTTCCTACTGTTTCGGGTTTCACTTCATCATCGGGCTGAACTTGGAAAACCCCGCAACCCTCTGTCAAACCATAAGCGTGCTTCAAATTGAGTCCTATGGATCTAAAAAATCTTATCACATCTGGGCTTATTGGATGCCCACCTGTTACAGCCGCTTTTATGTGTAGGCAGCCAACCCTGTCAAGTAGAGGTCTGTAAACGATGTATCTGAAAATGCCTTTCAAGAGCCTTAAAATAAAAGGTACATCTTTCTTCTTTGATTCCAGGTCTGTGACTCGGGTTCCTATCTTCAATCCCCACTCATAAAACTTTCTCTTTATGAACCCGCTATCGTCTATCTTAACACGTATCTTAGAGGCAAGATCCTCCCAGAATCTGGAAGAGGTTATCGTTATTGAAGGCCCTATTTCTCTGTAGTCTTCCGCAAGGGTCTCCTGCATTTCCGGGAAATTCATGACCATGCCTGAAAGTATAGCCACACCTATACCCCACATCTGGTCTACAATCCATGCGGGAGGGGTGATGGATATCCAGTTATCTCCAACCTCTATAGGAGCTGACTCTATCCATTTTAAAGCCATGTCCACGAAGTTTTCGTGCTTAAGCATGGCAAGCTTTGGGATCCCTGTGGTTCCTGATGTCATCATCATAAGGTTTATATCTTCCTTCTTTCCCTTCCACAGCTCCTTTTCAAAAAGATCTGGTTCTTTAGTCTCTAATTCTTTACCGAGATCGAGGAGTTCTTTAAAACTGAGAAGCCATGGATCTTTATAAAAGCTCATCCCTGTAGGATCAACGTAGATTACTTTTACCACATCCTTTATTTCATCCCTCACCTCTAAAAGCTTATCTACCTGCTCCTGATCCTGCGCAATGACGACCTTTGCACCGAATCTATTGATCATGACAGAAAGTTCCTTTGCGATGGAGGAGGTGAATAGATTAAGGGTCACCGCACCCATAGCCTGAGCACCGAGCTCAGAAAAAAGCCACTCTGGTTGGTTATCCATTATTATGGCTACGTGATCCCCCCTCCTTATCCCAAGAGAATAAAGGCCCAATCCAACGTGCTTGACAAAATTAAGATACTCTTTCCAACTGACGGTCTCCCATCTCCCCAAACACTTTTTCCTTAAGGCCACCCTGTCCCTTAGAAGTTCAGCCTGCTTGTACAGGATCTGGGGAATTGTATACATTTTGAGCTGTGAAAGGTATTCCGCCTTTATCTTCATATATTTTCTCCTTCTTACGCCTCTTCTCCGAGATAAGCTTTTATTACTTCCGGATGGTTTTTGATTACATCAGGTGGGCCTTCAGCGATCTTTTCTCCGAAGTTGAGAACGATGATCCTCTCAGATATACTCATCACAACAGCCATATCATGCTCAACAAGGATTGTCGTCTGATTCCATCTCGTGTTTATTTCCCTCAAAAATCGAACCATGTCTTCTTTTTCTTCTAAAGTCATCCCCGCAAAAGGCTCATCGAGTATCAAAAGCTTGGGTTCCAAAGCCAAAGCTCTCCCGAGTTCCACCCTCTTTCTCAATCCGTAAGGGAGAGAACCTACAAGTTTTTTTCTTATTGGTTGCATCTCGAGAAAGTCTATTATCTCTTCAACTATCCTTCTGTGTTTCACCTCTTCTTCTTTTACAGAACGGCTAAAAAAGGACGCTTTCGCAAAACTGTAATTGCAGTATAGGTGCCGGGCAAGGAAGATATTTGCAAGGACTGTCATTCCTGGGAAAAGCTCTATATTCTGAAACGTTCTCCCAATACCCCTTTTTGTCACCTCATGCGGGTGAAGGCCGGTTATGTCTTCCCCATTGAATAGTATCCTACCCTTTTGGGGATGATAGAACCCTGTTATACAATTTAGAAGACTCGTTTTACCCGCACCATTAGGCCCTATGATACTTAGAAACTCACCATTTTTTACCTCCAGACTCACATCGTGGAGGGCCATAAGTCCGCCGAAGCTCAGGGTAAGGTTCTCTATTTTTAGCTCAGCCTGCCTCTTGGCAGGCTGAGCATCACTGTATATGGAAGGTTCCCCTCTAAATGCCCTCATTTCGGTGCTCTCAGAACCTTTATCTGGCCTTTTCCTGGAGCAAAGAAATTTGTCATTGGAGTATAGGTCGCATCCTCGTGGATCTGTACTATCCTCGCTACGAACGATCCCTCGTGATTATCTTTCGTATAAGTAACCGGAGGGATAAGCCCACCAAAATCCTCATTCTTGAAACTTTCAAGTGCCTTATTCACATTCACTGGCTCAAAATTCCCGAACATCTTGTACGACTTTTCGAGAGCTCTTTCCATGATCATCGCGATTATCATCCCTTCCCAGTAAGAGGTATCAAAACCAGTGACAGATTTGTATCTTTTTACGAGCTCATTATAGAGTTTTATGCCAGGTGTGTCATCCTGAGGAAGTGCTCCGCAGAATTGCATAAACAGTCTATCCCTTATTATCCCCTTACCAAGTTTGAAGAAATCAGGATCTGTTGAAGTCCAGGTTCCGAAAAATGGAACCTTGTAGCCAATCTGATCTGCTGCTTTAAGAGCAGTAATCACCCCCGCCGGAAGTATCTGCATGAATACGTATTCAGCCCCCGCCTGTTTCAGTTTTAGAAGCTGGGTAGATAAATCGACTGTTGCAGGTGGAAACTCTTCAATCCCAACTATATTTATTCCATGTTTTTTAGCGTACTCCTTGCTCGGTTCGTGTATCGTTTTTCCGTAAGGGTTATTGTACGTCAAAAGGCCAACCTTTGGCTGCTCCTTACCCTTATGTATCGCCTTAATGTATTCGAGGACCGCATAGGAGTCAAGAATGTAAGTACCAAAAGGGAGGTACATGTAATCGATGGGGGGCTTCAGTATATCCTGTCCAACAGAGTAGTTTATCGTTGGGATCTTGTATTCCTGAATTATAGGTTTTGTCTGGATACCAAGTCCTGTGTCCCATGTGGCAAGCATGCTAACCTTTTCCTCACAGAACTTCTTGACGTGTTTTAATCCTTCCGGAATCTTGTACGCATGGTCTACAACAGTCAGGTCTATCTTTTTACCCCCTACACCACCTTTTACTTCATTTACATACTTGATGTAATCTTGATGGCCTTTCGCATGGTAGATACCCCAGGATGAAGCAGGTCCAGTCATATTAATGACAGCGCCGATCTTCACTTGTGCATAGGAAACCGTGGCCAAGAAAATTGCACATATGAATGAGATAACTACTACCTTCTTCATAACCCCTCCTTTTTCTTAGTTTTTTTTTAAACTTTCATTCTACATTCCTACTTTAATTCAACTTTCAGCTCCTTGTCAAGAAATTTCTGGTTCGTGTGGCCTAATTTGCACTTCGAATCCCATCCTCTTCAGCCTTTCGACGATGTCACTTACATCATCCCTGTCTATGTGGAGAACGAGTTCAGTTCTTTCTGAATCGGGAAGCTTAAGAGCCCATATCGTCTTGATTGGAAGGTTCTCTTTACAAGCGAAATCTACAATTTCGCACATGCGCTTTATCTCTCCACCTCCAAAGATGATTATCCTTGTGCCTTTCTCTCCAATACCAAAGAGTGGGTTAACTACTTTGTAAAATATGTCGTTAGTCGTAACTATACCTACAACTTTGCCATTCTCGACAACAACGAGCGCACCAACCTTTTTTGCCTGGGCAAGTGCGACCGCCTGTTCTATAGGCATATCTGGAGTGACTGTCACGACATTCGTCTTCATTATCTCTTTCACAGTAAGCTTAGCAAGAAGGTAGAGGAGTTCGGATCTTGAGAGGGAAGTGGCTGCGGACGGAGAAGCTTTAAGCACGTCATTTTTTGTGATGATCCCCACGAGCTTTCCCTTATCCACTATGGGTAGCCTCTCTATTTTGTGAAATTGCATGATCCTTTCAGCATCGATGAGCGGGGTAGAGCTCGGGATCGTTATCACGTTTGTAGTCATAACATCTCTCACAAGCATATCGTTCCTCCTTTTTTTCGATTTAATATCACAGAGGAAAACATTTTTCAAAGAAAATCAAAGCACATATAGCTTACAATCTGACAGAGACGATCTTTGATACGCCTTCCTCTTCCATAGTTATACCGTATATGGTTCCGGAGACCTCCATAGTCAGCCTGTTGTGGGTTATAAAGATGATCTGTGTTTTCTTACTCAGGTCCTTTATCATTTGTAGGAAGTAAGTCAAATTTGCATCGTCTAAAGGCGCATCTATTTCATCCATGAAACAGAATGGTGGAGGATTTACCTCGATGAGGGCAAAAAGAAGGGCCAAAGAGGATAGAGCTTTCTCCCCCCCAGAAAGCATCTCCATCCTTGTTATCTTTTTCCCTTGAGGCTGGGCGAACATCTCCACTCCCTCTGTTTCCGGATTATACTTAAGATACCCTTCTCCTCCAAGAAAGAGCCTGTGTACGTATCTTTTGTAATAATCGTTTACCCGATCCAGAGTCTCAAAAAAGATGTCCTTTGACACGGAATCGATCTTAGATATTGTTCTTCTTAGCGATTCCATTGCCGATTTCAGGTCTTCCTTTTGCTTCTCGAGAAACTCTGCTCTTTCTTTAAGTTCGTAATACTCTTTTTCCGCTCTGAAGTTTATCTCACCTAAGGATTCGATCTCTTCTTCGATAGCCCTCCTTTCTTCTTCAAGGACAGAGGGAGGGCTTAATTCTCCTTCTGCCATCTCCGGATCGACATTGTAAGTTGAGCTCAGGACTTTTTCTACCTGACTAATTTTCTCTGAAAGGAGTAGAACCTCTTTTTCTAAAGCTTCAGATTTTGCCCTTATTCTTTCTATCTCTTTTCTTTTCTCTTTAAGCTCACTTCCCATTCTCTCTCTCTCCTCATGAAGTAAACCTATCCCTATCTTCAGTTCTTCCACCCTTTTTGCATTGGAATTACATTCCTCCTTTATCAGCTCGCAATCCTTCTCTAAAGCCTCGAGGGAAAGGATTTCGGTTTCTATTCTCTTCTTACACTCTTCTCTCTCCGAAAAAAGGCGGAGTTTTAAGTCCTTAAGTTCCTTAAGTTCCTTCATTCTGTTTCCCTTCTCAGCTTGTATCCTCGGGATTTTACTTTTTTCTCTCTCAAGTTCTATTTCCAATTTTCTTTGCCTCTCCCATACCTCTTCTAATGACCTTCTACTCTCTTCCACAAGAAACTTAAGACTCCTTATTTCAGAGTCACTTTCATCCTTTTTTTTCGATAATAGCTCTTTTCTTTTGTATAGATCAGTCTGGGTTTCCGAATCTAATATGGTCTCCTCTTCTAAAGCTTCAAAGTCATCAAGTCTCCTTAGCCTCTCTTCCGCTTCCTTTAGTACGGCTTCGTAAGTCCAAATCTCTTTCTCCAAGTTTTCGTTCTCCTTTTTCAAAGATCCGATTTTTTGCATAAAATCCCTGTGGTCTCTCTCCAAGTTGTTCCAAGAAGATAATAGCTCAGAGTGCTCCTTCGAAACAAACTCAATCTTCTCCTCTAATTCTCCAATTTCTTTCTGAATCCTCCTTCTTTCTTTTTCTGCTTTGAGGTCAATAGTATCCCTATTAGACTCTTTCAGTATAATTCCTCTCGAATCTATAACAATACTTCCGTTCACAAATATACCCTCTTCCCCACTCAATATTCTATCGAGCGCCTCTTTTCCACTTTCGACCCATTTGAACTTTATGGCTATCCCATCTTCTCTTTTCTCAAATATTCCTTTCTCTGGAAAGAAAATGTAGTTTCCTGGAGCCGTAAGATACTCATGTAAGGTATGAGCTCCTTCTTCTATGACGTAACATTCAAGTTCCCTCCCAAAGTATCTTTCCAGTAAAGCCTCCTCTATTTGATTTACCTTGATCACATCAATCAGTTTTCTTTGACCCCCATTCTCCTTTTTCTGCCCTGTAAGTTGGCCGAGTTCCCTAAGATACTCTTCCTTCGCTTTCTTTTCCATCCGGAAAGACGTAATGAGCCTTTCCCTTTCTTCTATTTCTTCTTTTAGTGTCATAAGTTCCCTATTTCTCTTCGATAACTTTTTTTCGCACTCAGCTAATTCTGCCTTCTTCGATTCGAGTCTGACCTTTAGGTTTAGGATCTGTTCTTCAAGAGATGAGATCCTTTTCTCGAGTCCCTCTTTTTCTTCCTTTATCCTTCTTTCTCTTTCATCCCTCTCTCTCTTTTTTCTTTCAATTTCTGAGATCTTGTTGTTTACCTCTGTAAGCTCACTTACTGTGCCAAAAAACTCCATCCTTTTCTTCTCAAGCTCCATCTCTTTCCCTTTCATCTCTTCCTTCATTTCATTTACCAGATCTACGAGTGCCTTAAGCTCTGACGACCTTCTATTGATATATTCTGTGACTTTGGACTCCTCAACCGTTAGTCTTTTGAGTTCCTCTTCGCAGAAAATAATCTTTTCCGTCGTATCCTTTATTTTTTCCTCTATTTCTTTCTGCCTCAAACTTAATAGGCTAATTTCATTCCTCTTGTAGTTTATTTCCTTCAGCTTTGCTTCAAAATCCTTCTCCTTCGCGACAACTTTAAGCTCAAGTTCGGTTAATACTTTTTCGTTCAGCGAAAGCTCTCTTCCCTTTAAATTCAGCCTCTCCTCGAGAGCTCTTTCTTCATCCATCTTTTTATTTATCTCCTCCCTCAGTCTCAGGAACTTCTCATTGGCTCGATCAAAATTTCTCTTCATTCTTCTTAATCCATCGAGGAGAATTTGTATTTCCACACCTCTCTTCCTTTCCACAAGCTCCATATACCTTTTCCACCTTTCCCATTCTAACTCTGCCTTCTTGTAAGAGCTCTGAACCTCCCTTAGTATGTCTTCTACTCTCTCGAGGTTTAATCTCACCTCCTCGAGCCTTTTTTCCGCTTCCTCCTTTTTTTCTTTGAACCTGGTTATCCCTCCTGCTTCGTCGATGAGTATTTTCCTTTCTTTGGGCTTCATCTGCACGAAAGCCTCTATCCTACCCTGTTCTATAATGGCATAACTATTCGTTCCGACTCCTGTACCGAGGAAGAAATCATGAATATCCTTGAGTCTAACAGGTCTACCGTTCAGAAAATATTCATTCGTACCATCCCTGAATATCCTTCTTCTCACGGAGTACTCCCCTTTTTCATCAGAGAGGGTTATAGTTACCTCTGCTATGTTTAGCCCCTTTCTCCCATTACTCCCGTGAAATATTACGTCATCCATGTCCTTTATTCGTAGCGACCTTGTCCCCCTTTCCCCAAGCGTCCAGATTATGGCATCCACAATGTTACTCTTTCCACAGCCATTAGGCCCAACTATGGAAGTTATCCCTTCGTTAAAATGAAACACCGTTCTCTCGCAGAAAGATTTGAAACCAAAGAGTTCGAGTCTTACAAGCCTCAACTAAATCTCCTTTATGGCCCTTTCTATTCTTTTTTTTGTACTCTCCTTTCCTAAGATCTCTATAACCTCGAAAATACCAGGGGTTGCAAGCCTTCCAGAAATCGCAAGCCTGACAACCTGCACGGCGTCAACGAGCTTCACATCGAATTTCCTCGAAAGGTTCTCAAAAATAAGTCTTAGAGTTTCTTCGCTTACTCTCTCGATCTTCTCAAACTCGATGAGGAAAAATTTGAGCATCTCTTTTCCCTTGGGAGTAAAAAATTTTTCCTTTGCCTTTTTTTCGAATTCGTAGTCGTCCCTGTAATAGAAATAGGCCATTTGAGCCATCTCTTTCAGCGTTTTCGCCCTTGGCTTAAGAGTATTAACGACTTTAACTAAATATTCCTTGTCCGCCGCTTCAATTCCAAGATGAGTAAGATAGGGGATTAGACGCTCTGAAATGACCTCAGTCGGTAAGGATCTGATATAGTAACTATTTACCCAGAGGAGCTTCTCCATATCGAATATTGAGGGGGATTTTCCAACGTCCTTCAGTTCAAACTTCTCTATAAGCTCCTCCTTTGAGAAGATTTCCTGATCCCCATATGCCCATCCAAGTCTTGCTATATAATTCATCAGTGCTTCTGGGAGAAATCCCTCTTTCCTATACTCGAGCAGCGAAACCGCACCGTGCCTTTTACTTAGCTTTGTTCGGTCTTTGCCAAGGATCATGGGGACGTGAGCAAACTCGGGAACTTTGTAGCCAAGAGCCTCATATATCAAGATCTGCCTCGGTGTGTTGTTGATGTGATCATCGCCTCTTATCACATGGGTAATACCCATCAGAGCATCATCTACCACTACTGTAAAATTGTACGTAGGCGTATTGTCACTCCTCAAAATTATGAGGTCGTCCAGCTCCTCGCAGTTGAACGTGATTCTTCCCCTAATTATGTCATTGAATGTGACAGTACCGGAAAGGGGGGTTTTAAACCTTATTACGAATGGCCTATCAGGCAAAAAAAGATTCTTCTCCCTACATGTCCTGTCGTATGAAGGCTTTCTGCCCTCCTTCAGAGCAATTTTCCTTTTTTGTTCCAGAACTTCTGGCTCACAGTAGCACCTGTATGCAAAGCCCTTTTCCAACAGTATTTGTGCGAACTTCCTATACTCATTCATCCTCTCTCTTTGGAAATAAGGTCCTTCATCCCAATCTATTCCAAGCCAGGTCAAGCCCTCAATTATGTCCTTCGTATACTCTTCTCTTGATCTTTCTACGTCCGTATCCTCAATTCTTAGAACCATTTTTCCCTTCTCATGCCGGGTAAAAAGGTAATTGAAAAGGGCAGTTCTCGCTCCTCCTATGTGAAGATAACCTGTAGGGCTCGGCGCAAATCTCGTTTTAACCATGTCTTTTTTCACTTTTTTTCACTGATTATAATTGAAATGGGCACCTCGTGCAACGAAATTAATCGGGGTGTGAATTGCCGCTTCATAGAGCGTTGCCGAGCAAGCAGGATGTGCCCCGGATCGGAGCGTAAAATGGGCTTACCTCGAAAGAAGAACAAATATCGTTTAAGCTATGGCCCAAATTAAGCTCAGGATAAAGTAAGAACTTGGACTACATATATACGCAACGATTTTTAGTGGAAAAATACTTTGTGAGATAAGGGGGATGGCTTTACCATCCCCCACATGAGGCTTATTCGACCTTTATCTTTATTTCTTTCTTCTTGGCTTCCTCTGTCTTCGGCAGGACGATCTTCAAAACTCCGTTCTTGTACGTCGCATTGATCTTGTCACTTTGTACCTGCCCCGGTAGTCTTATGGCCCTCGTGAAGCTCCCATAGGACCTCTCGACGAAGTGGTAGTTTTCAGTCTCCTCTTCCTTTTCCTGCTTCTTCTCTCCCCTTATGGTCAGCACATTTTCACTCAGCGAGATATCGATGTCTTTTGGGTCTATACCCGGTAGTTCCGCTTTTACAACGTAGTCATTCTTCGTTTCAGAGAGGTCTATTGAGGGAAGCCACTCCGAGAGCTCCTCCCCTCTCAATGGCCTTGTCTCGAAAAACGATTCCCAGAGTTTATCCATCTCCTTTCTGATCCTATCGAATTCTTTGAATGGTCTCCAAAGTTCTATTGCCCTTGCCATACCTCATCCCTCCTTTCTTTTTGATTTTTTTTAACTTCTGATTAGAATTTAATTCCTTAACCCCATTTGTCAAGATATGGTATAGTTTATCAGTAATAAGGGAGGAAATGTGCTGTGCGGCAAGCTTTGCGGGTAGGAATAGTCGACGGCTTAGAAGAGATTTCCGTCCAACTAAAAGGGAGTTACATGATGAATGGCAAAATTCCCATATCCGGCTCATTCACGGTAAAGTGCATAGAAGGGGAAATCCGGGTCACTACGGGAGAAAAGACATTCACCTCAAATAGGGAAATTTCCTTTATCGCAAGTAAGAAAGCGAATTTTTCACTTGGGGATGTGACAGTTGGAAAGGGCTTTCACTGGGAGAGAAAAAAGAAGCAGTTTTTTTCTGGTAACCTCATATTAAAAAAGAGGCGGGATAAGCTTTTATGCGCCATAAACGAGATAGATTTGGAGGAGTACATTAAAAGTGTTATATCTTCTGAGATGAATGCTCGCTCTCCCCTCGAGTTTCTAAAGGCTCAGGCGATTGCTGCGAGAAGTTGGATCTTCTCGAGAATAAAAAAGAAAAAGAAAAGGAAGAAGGAAAACGAGCATGAGAAAATGGAGGAAGGTGAAATACTGAGGATCTATGGAAATGAAGAACACGAACTTTTCGATGTTTGTGCGGATGACCACTGTCAGAGGTATTATGGGATAACTAAATTTGCGTCAGAGGGAGTAGAAATAGCAGTGGAAGAAACTCGCGGCCTTGTCCTAATGTACGGTAAAAGTCTATGCGACACGAGGTACTCTAAATGCTGTGGGGGTATTACGGAAGAATTTAGTACCGCATGGGAGGAAAAAAAAGTCCCATATCTCAAAAGTTTGGCAGATAGCAAATGGGAGATTCCACCGCTTAGGACAGAGTCTGATGTGGAAAGATGGGTTAATTCCTCCCCTCATGTTTTTTGTAATGTAAAGCATAGGGGATCGATTTCGAAGATTTTAAGTGCCATGGATCTGAAAACTGAGGAATTTTTTAGGTGGAAGGTCTCTCTTTCGAGCGAGGAACTTGAAGAACTAATAAGGAGGAAAACGGGCGTAGAGATAGGAGAGATTAAGAACATACAGCCTCTTTCGAGGGGCCCTTCTGGAAGAATAAAGAGGCTCCTCCTTGAAGGTTCGAAGGGGAGGCTCGTAGTCGGTAAGGAACTCGAAATAAGAAGGGTCCTTTCCCAATCCCACTTGTTAAGCAGCGCATTTATAGTGAAAAAGGATTTAGATAAAAAAGGACACCTAAGGGCGATCGAGATCTTGGGCGCTGGCTGGGGCCACGGTGTTGGAATGTGTCAGATAGGGGCCGCCAATATGGCTTTTATGGGATACAACTTTCGCGAAATTTTGAAACACTATTTCAGGGGTACGAGAATAGTGAACCTTTATGAAAAGGAGATTTAAGACTGCCTTTGTTTTAGGCGCAGGGCTTGGAAAGCGGTTAAGACCCTACACTGACTCGTTACCGAAGCCTCTTATCCCCCTTTGGGGAAGACCCCTCCTCTGCCACATTCTTGACCGGTTATTAAGGTTCGGGTTCGAAAGGTTCATAGTAAACACACATCACGCTGAGAGTGAGTATAAGAGAGTCTTTCCAGATTCACAGTGGATGGGGAGACCTCTTTTTTTCAAGCACGAAGAACTCTTGCTCGATACAGGAGGTGGACTGAAAAATATAGAGGATCTTCTCTTCGATGAGAGTGCCATACTTTGTCACAATGGTGATATTCTGACAACAATGCCATACGACAGAGTAATAGAATACCATAACGCACAAAGACCATACTTTACCCTGGCTTTGAGATCCGACGGATCTGAAAGGCATGTGGCGATAGATGATGAAGGAAACGTAGTAGATATCCGGGACATGTTAAAAAGTGGAAAGGAAAAAAAGTTCCAGTTCACAGGGATTTATGCGGTAGAGACCGAGTGTTTAAGGTACATAGAAGCTAATAAACCCATATCCCTTGTAGCTATACTTTTGCGGTTCATAAAGGAAAAACCAGGAAGTGTAAAAGGGATAGTAGTAGACGATGGCAAATGGTTCGAACTTGGAACTTTGGAGTCATATGAAAGAATGAAGAAGATGGATCCCAAGGAGTTTAGCGAGTGATTCGAATATTAACCATATTAGGCGATTTCTTCGGAACTGATCCAGAATCCCTAAACATGGAACCCCTTCCAAGGAGGGGTTCTGAGCGGATTTTTTTTAGATTAAGCCTTGAAGAGGAAAGGACATTTATAGTCGTTCTTTACGATCCCTCCCGTACCGAAAATAGTCTATATGCGGAAATTGCTCACTTCCTGGGGAGGATAGGGGTCCCAGTACCAAAAGTTTTTCTCTATTTGGAGGAAGAGAACCTGCTCGTTCTAGAAGATGTGGGAAATAGAGACCTTTATTCCCTCAGAGACCTACCCTGGGAGGACAGAAAGCCCTTTTACGAGAAAGCACTTCTTGCCATCCTTAAGCTTCACCGCTACCCCTTAAGCATATTCCAGGAGGAGAACGTAAAGACCGCGCCACCCTTTGACAGACGACTCTACGAGTGGGAGAGAGAATACTTTATCGAGAATTTTTTAAAGGGGATCGCTTCCTTAGAAGTTGAAGAGTCTTTTTTCATGGAGCTTACACAGGAATTTGAAAAACTAACAACCGATCTCTTGAGTGTCCCTCCCTGTCTCATCCACAGAGACCTGCAGTCCCAAAATATAATGGTTAGGGATGAAAAAATTTACCTCATAGACTTCCAGGGGATGAGAGCGGGAAATCCTTTTTACGACATCGCTTCTCTCATATACGATCCTTATGTAAGGTTATCAGAGGAAGAAAGGGAGCAAGTGTTAGACTTTTACTTAGCAGAGAGGCCACTGGGATTTTCTTTCGAAGAGTCAAGAAGGGCTCTTTACAAAGCCTCAATTCAGAGGCTCATGCAGGCTCTCGGAGCTTTCGGGTTTCTCGCAAGAAATAAGGGGCTTAAGGAGTTCCTAATTTATGTTCCTCAAGCCTTAAGGAACCTTTACCACGTCCTCTCTCTCGATGGCCAAATGCCAAAGCTCAAAGAACTCGTTCTTACATGCATGTCAAGATGTGGCGTAAATTGAATCTCTTTTGGCATGCTTCTAAATGAGAAGATACTTTTTCTTTATCTCCTCATTTTCCTCAAGTTCATTTTTTTTACCTTGAAATTTGATGGCGCCATTGTCTATCACATAAACCCTGTCAACGAGTTTTAGCGCGGATCTTATATTCTGTTCCGCAAGTAGTATGCTTATTCCAGCGTGTTTTAGCTCCATTATCTGCTCTTCAAGTGTTTTAACTATAATAGGAGCGAGCCCCTCCGTTGGCTCATCAAGAAGTAAAAGCTCTGGACTCCCCATAAGGGCCCGAGCAATCGTTAGCATCTGCTGCTCCCCACCCGACAGATTCCCAGCTCTTCTATTTCTTAAGGTTCTAAGTGGTGGAAAAAGCTCGTAAACTCTCTCCTTATTCCATTCTTCGCTTCTTTTGTAAACGATCTCGAGATTTTCCTCTACTGTGAGATCTGCAAAGACCCTTCTGTCGTCAGGCACGTAACCAATCCCCATCCTGAAAAGAACATAGGGACTTTTACCTGTTATGGCTTCGCCTCTAAAAAGGATCTCCCCAGTTCTCGGCGGGTTTATCCCCATTATGCTTTTCATCGTCGTACTTTTTCCTGCCCCATTCCTACCCAAAAGCCCGACTATCTCTCCCTTAAAAACTTTTAGAGATACGTCGAAGAGAATGTGGCTTAATCCGTAAAAGGTATTGATGTTTCTCACTTCAAGGAGAGTTGAATCATTCATGGGTTACTCCGAGATAGGCTTCCTGGACAAGTCTGTCGCATCTTATTTCGTCGCAGGTCCCCTGAATCACGGTTTCACCGCGGACCATCACCATAATCCTATTCGCATATCCAAATACGACATCCATGTCATGCTCGCAGAAAAGGATCGTTAGATCAAGCTCCTCTCTCAGTTTACGTATCAGTTCCATGCACCGAAAAGTTTCCTCCGGAGACATGCCAGCTGTAGGCTCATCAAGGATCATTAACTCAGGTTTACCCCCTAAGGCAATAGCTATTTCAAGAATCTTCTGTTCTCCGTGGGAGAGGAATCCTGCTAAAGTGTACTTCTTCTCTTTTAGACCCACCTGCCCCAAGACATGATCAGTCTCATCCCTGAAGAAATGGGAAGCCCCTTTAAAAAGACTCCATGTTCTCTTCTCCCTTGAAAGGATCGATAACTGGACATTTTCAAAAACCGTAAGCCTCATAAAGAGATTAACAATCTGGAAGGAACGGGATATCCCCTTACGAAATATCTCATAAGGATCGAGCCCGGTTATATCTTCCCCTTTATACAGTATCTTTCCCGAATCGGGTTTTAGTAGACCTGTGATCAAATTGAAAAGAGTGGTCTTTCCAGCTCCATTTGGTCCTATGACAGCTACGATCTCCCCTTTCTTTACATCAAGTTGAGCCCTGCTCACTGCCATAAAACCATCAAAAGATTTGGAGACCCCGATAACCTCAAGCATCTGCCTTTTTACCCCTCATCAATCTTTCTTCAAGGAATCCGAGGATACCATTGGGTAGGAAGAATATAACAAGGGTCATTGTGATCCCGAGGACAAGAGCCCAATAAACTGTATACGTGCTTACTATAGTTCTTAAAGTAAGAATTACAGCAGCACCAAGCATCGGTCCGAGGAAACTAAACCATCCTCCCACAAGACACATGATAAGAACTTCCAGCGATAGCGTCCAGAATAACATTTCTGGAAAAACAGTCGTGTCCACCACAACAAAAAGCATCCCCGCCACGCCTGCAAAAAAACCTGCAATCGTTAGGGCAGCCAACTGATGGGGTTTCACGTTCACCCCTATCATCTCGCTTCTTAGCGCATTGTCCCTTATGCCCTGGAGGGTCTTCCCAAAGGGGGAGTTTACTATTAGATAAAGGAGAAACATTGAGATACCTGTGATGATCAAGGTGAAGTAGTAAGCTCCATTTGTTGACCCGATTATCTCTGGCACAGGGATCCCGTGTATTCCGTCATCTCCTCCTGTAAAGGAATACCATCTATAGACAATTGCCCACACAAGGGAACCAAGGGATATCTGGAGCATACCAAAGTAAAGCCTCGAAAGTCTCACACAGATAATACCCATTATAAGGCTGAGCATAGCCCCGGAAAGAGGAGCAGCTAAGAACGCAAATATCGGGTGAAGTTGAGTCTTCGTCAGTATTAAGGCCGTCGCGTAGGCTCCAACTCCATAAAAAACACAGTGGTGAAACTGGAACATTCCCCCGTATCCAAGGACAAGGTTAAGGCTCGTGGCTAAAAGCCCGTAAAGGAGTACGAGGGACATGAGGTACACGTAAAATCGAGGGGCGAAGAAGGGGAAAAGAAAAAGAAGGATCAGTATAGCGTACAAGATTCTTCTACCCTGTCCATTCTTTACCATGTGGACTTAAGTAGCCCCCTCGGCTTAAATGTCAGAACGAGCACTACCGCCGCATAGGGAAAAACTATCCCGAACTTAGGCCACATAAGTATTCCGAGAGATTGCGCAAGCCCGAATATAAGGGCCCCCAGAAGTGCACCCCATATATTGCCCAGTCCTCCGATAATAACTATCAAAAAGGATTCCATTATCAAAGTATGATCCATCCCAAGAGTAACGCTTATAGTCGGTGCCACAAGCATGCCTCCAAGACCAGCAAGAAAGCACCCAACAACAAACGTAATTCCGAAAACCCAGCTTACATTTATTCCAACGGCCCCAACCATTTCCCTGTCCACAGCAGCTGCGCGGGATATCTTCCCTATCTTTGTCTTGTTCACAAAAAGCCAGAGTAGGAAAGCCATAATAGGCCCTAAGACCAAAAGAAAGGCGTTGTAAAGAGGCAAATGGAGGTGCTTGAAAAGTAGAACGTAACCCTGTAGTACCTTCGGTACTGCTACCGTCTTATACTCCCCTCCCCATACGAGCTTAACAAGATCCCCGAAGATCAAGGAAAATCCAAATGTGAGAAGGAGCAGCATGATGTGCTCCCTCTCATATAGAAACTGAAAGACAGCTCTCTCGGCAATAAAGCTTATCAGGGCAACAAAAAGAGGCGCACCGAGAAGTGCGGCCCAAAATCCGATGTCCGTCCCTCCGAAGAATTTGGTTATAGAATATGCAGCAAAGGCGCCTATCATATAGAGAGAACCGTGAGCCACGTTGGGAATACGCAAAACCCCGAGTATCAGGCTCAAGCCTGAAGAGACTATAAAAAGAATGACAGTCCTGCTCAGTCCTACGAGAACCTGAGAAAGAAACCCGTATAGATCCAAGACGTCCTACTTCCTGAGCTTTAGGACTTCCTCACAGGATGGCATGTAGTCCTTACTCGGTATGGTCTGTATGTCCGAGGCTATGAGGAACTCCCATCCACCAACCTTTTTTGTTCTTCCAAAGTACATGGGAAGAGCGAGTTGATGGTCGCATTTTCTGAGCTCCAGCTTTCCAACAGGGCTGTCAATGACCATACCTTCTATTGCATCTATGAATTTCTCCTTATCAAATGTCTTTGCCTTCTTAAACCCTTCTGTAATGAACTTCGCAGTAACGTATCCGTAAAGGGCTCCAATTTTTGGGTATCTATTGAATGCTTTCCTGAAATGTTCGACAAAAGCCCTGTTCTCTTTCGTATCAGGGTAATAGAACAAGTAGTTACATGTGCCCCATACGCCTTCCGGTGCATTAAGCCCCTGAGGTAAAAGGACTGAGTGTTCAATAGCTGTATGTTGATAAAAGGGTATTTTTTCTGCAAGACCTGTAGCCTTCGCTGCCCTTTGGAAATTCACCATTCCCGCACCGCCTGTGGCAACAATTATAAAGTCCGGTTTCGCTGCTATAATCTGCGTGATGTAAGGCGTAAAATCCGCTTCTCCAACCTTCCACCAGGTCTCCCCTACTTTCGTTACCTTAGGGTTCAGCTTTGTGAGGTGTCTCCAGACACCATCTGCTATTGCGTGGCCGTATTCATAATCATCTCCGGCGATCCAGTATTTCGTATAGGGCATCTTAGAGAGTGCAAGAGCTGCTGCCCTTCCGGCCATTTCCGTATTCTCGTTCATCCCAAAAACATATCTGTGACCTTTCTCTCCAGTTATCTTATCGCTTTTAGCGAACGTAACAAAGAATGGAATCTTTTCCTTCTTCGCAAGATCTGAGATTGCCAGAGCCGTTGCGCTGTTTATAGTACCCATGAGGATGTCAACCTTTTCCTTAAGTAAGAGCTCCTTCGCCATAGCAAGGCCTACATCGGGCTTAAATTTTTCGTCCCTTGTTGTATACTCAATCTTCCTTCCTAAGACTCCTCCTTTGCTGTTCACCTCTTTTATGGCAAGGTCAAAGGCATCTCTCACATCGAAAGTGAAGGTTGTGGGTGGGCCAGTGTAAGTGTCTACTATTCCAACCTTTATAGTCTTTTGAGCGAATACCTGATTTTCTGCAAAAAGAAATAAAAACAAGAACGAGGCCAAGAGTATGAATGCTACACTCCTTTTCATGGCAAACCCCCTCTATTTTTTTGAATAGATAACAGAACCATTCTTTGCTTGTCAAGGCTAAAATTTGAACAGAGTTCGGATTATCAGAAAAAGTTGTCCCGGACTATCGTACTTTTCCTCTCCGGTCCTGTAGATATTATAGCTATTCTAACCCCGAGTATAGCCTCGAGCCTCTCTATGTAATTCTGTGCTGCTCTGGGGAGATCTTTAAAGTCTGTTATTCCTCTCGTAACGGATTTCCACCCCCTTACTTCCTCATAAACGGGTATACACTTTTCAAGCATGTAAGAATCAATAGGGGGAGCCTCGTAGTATTTATTTCCAATCCGGTATCTCGTGCATATGAGTATCCTGTCAAAAGCATCGAGTACATCGAGCTTCGTTAAACACAGGTCTTTTATCCCATTTATCTCTATCGCCCTTTTTGCGATAACCGCATCAAACCACCCACACCTCCTCGGCCTTCCCGTTGTGGACCCGTACTCCCCTCCCCTTTCCCTCATCAGATCTCCCACATTGTCCTTGAGCTCTGTTGGAAAGGGTCCCTCGCCAACTCTCGTTGTGTAAGCCTTGCATACCCCGATTATTTTGTGAATAGCAGAAGGGGGGACCCCACTTCCGGAGATTATGTTACCCGCAACTGTATTTGAGGATGTGACATAAGGGTATGTACCGTGATCCACATCCAGGTGCGTCCCTTGCGCCCCTTCAAAAAGGATCGATCTACCCTGGGCAATACATTTTTGCAGGAAGGAGACTGTATCAGAAACATACCTTTTTATCACTTCCCTGTATTTCTCGTATAAACCGATTATTTCTTCAAGATCGAACCCTTTTTCTCCGTAATACTTTTCTATAATGAAGTTCTTGATCTTTAGGTTTTGCCGAACCTTATCCCTGAAAACTCTCTTGTTCAAAAGATCAACAACCCTTATACCCATCCTTCCCATCTTATCCTCGTATGCGGGTCCAATTCCCCTCCCTGTAGTACCGATCCTTTTTTTTTCCTTTGTCTCCCTCAGGGCATCAAGCTTCTTGTGGTAGGGCATTATAAGATGTGCCATTCCGCTTAGAAGAAGCTTACTTTCATCCTGAAGATATCCCCGACTCTTCAAATCTGATATTTCCTGGATGAAGACTTCCGGATCGAGCACAACCCCATTCCCTATCACGCAGTACTTACCGTCCCTCAGAATGCCCGATGGGATAAGATGGAGGATGATCTTTTCTCCGTCTACAACTATAGTATGACCCGCATTTGCGCCGCCCTGGAATCTCACAACAACGTCCGCTTTCTCTGCAAGGAGGTCTACTATCTTCCCCTTTCCTTCATCGCCCCACTGGATACCTATAAGACCCAGATTTCCCATAGGACCGAAATAAGTTAATACAACGATCGAACAAAAGCAAATGAAAAGTTCTCCTCCTGTGATAGCCTAATTCATTTAGCGATTCAAAAAACGAGAACCGCCAATACCGAGCTGCTCGCTATTGTCTTAAGATGAACTCTGAACACTTTTTTAGGTGGCTTCCCCTTACAAGAAAATCACGCGTGAATCATTGCCGACTATTTGGAAAAGTTCGTGCTCCTCGGGAATGCAAAAGGTCAAAATGCTCGTACAGGTCGAAAGGCACCTCTTCTATTCGGAAGCTTTTTGCCCTTAGACGACTCTTTCGAAAGAGTAGTCCTCACCTTGAATCGTTAAAGGCTTTTGAAACTTCACGGTTTTGACCCTAAAAGAGAACTGACTTATCCCATTTACAAAAAATCGTGGGCGAACTCTGCCAAAAAATAGGTTAATTCCCTCTCTGACCAAAACTCAATTCACGAATCTACTCTTCTCGTAGGGGGTCTTCCATGGCTCCTGTAATACTACGCCACTCCCGAAAACCAAAAAGTCGGTCGAAGAGATAGACGAGGTAAGGCCTTTAGCCAAAGGCAGATATCGTCTACTCTGAGGGACTCCTCTACCTTCGAGCTTAGGATCTGTTTANCTGCCCTTCACCCCCACCGCCNCCTGGAATTCTGTTTTGCCGGTGTACTATGAAGAAATAAGGTTTTTGCTTGATTTTGTCGAGCCTATATATTATCGTTTATCATCAAGACGGGCTTGAAGATGTTAAGTCAGCGTAATGCTTTTGCGTACACGGAAGCATCGGTTCCTCTTTACTACCGGGTTTACACCGTCTTAAAAGATAGAATCCATTCAGCAGTCTATGCCCAGGGCCAAAGATTTCCTACTGAAAGGGAACTGGTTGAGGAATTTGCGGTAAGCCGGGTTACGATACGCAAGGCTCTGGAATTGCTTCAGCATGAAGGCTTGATAAGGAAGGCCCGTGGTAAGGGTTCCACGGTTTTAGCGAAAGCACCAGATATGAAATCTGTTAAACTTACTGGCACAATAGAGGATATTATTAAGACCGGTTTAAGTTCGCGTACTGAGATTATAAGCTTCGAATTTATGGAAGCTCCACCGGGAATCGCGGGTCTTTTCGATTCGCGGGGTTCAAAGTTCCTAAAGGTGGAGAGGGTGCGATACGTTGAAGACGCGCCTTTTTCATTCTCTACTGCTTTCTTGCCGTACGAAATTGGAAGCAAAATAAAAAAACGGATGATTAGTAAAAAACCGATCTTGGAAGTGTTGCGGCAAGACTTAGGAATTTCTGTTACCAAAGGGTATCAAAAGATAGAGGCGGCTGTTGCAAGTCCGAGGATTGCCGAGTACCTATCCGTGCCGATAGGCTTCCCCTTATTAAGGGTCGAAAGGAGCATGTGGGATCAAAAAGGGGTTGCCGTCGAGTACATAGTCATCTATTATAGATCCGACCGATATTACTACTCGGTAGAATTTCACGTTTAAGTCCAAACTACCTTAAACATTTATACCGTCTTTACATATATTTTTCACGCAGAAAGTGTGACTGAAGTGGTGTAATTCGCCATGACCACCTTTTCGGAGTGGCTTACGAACTTACCAATTTTGTATCCGAATGGCCTGAAAAGATAGCTGTGAGTATTTTTTGCCAGGAGAGTTCGGGACGAAGACGACCAACATTTATCCTTTTCAAGCAAGATACCCCTTTAGCGTGTCCAAAGTGTAACAGGGTACAAATAGTTTTGCGAGAACCGTTTCTGGGAGCGAGTAGAGGGCTGCCTTGGGTGCCAAGAAGAAGAGATCCAGACTGAGTTCTCACGACCTCTGTACCTGGAAATGGATGTACGTGAGCACGCAAGTCCTTTCCTGCGCGGAGGACTGAAATGAAGAGAAAAACTTTTTCCAAAAAACGCTTGACAAA
>JGI20130J15133_1000576_pt1 | contig 33946 bp, 38 predicted proteins | sample WasSprMetagenome_FD_15133 | JGI IMG/M metagenome (IMG submission 15133) | reverse complement strand
GAGCTCGCCCGAAGCCCCCGAGTACTCGCCGTGCCTGTCCAGTATAATCCAGGTCAACGGGGATGCCAGGTAGGCTATGGATGAGACGATAAGCCCTTTAACACCAGTCGTCTTACCCGCGCCCGTCTGTCCGTTAACCAGCACGTGCTTGGCTATGATCCTGCCTAAGGGGAGCCTAATCCTGGAATCCTTAAAGTAGGCTCTCTCCCTCAGCTTGGGGTGCGGGGCGAGGCCTGCCCTGAGGAGGCATGCCGGCACTCCCTCCCCAGTAGCCTCGCTGACCCTGCTCATAAGCTGGGAGCTCTCTCTATCCGATGGGTCTATCTTATATACCTCGCTACCGGGCCTGGGCAGTGTCGAAGGAGTGTATAGGACTCCCTTGGCCTCGTCGTACTCGAGGAAGGCCTCGGCCAGCCCCGTCTGGGTGAAAGAGTCCTCGAAGACAGCTGACTCGTGGTGCGCCTCGATCCCAGGGGCGGGGGCCTCCATCCAGCTACTCAGCGTAGTCAGCTGTAGCAGGGTTTTCCTGCCGTCCTGGCTAACATAGTAGAAGTCGCCTATGCCAGGCGTGAACTCTCTCTTGAAGTGTATTAGAACCCTGTTTTCCCTCCATCCAGCTATGAAGCCAACCGGGCTCACGCGAACCCCCTCATGTAACCCAGCCTCTTCGTAGCCTCATACTTGAAAACCTCTATGAGAGGGTGGTTGGCCCTCCCTGAGACCTCCCTTATGAAGCTTATCATCCTCGGCTCAAACTTCTTCCTCACATACTCCTTCCTCAACCTGACGAGCTGGTCTACTTCCATGAAGCCGTGTGGAGGGTAGCCCGGTGCTCTCGTCAGCCTTGAGAAGATTGCCCCGGCACCCACCGCAAGCCTCTTCGAGGCCTCCTCGACGCTAGCCTCGTCGACCGCAAACCCCTCCCTGAGCTTGATCAAGGGGCTTCTGGTGTAGAGGCTGAACACGTAGATGTTGACGCCGTCCACTGAGAGAGGCGTTCTCAGAGCGTACACCCCGTGCCTCCCGTAGACGGGTGCGGCCACCGTGTGGAGGAGTTTCTCGGCGACACCGGGATCCTTTGCGTAGACACCCCTCAATACGTCTGAAGCCCTCCTAACGCTCCCGACGCTGATGGATCCGTATCCGCCTCTCCCCTCCAGCAGCCTCCTGCTCCTGGCAATAGTCGTGAACTTAGTCGACTTCGCGAGCCCGTAGACCCTGCCCAGGAGCTCGTTTACAATCCTATCCTCGCTTAACCCGGTGAGCAGGCTCACGATATCCAGCCCGTCGAACCCTATTCTCCTCGGCATACCGCCCGCACCATACCATCTCACGAGAGTCCCGTCGAGGACGCAGATAGAGCCCGGGATCTTTTCAAGCGCTTTCACACAGTAGGATAGCTCCATGAGGGATATGATGTAGTTGGCCATCCTGTTGAAGTACCTTATCTTCCTCTCCCAGGCACCCAGGCTGATCCCGAATGCGCTGTCCAGCCCCTGTGTTATCAGGGAGGAAAGCATATCGGATACCTCGCCAGCCCTCTCGGACTCCACTAGTAGTTGCCTCTCGTCCAGGGGTTCGATAAGAACCCTGAACCCCAGGGGGGTTATGGAACTGTAGATGGCGTAGCTTTCGACCTCGGGCACCCCAGACGAATTTGTAATGTACTCTAGGTTGGAGCCCCTTCTAACAACGGCGCCGAGGTTCATCAGTGTGAAGCTGAAGCTGTCTGTTGAATAAGACTTACCTGTGTGGCCTGAGTCGACGAAGACTATAGGGTAGTCCAGCCCCTCCCCGAAGCCTGCTGGCTCGTAGAAGCTCCTGAAGAACTCCTCTCTTACTTTGAAGATCTCCAGTTCGCCCAGCCNCCTGTAGTCTTCAACCATGACTCTTACAACCGCCTTCAACCTCTCCTCTAGCGTAGAAGTCTTACTCAACTTCACCCACCGCCTTCAATATCTCCCTAATGATCTCCTCCACGGGAACCCCCCTGGAGACAAGGTCTATGAGCTCCTGCACTCTATCAGGGGGTATTTTTAAGCCGTATCTCGGCAGGAGTTGTTCTAGGAGTTTCCTCTCGCTCTCAAACAAGTCGGAGACCTGGGCGAGGCTTGTTAGAGCGAAGGGCTCGGCCTCCTCGACCCCCCTCACCCTGATGTATGCGTAGGCCGACTCCCTCTCGGCGGTACTCCTCAGCCTCGCTAGTACAGTGCTGTCAACACCCCTGCTAACCGAGACCACCACGACACGCCAAGGCTTCTTAAGCCTCCCTAGCGCGTCTGACAGCGTGTTCAACGCTGTAGCCAAGTCAACTTTCTCCGGTAGCTCCACGTATCCCACATCAGGCGTGTTCGATAACTCAACGGCCTCGTACCGGGGTGTCTCCCCTTCTAGGTCGACTAGCAGAACCCTGCGTCGTATACCCTTACTCTTGAGGAAGAAAGAGTCCAGGAGGTCGTTTAAATCGTAGCCGACTGGTGCTCCAGGGTAGGCTGCTCTAGTTACGCCCGTCTTCTCCAGGGGGATGGGGTAGTGGACGTGGCCTAGGGCGAAGTAGACTGTCTGCGGGAACAATGTGTCCAGCGTGCTCAAGCTGATGGACTTCTCCCCGCTCAGCCTCGGGACTAGGTCGCCGACACGCAGGCTACCTATGTCGACTATGCTGTGAACCATCACAATTTTCCGCCCCCTAGCCTCCCCAACGATCTTCACCCTTCTGCTGTTGACGAAGTCCACCTCGCTCGAGTTCCTTAGGCCCGGGAGTGCCAGGAGAGTGTAGTCCTCGACGTCCAGGGGTTTAACCTCGATTAAATCCCCGACTCTAACCCCCGGTTTGAGGATGAGCTCGGCTTTCTCGAGGAGGTCTAGAACCCCCTCTCCATCTAGATGTATATCGTGGTTGCCGGGTGAGACAGCCACCTTAACTCCGTGCTTCTTCAGCTCCCTCAAAACCTCTACAGACCTTAAAACGGTCTCCGTGTCTATTCTGTTAAGAGTGCTCGAGTCAAATAAGTCCCCCGAGACCAAGACTAGGCTACAAGACTTGCTTAAGGCTATTTCAGCTATCTCCCTGAAAGCCTCGTGGAAAGCTTTTTTAAAGGAAGGGTTATCCGAGAAAAGCCTGCTTCCCAGATGTANATCAGATGTGTGGAGAATACGCAACTACTTTTACACCTGTCTCCCCATATGAGTTTCCAGCTTTTTAAATCATGGTACAATTGAAACTAGTTGAATAACAGGTAGGAGAAGCCGGTTTATCCCCAGTTTGAATGCTAGGTTTAAACTAAGGCTACGCCCAGACTGAATGGTGGTGGTATACTAGACTCATCAGCCCGGTGGCCCGGGCCGACGAGCCCAGCACACCCCCACTTTTCAGCCCGGGTTTCACCTTAGCTTAAACCCAGCATTCAAACCTGGTTTGGACCCGGCGTTTTATATCTCTATGCATCCCACCATATAAAGTTTATGCATATAATACATCTCGAGCTCTACCTCGGTATATATAGTTTTGTCTAACTTGCTGAGTGTTACGAGACGTTAACCCTGCTTGGTTGCTTTCACAACCTCTATGTAGGGTGTTATCAGAGCGACCCCTCTCCTCGACGCCTCCTCTATTGCGGATGGATGTGCGTAGAGGCCGTACATAACGAGCACAGGGTTTCCGTCCAATACTTTACTATCCAATAGCCTCAACGCTTTTTCATGGAACAAGCGGACGTCCTCGCCGTGTATTCTAGCCTTTGCCTCACCTAATATTTCAACGCGGCTTTTATCGCTCAGCCTCTCCCCGACACCATAAATGTCTAACTCGACGACACGCCCGTCCACAGTGAAGAAGGCCCTTGCGAGGCTTCCAATCGAGATACCCATCTTAGCCAGTAGGATGCTTGGTAGAGTGCTCCTGGCGATATCCTCTACAACATGTCCGAACGACTCTGACAGCTTGCTCACCTCTTTCTGCAACCCTTCTAAACCTGCGGCTAGCTTGCTCACCTCGCTCCTTAGATCTACCGCCAACTTGCCTACTTCCCCGAGCTTGGCATCAAGCTCCTCGAGCCTCAACTTAAGACCAGCTATCTCCCTGGGTAAATCCAGCTGGTTTCCCTCACTCCCCTCTATATCGCTTGCCAAGAAGCCCCTTTCTTAGAATCCCACGGCATCTGCTTTAAAGGGCTTCTACCTCTCGATTTCCTCAACCACCCTATACCAGGGCTTAGACGTCCCCACCTTGGATCTTTTAATCCAGTTCTTGGTTTTCGGCGTTGACTCCACTCTCCGGACAAGCGCGTCCAACCTGTCTAGTACCCTTTCAGCGATATCTCTACTTATAACGCCCTCCGCTAGTTTACCCGTCAGCATGTCTTTTAGTTTACCAATGTTTAACATGGCGTCATACCAGAAACCCCAGTCGTCTGAGAGTAATGAGGATATCAAATCGTCATCTATGCACTCCCTTGTCTTAACTCCCTCGAGGCTACACAGGTTGTGCGAGTAAAATAATACAGATAAGTCGACAAGATCCTTCCAGTTTATCTCGTGTATCTGAAGCTTCTCTAGGACGAGATGAGCGAGTGAGACAGTGGGATAGTCTAGTTCGAGTAGGCCTTTACCAGGCTTGCTCCCGAAGTCTATGTCATGGCTGAACTCTAGCTTGTCGAAAAATACATCCACGTGGTACAAGCCCGCTGGATGGTAGTAAATAAGCCTTCTCCCAGCGAACAGTGCTTTAACATATGGGTCGTAGTTGAACTTAAGGTCTTTTTCGAAGAGCTCTATTATCTCCTTCCTCTGCTTGCTGTAACCCACTAGGTCTAGGTCTGTGAATACTAGGCCCTCCCCCTTAAACCTGCCCAGCTTCTCGTAGATGTCTAATACACCAGGCTTATCAACCGAGTGTATGTATACGCCTAGAGCACCCAGTATCCTGAGGACGACACCCTTCTCCGAGGCTTTAGACACAATGTCCACGGCCTCCTTCATGAATTCATCCGCCGTGAGCTTAACTCTCTTCGAGGACATTTTTCACCCCTCGATCTTATAGTAGTTCAGTAGCCTGTCGCCCTCGACCTCGACGATATATGCTTTCAACACCCCCTCGCTGTACTCGCTACCCGGGTTGACAACAATTGTCCTCCCTATCTGGTCGTGCCCGCTTGACTCGTGTATGTGGCCATGTAAGCCTATGACAGGCTGGTATTTCTCTATAATCTTCCTTACAGCTTTTGAGCCCACGTGCTCGAATTGGGGTACGCCTGCCACTGTGACGACTCTTAAATCCTTGGTGAGCTTCGGCGCCAAGTCAAGCATCGTGTTGTAAGGTGGGGGGTGGAAGTTGAATATAGATTTAGATGGGTCCTGCAACTTCGACACAAGCCTCTCCAAGTACTTTTCCAACTCTTTTTCATCCTTCTCTCTCGGCGTGTTCCACGGCGTTGGGTTCACGTACGGTGAAGACACTACCTCCAGCTTCTCGACGCTGAATATCTTGTCGATCGGGTAGACAACCCCTTTGGGCTCGTACTCTTTTATAACTCCGTCTATAACCCAGTCGTCATCGTTGCCCGGCATGACAATTGTTTGAACGCTTTTTGTGTCCACCTTTCTTACAAGCATTTCAAGCCAGTTCCTCAGCCTCTCAACCATCTTCTCGACCATGACCTTGTTGACGAGATCCGGGTTGTTTTTCATATCCTCCAACTCTTTCTCCTCTACTCTCACATAGTATGCTCCAGACCCCTCAAGCCTCTCCTCGAAGGCCCTCACCTCGCTCTCGCTCTTCATAACCCACCTTGAGCCGAAGTATCTTGCCGTCCAGGATCCGTCGCTGTGTCTTATGATCGGCACGAGTACTTTACCCGTCAGGTCGCCTGACAGGATCAGCGTGTTTGCTTTATACAGCTCTTGTGCTTTTATCCACTTCCTCCAGACAAGCGTAGATCCATGGACGTCTACCGAGAAGAATATACGTGATACCATTCCGCCACATCACCTTGAATTTATGATGGATGGGGGTAAAAAACTAGGCTGGAGGTATCTGACCGTATATTTTGCTGGGGTCAATGCCTCTAGCCCTATTCCTAGCCATCATATATGTGTATACCGAGATGCCGATCACGCCTGCCGCGATGTTCACCATCTGCACAGAGGGCTCGGGGTATGATGTGTAGAGCATGAGCCACCATCCAATAGCGAAGACTATTATACCGAGAACTGATGTGGCGATCCTCGACTTGAACACCGTCCTCTCAAATATCTCGGGCCTCCACCACGGTAGAAGTGTCAGCGAAAGGCCTACAGGCCAGACGAATATGAATAGGCTGAAGTCCAACCATGATATCAGGGCTTTTGCCAGCGTGGCGCCAAGGGCCTCATAGTATGTTATTAAGGCGCCTAGGCCGGCTATGATGGCGGTCACGTGGTTCGCCCAGGTCGGGGCCGCGAATCTAGGTGATACCGAGGCCATCTTCTCCGGTAGAGCCCTGTCGAAGCTCATCGAGAAGAACCCTCTGACAGCGGCAACCCAGACCGGTATAGCTGTGTTAAGATACCAGAGGAAGTAGGCTAACCCGACTAAGAGTGCTACCGCTGGGTTAGGAAATGCGATTGATATGTAGAATGGGACAGAAGGCTCTGGGAGAGGTTTGCCGGGCAACAGGCTTGAGAGGACGTCCGGGTAGTTTGCTTTAAGGTAGGCGTACGCGGCTAAGAAGTCGTAGTTGAAGACGTATGGTAGTATAAAGGCGTTGAATAAGTAGAGGGCCATGACCACAGCGTAGCCTACGAAGAGGCCCTTCAGATAGGATTTACCAGGGTCTTTCACCTCACTACCTATAAAAGTTGTGACTTCGAGGCCCGACCAGGCCCATAAAGTCCAGAAGAGCATCCCGTAGGTTCCTATCAGGAGCGGGTTTGCTGTTAGGACAGGTATGTTGTATTGCCTGCTCAAAGTCTCGTTGAAGGCAACCGACATTATTTTGGATGCGCTCCCAGCCCCGTAAATGGACTCAAAGGCGGCTACACCCTGCCCAGGGCCTATGAAAGCCAGCGCGCCCAGGGTTACAACGGTGACCACGAGGGGTATTATCGTAGCAACCCTCATAGTCCACTTAACTACTTTCATACCGCCTAGGTTTAGAATCCATAGTACTATGACTAGGATTATTGATATTATCAATTGGTTGACAGGGTCTATTAAGGCGTTTGCCATGTTGATCAGAGATTGGCTACCCGAGGCTAAGCCTGCGACTGCGAGGGGGCCGCTGAAGGCCTTCAACCCAATGTACATTACGAATCCAGCAGTCATAGCCCCGCCTCCCCCAACAATATAGTACCAGAATGGAATGTATCCTAAGACCGAGTGGAGGGTTCTCGACACAACTACATACATGCTACTAGACCTAGGGAAGGAGGCCACTATATAGTAGAACGCTATTGTGAGAGGCAGGAATATTAAGCCGGCTAAGAAGAACGCTAGAGCGATATTCCCACCGTAGGTGTCGGGGTACCCCAGCATCTTCACAGCGTAGAAGGTCATACCAGAGGCAGCTGGGCATGCTATAGACCATAAGGCTACGTCTAGCCACGATAACTCTCTTACGAGCCCTGAGGCTCTTCTAACAAACACCACTTCTTCGGCCACTTCAACCCACCAAAATATAGCTTTCGTCTAGTATGATTTATAAACGTATTTCATCTATATAGAGGTAGTATGGCTACAAGTATAACCGTAGAAGAAGAGAGTTTGATCCCGAGGCCATTCGTATTAAAGTACTTTCCATTCATCCCAGTTAAGGGGGAAGGTAGTAGGCTTTACGACGAATCCGGCAGGGAGTTTATAGATGCTACCTCGGGTTCAGGAGTCTACTTGATCGGCTTCAACCACGAGGAGGTTGTTAAAGAGGTCTTAGACCAGGTTAAAGAGTTGATCAATTACACAACCCTCTACTTCTACAACAAGCCCTCGATAGACTTGGCGAAAACCCTGAAGGAATTGTCTCCCGGAGGCTTCAGTAAGAAAGTTGTATTCGGCTTCAGCGGGTCGGACGCGTTGGAGATAGCTTTAATGGCCTCTCTCCACTACACTGGGAGGANCCGAATAATATCTTTCAGCGACTCTTTCCACGGAACCCTATACCTGCCTCTAGGGGTTAGCGGCGTTCTGCGGGGTAGTATCGGGTTTGATAGCTTGCTAGCCTACAGGGATGTACTCTTTGTCGAGTACCCTAACCCCTATAGGAATAAGTGGGGTGTAGACGGGTACGAGCAACCCGGCGAGCTCACTACCCTCGCAGTGGGGGAGCTGGAGAAGGCGGTGAGAGAAAGGGGCGGAGTTTCATCTATTGTCATAGAACCAGTTCAAGGAGACGCTGGGATCGTTGTCCCACCTCGGGATTTCGTTAGAGAAGTCGCGAGAATAGCCGGAGAGAACAATATCCTCCTCGTGGACGATGAGGCTCAGACAGGGCTTGGTAGAACCGGTGCCTGGTGGGGTATCCAGCACTATGGTGTGACACCCGATATCGTCGTATCTGCCAAGGCTCTCGGCGGCGGGTTCCCGCTCTCGGCAGTCATAGCCAGGAGCGAGGTTCTCGACTCACTGCCTAGAGTTGGCTTGGGTTTCACGAACATGGGTCACGCCGTCTCCTGCAGGGCTGCTCTGGCCACTATACGGGTGGTAAGCAGGGAGGGGCTTGTGGATAGGGCTAGACTTCTCGGCGTAGAGGTTTTTAAGAGGTTGGGGGAGCTCGGGGAGAAGTACTCTTTCATCGGGGATGTGAGGGGGCTTGGCTTAATGATAGGTGTTGAGGTGGTCGAGGACAGGAAAAGCAGGAAGCCCTCACGGTTGAAGGCGCTGAAGATAACTTGGAGTGCTTGGAGAAGAGGATTGATTATAACCACTCTAGGCAGACAGGGGAATGTCCTGAGGTTTATGCCACCACTCAATATACCTAGAGAGGATCTGGAGGAAGCCCTCCGCATACTCGAGGAGGCGGTAAGAGATGTCGCGGAGGGCAGGGTGCCCGATGAGGCTGTTGAAAACATCGGCGGATGGGGATCTTGGTGAGCGAGAGCCGGGGGCGGGATTCGAACCCGCGGTTAAACGGGTGTCTGAACCCCTCTACAAGTGGGCCCTGCAGCCCGCCGCCTTAGACCGCTCGGCCACCCCGGCTTCAAGATAGATTAGTATTAGAGGGGGTTATAAGCCTCGGGATATTTCTTTTGGTGGGTAGGGGTCTCAGCGGGTTAGGCAGGCGTGGTTCGGATGTCCGAATAAGACGCGTATGGCCTAGACGTTTATCCTGTTTGATCTTGTGGAAATTATTGTTAGTTTTTTGTATATATATTCGGTCATGTAGATTAGGGTTAAGTATTTAAGGGTATAAAGTAGATATAGGTGTGAAAAAACTATGTGTACCTAGAGGTGTAGTATGATGGCTAGTGTAGAGAGGAGGAAGGTTCAGAAGACTGGTAGCTCCTCGTTTATAGTCACCCTCCCGAAAGAGTGGATCGACTCTGTGGGGTTGAAGAGCGGCGACTACGTGTACATATACGAGCACGGGGGCAGGCTCGTCATAACCCCTGGCACATTCGAGGTAGCCCAGTTGCAGGCTAACATTAAGGTTTACAGTGAGGCTAAGATCGAGGAGATCTTCAGGAGCATCGTGGCCTACTACCTCGCTGGCTACACCAACCTGACAATCACCTTCGACCCCTCTCTCCAGAACCTGGCGAAGAAGATCAGCGACTTGAAGAACATGGTTAGAATCAAACTAGCTGGTGTGGAGGTTGTCGACGAGACCTATAACACCATCTCCTTCAAGATACTCCTAGACTTAAAGGAGCTCCCGCTTGAAAGCGCGCTCCGCAGGCTACACCTAATAGTCTCAAACATGCTTAGAGACAGCTTAACCAGCTATAAGAACAGCGATAAGTCTCTTGCTGAAGCCGTCATCCAGAGGGACGACGAGGCTGATAGATTCCACTTCATGATCATCAGGGAGCTCTCGATGGCCCTCCTGGACGTCAAGGTGATGCACGACCTAGGGTTGTCCTCGCCGGTTGAGGCGATCAACTACAGGATTATAGCCAGGAACCTTGAGAGGATAGCGGACCACGCGACCAATATTGCTAAGAATGTCATCAAGTACGGGGAGCCCTCGGATGTAGGCGAGGAAATATACAACTTGGGGATGCCCCTCATAGACCTGTTGAACAACGCTATGCAGTCCCTCTACAAGCTCAGCAGGCAGGACGCCGAGGAGGTTATTCAGAAGACTCGCGAGACGGTGGGCAGGATAGACGAGACGGTCTCCAAGGTGTTGGTGGCTGGTATACCGGATCAGGAGAAGGCCTTCCACATAATGGTCTTAGACAGCCTGAGGAGGATAACAAGGTACTCCAACGGTATTGCCGAGACTTCAATCAACATAAAGGCCAGCAAGACCCCCTCCCTCGACATAAAGTAGTCTTGTTTTCCGGGTAAGGCAATATTTTAAACCCTTCCAATCAATTACGTTATTATAGTGACCCCGGTGCCCATGCTACGCCCTCGTAGTACCGGGGGCGAGTGAACATGGGACGGGTCACTCCCGGCTCACATTAAAACCTCCTGCTCCTGGCTTTCGCTGGAATAAACCTTTCATCAGCCTCCCTAGTCTCCTGAATCCTCTCAGTCTCCTCCCCTTCTGGAGTTAGCTTCTTCTCCCCCGCATAGGCTTTGATCAGCTCTAACGGTATGTTGTCGAAGCGGCCTACGACATGAGTGATCCCTTGTTGTCTAAGCCATTCGAGGAAATCCTCCTCGAGGCCTGCTTGTAGAATAAGGTTGAGGTAATGCCTCCTCTCCTCGGGGTCTAGGAGGGACAATTCGACACCCAATTATTGGAAGACTTGGAGCTGGCGGTAAAAACCTTAACTCTAACCTGTCTTAAACCTCAGTATACCCCCTACCCCGTTGAACGTCTTGTAGAACCATTCGCCTTCAGGCATATCGTTGTTTATCACCACCACCTTAGCACCATGGCTCTTGGCTTTCTCAAGCCATTTCTCTACGTCACTCCTCTCCTCATATACTATAAGTATTTTAACCGCGCCCAGCTCAAGGGCGCTGTCAACCTCGTTTTCACCGTAGACCACCATGCCGTCGTCTTTAGCGAGGTGTAGCTTGAACTCCTCGATGGCCTTCAAGCCCTCAACGTACTCCTGCTCCTTCAGGAGGTCCTCAGCCTTCATCACCAGCTCCCTCAAGCCTGCTTCACCCTGGTATGAGACGTCTATCAACTGGTTTATCAGTACCTTCTTCAACCTGTAGTCGAGGTAGTCTCCCTGGACGAAGTCGTACTTGCTGTAAGCCGGCCCCCCGACCAGGACGGCCTTCAGCTTCCCCTCCTCAAGGAGCGGGAGGAACGCCTTGTTAGCGTGCTCGCCTACTTTCTTGTAGAAGTCCTCGACCATCTGCTCAATGATCCTATCATATCTCCTCTGGCTCTGGCCGCCTTTCTCGTGTTTACCCGGTATATACTCCTCCATCTCCTCCAGCACTACAAGCCTGTTCCCCTTGAGCAACCCTATTGTAGCGGCATCCCTCTCCACGAGTATCAGCCCTATAACGTTGTGCTCGTACACTATGTCCTCGAGGAACTCCGTGTGGAATGTCTTATCCGTCCTGTAGAAGAAGACTTTAACCTCCTCTGGCGGTATCAGCATCATTGATATGAAGTCGCCTGTCTCAACGTTCTCCCCGGCGAAGAGAACCAGCCCCTTGTCGGGTATCTTGCTGATCTTGCTGATCCTGTCTATAGCCGCCGCCAGAGCCCTCTGGACAGCGTTCCTCGTCCTCTTCAGCTTGATGTTGTCTGAGATAGAGAGCTCTTCCCTGAGCAGGTTGACTACCTCGCTCACAGGCCTCCCCGGCGGGACGTAGAGGGATAAGAGGACTGTTGCCGGGGCCTTCCACTTCTTCAACTCTTTAATTATCTCCCTCAGGGTCTGCTTGTCAACCCTGAGAGCCTCCAGCTTCTCCTCGCTGAAGCTAAAAGCCCATCCTCCAGCACCCTGAACGCTGAGATTCTAAATCCTTTTAAACGGTTTTAAATTACGCCCCCATACTGCAACCCGGCGGCAACTGCTTCACTGAGTCAAGGAGAGGTTCAACCTGTTTGAAGGAGGTTTACAATGGGCTGGAGAAGCGCTGTATCGCTGATAATAGTCTTCACCACAATAATACTCTACGGCCTGCTCACCTCCGGTTATACAGCCCTGGCCTCGATACCCCTGCCGAATATGGTCATTGCCTCAGCCCTGCTGATGGCCGGCTACCTCCTAGCCTCGGTTAGGCTGATGATAATCCACGCAAGGTATACTGGTAGGAGGCTCCCGCTAATAGAGTACTACAAGGCNCGCCTGGCGGGCAATCTAGCCGCGTTCCTCACGCCCTCCGCTGTCGGAGGCGAGCTGGGTAGGGCCGGCTACCTCGCCTTAAAGGGCTTCTCTTTCACGGAGATGCTTGCGGTAGCATACTTCGAGGTTTTCTTCGACGTCGTCTTCACAAGCCTGGCGGCCCTGGTGCTCTCTTTCAGCCAGCTCCCGTGGAGCCTGCCCGTGGCTTTAACCGCGGGAGGTTCTATCGCGGCCTGGGTTGTTGCCTCACTCCTCCTATTCTACACGGGGAGGAGGTATGGGGGTAATGCGGGGAGCGGCGTCAGGCGGTTCAGGGGCTTATTAGGCAAGCTCGCGTCATGGGCTCTCACGCTGTCAGTAGCCTTCTGGAATACGTCTAGCAGGGTTAAGCTCGTAGACATCCTGGCCGTGGTCGCCCTAACACTCCTCGCCCAGGTTCTACAGGCCTCGTCCGTGCTACCCCTACTGGGAGGCTTAAGCCCAGATCAAGTTCGGGAAGCCTTCAGAGGCTACTTCTACTCTCAGGCCCTCAGCTCCCTTCCCTCGCCTGGCGGGGCTATTGTCTCGGAGTATGGTTTAAGCCTATCCCTCGCCCCCGGCTACGTGGTGGCTTACAGGCTCGTCTACGCTTTGACTAACGTTGTCCCCGGGCTTATTATAGTGTATAGGGCTCATAGTGTAAAGGAGGAGGGTGGTTTAACTGTCTGACCTCGAGGAGAAATCGACTCCAGCCTACTACCCNGTCCACGTGATCCCGTGTGACTTGAAGAGCGAGTGNCCGTTCTTTAAGGTAGAGAAAGTTGATGAGGACCAGTGTATAGCCGTGTGCACCGCCGCTGACAGGGTTCTAACCAGGTCTAATGCGAGGAAGTGTGCTTCACCGTCCTGGAGGGAGTGCCCCTTCTACAAGATCGGCATAGAGTCAGCCAGCGGCTAGAGTCTCTCCACCTACATTTGGCGTGCTGTGCTTCAAGAGGTTGCCCGCTACTACTAGGGCTTCCACGAGGTCGTTCAGGCTGGGAGCCTCCTCCAAGTGTACTTCCCCACCCCCCTCCAGCTCTATTCTAACCCCTTTCACCCCCTCTAGCTCAACCTCGAGTACTTCAATCGGCACACCGTACTTCTCCCTCGCGATCTCCACAGCGAACTCCACTATGCTCTTTATCATCAGGGATGCATCGTCGCCGCCGTAGGTGATGATCAACCTCATGGTGACCCCTCCTCTAAGTGGGTTTGGGATTGTTTTTAACAGGTAGGGAAAAGTTAAAGCATGCTGTATGCATATTTAATCATGGTGGTTTGCTTGACAGAGCTCACCATAGATTTATCAGATGTACCTCTCACACCGTTTGGAGCCCGGGAAGAGCAGAAGCTTGAAGCAGCCTTAATCGTAGGCACGCTCTACAGCCCGGAGGTTGTCGAGCTCTTGAAAGACCCTGTTGAGAAGACCACGTGGCTTGAGAGCCTGGCCGTGGCAGCCGCCGCCTTTGCAAAGTATAAGGCTGGGAAGCCTGTGAGCAAGATTGCCGAGGAGGTTGGGAGGAGCGAGCAGACTGTTAGGGCGCATATCCAGGGCAAAACCAAGGCTGGTAAGCTAGTAATCTCCACGTACGAGAAGCTGAAATCCGGGACGCTAAAACTAGTAGTCCCCTTCGGCGGGGAGCTCCAAATAACCGGTGTGAAGGAGGGCTCTGAAAAAGAAAAGGAGGAGCTTGTGAGGAAAGCAACAGAGCTGGAGAAGAAGGTCAGCGAGCTACAGGGGGAGGTCGAGCGTTTGAGGAAGGAGCTCGACGCATGCCGCGAATCCAACAACAAGTTAACGAGCTTAATCGAGCTCGCGAGAAGCAAGCTCCAGCAACTCGAGGAGTTGAAGCAGGCTCTCTCCCAGGTTTAACCAATAGCACTGCGATAATACCCGGGGAGGCTCTTTTAAAACAGTCGGCTATGAATTCATAGAGAGGGTTTGATGGAGGAAGCTGTCTTAATAGTAATGGACTCGGGCGGCAGAGTAATAAACTTCGCGGCAGACCTCAACACCCCGCGCGAGCTAATAGAGTCCTTGTCCAGGCTGGGCTACGGGGCCCGCAGGGCTTTAACCGGGCTGGCGGCCATGCTGGGGCTCGGCGAAGTAGGTAAGATAGACCTTGAAGTAGAGGGCTTCCACATCACTGTCAGCCAGCAAGCCGGGAAGATAATAGTCGTGGGCCACAGGGCTTCCAGAGCGGTTCCTGTTAGAGGCGGAGCCACAGCTACAACATAACTACTTGAAGAGCTTCAGGTAGTTGGAGTAGAACCTGCCTACTAAATCCTCTTTTGCCAACCCCCTTTTCTCCGACAAGTAGCTTATCGTCTCATGGATCAACCTGGGTGTAAGCTTCAACCCCTTATACTCGTAGGGGGCGTCGCTCTCCGTCAAAGCCTTATCCAAGTCTGCCGCCTCCAGTATGAGCCTGTGTTTAGCCTGGGTTTTGAAAGCCGGGTTCAAACCTACGTAGAACCCGCTCTCCTGTATTTCCACCAGCAAGTCCTGCGGCCCCGTGTACCAGTGGAAGTATGCTTTCTCGACATCGCTCCTCGTTAGGATCTCGTAGACCTCCCCCCAAGCTTTAGGCGTGTGGAGGTTTAAGACGAGGCTGTACTCTCTCGCCAGGCTTACAATCCTCTTGAAGAACTCAAGTTGCTTCTCATACGTCTCGGGGACGAACTGCCTGTCTAAGCCGACTTCGCCAAGGCACTTTACATCGTCAACTCTCTTCTCGATAAGCTCGAGCACGCGCCTATAGTCCTCCCTACCCATCTCCCATGGGTGAACCCCTATACAAGGTTGGACTCCCCTCAGCTTCTCAGCTAGCTCCAGTGTCTTGAGGCTCGACTCGTAGTCATCGCTTACGCATACAAGAATGAACCCCTCCCTCCCCGTGAGGCTCTCAAGCTCCTCGAGGCTTATCTCATGGCAGTGGACGTGCATGTCGACGATCAAAACCAGAACACCACCCCGCTCCCCTGTAAACACTCAACTCTTACCTCGCCTTTAACCACCCTGCTGACTACACCCGGGTTGATAACCCTGGTTTCAACAGCCTTCGCGATGCAGTCTGCGTTTAAAGGCGCCTTCTCTTTTAAGAGGGCCTTGATCTTCTCCAACAAGGCTGTAGAGGGGTCTCCAGCGCTTTCAACAACGTTCTCCAGCAAGCCCAGCCCTCCACCTGTCGGAGGGGTTATGAAGACAGGCTTATCCCCTATCAAACCTCTAAGCACTTGGAGGAGATACTCCTCTACGGGAGGCCTGTCCTTAAGATGGTTTGGCACCACGAGGTAAGCTCTCTCGCCCACTTCCTCGAGGGCTCCTTCCACCACGCCGCATTTGAGCTGGCCGCTCGCCGGAACCCAGGTGGTGTACGAGGATCCACCCCATGTTGAAGCCCCGAATTCAAGCCCGTTACATAAAACCCTTTGGCTGGGCTTGTGCTCGAAGACCACAGGGCCCTCCTTAGCACCCTCTAAGATGAAGACGCCTTCTTCAACCCTTAGCCTACCGCCGCTACATTCAATTCTCTCCCCGATGGTGCAGAGTATGCTCATTTTAAAACCCTTGAACCACTCATTTCACTATAGATGATGAGTTTGCCGAATATATGATTCGGTGAATTATCTCCCGAAAACTGATGTGGTCTAGGATGCCCGGGCTCAAGCTCCTCGTCTCCGACTACGATCTAACGCTTGTAGACAGCCTCCTAGACTTCTACGAGGCATTCACGGCCTCCCTCAGGGAGTTCGGCGGTGGCCCGGTATCCTTTGAATCCTTCTACGAGCACTTCAAGTCGGATAGGTTAAATGAGCTATTGCCGAGGGGGGTTCACCCTAGTTTGTTCTGGCACTTCTTTAGATCCAACTATAGTAGCAGGAGCACGCGCCCCTATGATTTCGCGGGCGAGTTCCTCAGGCTCTTGAAGAGCATAGGCGTGAAGGTGGTCGTGGTCACGGGGAGGTTTACTCCATCCACCTCTATAAGAGAGGACTTGCGGAGATTCGGCTTAGACGAGTATGTGGACGAGGTCTACACGGCTTACGACATACCGGTCTTGAACGGCGTGGAGGAGCACGTCTTCGACAAGACCTGGCTGATCAAGTGGCTTCTGGAGAGATATGGTGTTGAACCCTGCGAGGCGGTCTACATAGGCGACTACACTTCTGATCTAGAGAGCGCGTCGAAGGCTGGTGTAAGGTTTGTGGGTGTTGCGAGGGAGCATGAGAGGAGGAGGGTGCTGGAAGAAAAGGGCGCGAGAGTCTTCAGCGACCTCCTAGGGGTGTTCACTTACCTCTCCACGAGCCTCACGCTGGAACAGCCCTGTAGCGGCCGTCAGGCCCCGTGATGATGAGCCCGTTCTCGACAAGGTTGGATACAGCCCTCCTTATCTTATCCTCGCTTGCTATACCGCTTAGAACCAGGTGAACCTCCTTCAGGTTCAAGGGCTTCTCCTGGAGGAGCTCGTAGATGATGTTCACCAGTTGCTCCTCGTTGGGGGCCGTCATCAAGACGACGTCGTCGTCTTCGTGGAGTATCCTAAGCCTCACCTTCCTGCTCAGCCTCTCGAGTTCCTCGGGAGACAGTTCAACGTTAACCATGGGAACCGCCTTAGACAGGACTGTATATTTAAATAATTTAAAATAGGCTTGGGATAAGCTTTTTGGTGGTTTTTTGAAGAACGCTTTCATACTCTACGTAGACAAGTTTGCGAGGTACAGCATTTACAGTCTGGTAGCCGTGTTAGATAGGCTTAGGGGTCTCGACGTTTACCTGGTTGAAGACCTGGGCCTCGTTGAGAGGCTGGTGGATTACGCTTCCTCTAATTACTCAGCGTGCGCCCTAGGCTTCAGCCTCCTGACCACGAGGATTGCGGACGACGCTTTCTTCAACAATGTGGTGGGGGTTGTAAAATACGCCGGTAGGAGGGGGTGTCTGACTGTAGCCGGCGGCCCCCATGCCTCTGGCGACCCTATCGGCGTCTTGTTGAACATGGGTTTCAAAGTAGCCGTAGTGGGCGAGGGGGAGCCAGCTGTAGCCGACCTCGCCAGCTACCTGGCAGGCGAATTGAGCCTAGACGAGGTTAGGAACATCGTGTATATAGACGAGCAGGGCGGTCTACGCGCCGGCAGGAGGGCGAAGCCCGTCGACCTCGACGACTACCCTCCATTCCCATACTGGAGGCACCTGTACACCCCGATTGAAATTACTAGGGGTTGCTTCCACGGCTGCTGGTTCTGCCAGGTAAGCTACTTCCACGGTTTCAAGCCCCGGCACAGGAGCGTGGGGAATACCGTCGAGTACGCGAAGATAATGGTTGAGGAGGGTGTTAGGGATATAAGGTTCATAACGCCCGACGCCCTCTCCTACAACCTGTCAGACGTCAGGCAGCCTGTCGACGAGGATGCTCTCGCCCAGTTGCTTGAGGGCCTCCACCAAGTAGCCTCGCCCGCCGGGGCCAGGATATACCTCGGTAGCTTCCCGAGCGAGGTTAGGCCCGAGCACGTGACAGAGGGTTCTGTCAGGGTATTAAAGAGGTATGTGTCGAACAAGGAGGTCATAGTGGGGGCCCAATCGGGTAGCAACCGGGTTTTAGAGAGTATTCACAGGGGGCACAGCATCGAGGACGTCTTCAACGCAGTAGACATACTAGTTAAAGCAGGGTTTAAACCCAGCGTGGACTTCATATTCGGGTTGCCCCCCGAGACTGAGGAGGACATGCTCGAGACAGTGAGGGTCGCCAGGGCTCTCGCTGAGAGGGGGGCTAGGATACACCTNCACTACTACCTGCCTCTACCTGGAACACCCTTATTCCCAAGCAGGCCTACTCCAATANCNCCGCGNGTNAGNGCGGAGATAGTGAGGCTCATCGGGTCGGGGAGCGCGTACGGTAGCTTCGCCGTGCAGGAGAGGCTTTCAGCGAGGATAGTCGAGCTAGTTGAGAAGGGGGTTATAAGGCCCAGGGTTACCAGGCTGTTGAGCCCTGTTGAACAGGTTCATCGGTCTCGTTGAAGCGCCCAGCCTCGTCACGCCTCGGTTCCGCCATAGGGTTTACCTCATCGCCCTCGAAAATAAGGGATATCCCTCAAGGTTTATAGTCTTTGGGCTGAATAAAAATAAAATGTGGGTTGGTATGCCCCGCGTAGAAGAGATAGTCCGCAGGAACATCGAGCCCTCTTCTAAGGGGCCCATATTAAACCTCATCGTGAAACCATCATCACCGAGCGAGGGCCTGGTGATAGAGGGGGGCGAGCTCATCTTCCAGACACAGGAGCCCGAGGGCAGGGGCAGGGAGAATGCGGCTCTAGTGAGGTTTCTGAGCAGGAGCCTGAACATCCCTGCGTCCAAGATAGATATCGTCTACGGGGCTAGGGAGAAACATAAGAGAGTCCTGTTCCTCGACATCGATGAGGATAGGCTCGTCGAGTTGATCTCCAAGCTGGTCATGTGGCCTGGGGAAGTATCTTAATCGGGGCACCGGGCAGGCATATCTCACGGAATACCCTTGTTAAGCCCGTCCCCGAAAATCTCCTTAACACGTTTTTCCATGTAGAACCTGTCGATCAATGGTATGGTCTCCCTCAAATCTTCTACAACCCACCTAGCCCTCCCGCAGGCGTCTCCGCAGGGTTTAACCGCGATGGAGTTACCAACGTCCTCGAAGACTGGTATATCCCAGACATCGTCGCCTATATAAGTGACATCCCCGGCCTCGAAGCCCAGTCTCTCGGCCAGCTGGCGGATAACCTTGTTCTTCTCCAGCAACGGGACTCTGGCTACCCCGCCTGGGACTAGCTCGCCGTCCACGTACTTCAACTCGTTGTAGAAGCAGAGGTCTACGCCGAGCTCCCTGCAGACCCTGCCCACAACCTCGCCAACCCCGGCGCTGACTACTGCCACGGCATACTGTTCTTTAAGGTAGGCCACCACCTCGTAGGCCTCGTCCCTAACCTTGATCTGTGAGAGGGCTTTCTCAACGTCCAGCCTTCTAATAGGCTTCCCAAAGCTGTGTATCATCAGAGCGACATCTATCTTCATCCAGTCCTCGTAGGTTATCAAACCCCTCTTATAGTAGTCGGCGAAGACCTTGTTGTCCCTGCTACCGAAGTACTCGTGTAGGAGCCCCCAGCTGTTCTTGGTGTACGTCAACACGCCGTCGCAGTCGAAGACAACTAGACCCCTCCTACCCATCCTCCCCCGCCACCTCCCTCAGCTTACCCACGTCGCTTTTCTCCAGTGTTGTTGTCTCGCATTTGACGACCTTGATCTTGCCTTCATCATATGAAATCGTAATTGTGCGGTTTGAGCCGAGTTTCAGCACGATCTCCTTCTCTCCCATCGAGACCTCGCCCTCGGGGAACAGCGTCTTCAGCTTCTCGAAGAGCTCCGCCAGCTCGGATTTAACCTGCCTGCCCTCCGAGAGGGCTTTAGCCAGCTCTCTAGCCTTACTGCTGACGCCCGGCAGGTCAGCGTATGCTACGGAGGTCTCCTCGAGTATCCCGACCAGCACGTCTAGGATCCCGCCCCCCTTGAAGGCCTGGACAAGCAGGTCGAAGTCCTTGCTGTTGAAGTAGTCTACAAGCCTCTCAGGGTTCCCGCCGAAAGAGCTGAAACCGTACTTGGACTCGGCGGCCGCAAGCAACCTCCTAACCTCGTCTACGGTGTTACCCTGTATCCTACCCTCCTTTAGGGCCATGCTTAAATGCGTGTTGGCTATGTTCCTCAAGAAGTCTTTGAACGCCATGTCCTCCAGCCAGAGCCACTGCTTTTTAAAAGGGTTTATCACTTATATATCTAGCAATGTATCGTGTAGGACGGGGTATTTAGTGAACAGGCATCAGAAGAAGCACTCTTGGGCGCCGTATACAAGCGACGTCCAGAAATACAGCGTGTACCCAAGTATAAGGAGGCCCGAGGACGACAACCCCTTGAGAGTAGGCTCTATAGCAGTCCTCAACATAGACGGGGTGGACGAGTCGGGTAACGGTGTAGCAGTGTACAAGGGTGTTAAAGTCATAGTCAGGAACGCGAGCCTCGGCTCCAGGGTTAAAGCCCGGATAGTCAAAGTGGGGCCGGACCACGCTGTCGCGGAAGTCTTGGAGGTATTGAAGGAGTCGTACGTGGATTACTGATGCCCGGGGAAAACTTGTTCTCCGAGGTTGCCAGGGTCATAGGCGTCGAGGAGGCTTCAGCTCTGGAGCTAGGCGAGGCTTTGGAAGGAGAGGACGCCTGGCTTCTACTCGATTACCTCATCGAGAACAAGGATGTGCGGGTGCTCGATGAAGACGAGTCTGTGGACAGCGGGGATTGCTACCATGTCGCGATGCTGGTCGAGGGCTCGTACTTGTTCTACCTCGTGGAGGAGGGCGGCGTGAGCAGGTGTGTCCTGAGGAGGGTTAGCGGCGGGAGCCCGTGGGGCCTCCTGGAAAAACTTAAAGCAGAGCTAGGGTACTGCCGTGGGGAGTAAACCCTACTTCTTGTAGCCGATCCTCCTCAAGAACTCAACTCTCTCTTTTTTATCCTCTACTCCTTCAACCCCTAGAGGGGTGTAGCCGTCGACAACCCCTATCACAGCCCTGCCCTGGTCTGTCTCGGCTACAATGACCTGCACGGGGTTCGCTGTTGCAACATATATTGAAACCACCTCCTGGACGCTCTTAAGCTGGTTCAAGACGTTGATCGGGTAGGCGTTCCTGATGTACAGGACGAATGTGTGGCCAGCGCCGATGCTGAGGGCCGCCTCCACAGCCGCCTTGGTCAGCTCCTCGTCGTTCCCCTCATACCTCACAAGCCTCTTACCGCTCGCCTCGTTGAAAGCCAGGCCGAACTTGATCCCGGGGACGGAGGTGACGAGGGCCTCGTAGATGTCTTCAACGGTCTTTATGAAGTGGCTCCTCCCTATGATGACGTTGGAGCCCTCGGGTATTCTAACAGGGACTACTTTCAGGGAGAGGGACACGTAGGACACCACTTGAAAATCCTATGCTGGGAGCGTATTAAAGCGTTAACACCACGGGTTAAATAATAGTGTTCCCCCAGGTGAAGGATAAATAGGTGATACCTCCTTAACTCTCATAGAGCCCTCTGCTTTAAAAGGGTTTTGCCATGAAGGCCGTGTCTAAGCAGATCGATTTAACCCCGTTTGTAGAGAACGACGGTGTTTTATCGGTTGTACTCTACAGGCCCGAGGAGTCGTGGAGCGAGGTCGAGGTGGAGGGGGACGTCAACTCGATGCTCTCAACCGCGGGGAACATCCTCTCAAGCAACCCGCCGGCCGAGGGGAGGCTAAGGTTCGTTGAGGTCGAGGCGCCTGGTCTGAAAGTCGTTATCGGCGAGGGGGCTGTCAACGGTGTCGAGACCATCCTCTCCCCGTACCCCAGCTTCCTCAGATCCATTAAGCTGGTTAAAGTCGAGGGGGAGACGCCAAGGGTGGTCCACGAGTTTAAGCCCGGCCAGCCCAGCATAGTCTACGACTCAGCCCTCACACTCTGGAAGAAGCTTGAGTACGACCTAATCCTCGTCGAGACCAGCGAGGGCACGAGAATACTATTCCCCCACGAGCTCCTCCTCGAGAGGGTTAAAGCAGAGACTAAGGGGAGGAAGCGTAGGAGGAAGAAGGCTAAAAGAGTGAAGACTAGTAGGAAGAAGAGTAGGAAGAGCAGGAGGGGTAAGAGGAAGAGGAGGTCTCGTAGATGAGCTTCACAGAGCTCCCACACCTGAAAGCGAGGCCCGGGGACATAGCAGAGGACGTCATAGCCGTGGGAGACCCGGGTAGAGTAGACTTGCTGAGCCAGCTCCTCCAGGATCCCAGGGTTGTAAACGAGCACAGGGGGCTTAAGGTTGTCACAGGCTGGTATAAGGGTGTTAGAGCCACTATAGCGACCCACGGTATAGGCTGCCCATCCGCCATGATAGTCTTCGAGGAGCTCGGCAAGCTGGGGGCCAGGAGGATCGTCAGGGTTGGAACGACCGGTGGTTTGAGGAGTGGTATGAGGCCAGGGGACATTGTCGTGGCGACCGGGGCGGGGTACACGCAGGGTGGTTGCGGGTTAGGCCAGTACATGCCGGGGGTCTGCGGGGCCACGAGCCCCAGCCCTGTTTTAACTGCGCGCATCATGGAATCCCTCGCTAGGCTGGGCGGGAGGTTTACCGCGGGCCCCGTGTTCAGTAGCGACGCGTTCTACGCTGAAGACCCGTCTTTTGCTGAGAGGATGAGCCACCTCGGCTTCGTCGCGGTGGAGATGGAGGCAGCGGGCTTGTTCGCGCTGGGATGGGCGAGAGGTTGGGAGACAGCTGCCGTGCTTGTTGTAAGCGACGTCCTGACCTCGGAGGAGAAGGTCTTCCTGACTACAAGAGAGCTCGCGGACAAGTTCATGCTGGTCGGCAGGGCTGTCCTAGAAGTGTTCGCTGGGTCAAGGGGCTTGTGATGGAGTTCAAGCTCTACAACACGCTTACCAGGAGGGTTGAGGAGCTTAAGCCCGTTGAGGAGGGGACTGTAAAGATATACGTCTGCGGGCCGACGGTATACGACTACACTCACATAGGACACGGGAGGACGTATGTCGTCTACGACGCCCTCAAGAAGTACCTATCCCTCAGGGGCTACAACGTTGTCCACGTGATGAACATCACGGATATAGACGACAAGATCATCAACAGGTCTAGGAGCGAGGGCAGGGACTGGAGGGAGATCGCCGAGGAGTACACTAGGGACTACATGGAGGCTCTCTCCAACCTCAGGGTTACAGTAGACCACCACCCCAGGGTCACAGACCACATCAAGGAGATAATAGAGTTCATACAGGCCCTCATCAATAAAGGCTACGCCTACGTCGCCCCGAGCGGTAGCGTCTACTTCGAGGTGGACAAGTACCCGGACTACGGGAGGCTCTCGGGCAGGGCCTCCAGGGAGCTGTGGAGCCAGGAGCCCGAGTTCCTCAGCGAGAAGAAGAAGCCCTACGACTTCGTCCTCTGGAGGGCTAGCAAGCCGGGTGAGCCCTACTGGGAGAGCCCGTGGGGCAGGGGCAGGCCCGGCTGGCACATTGAGTGCAGTGTGATGAGCTCCAGGTACCTGGGCGGGAGGTTCGACATCCACGGAGGAGGGACAGACCTTATATTCCCCCACCACGAGAACGAGAGGGCTCAGAGCGAGGCTGTCTACGGCGGTGGGTGGGTTGGCATATGGATGCACACGGGGCTAGTCATGGTTGGCTCGGATAAGATGAGCAAGAGCCTCGGCAACATAATCCCGTTGAGGGAGGCCTACGGGAAGTGGGGTCTAGCACTCCGGGTCTGGTACCTCTCCACCCACTACAGGAAGCCGATAGTCTACAGCGAGGAGTCCCTCGAGCAGGCTAAGAGGTTCTACGAGAGGTTCACCAACACTTGGAGCCTGCTGGAGAAGCTTGAGAGAGAGGCCGTGGACAAGCACTACGTTAGGGACGAGGATCTAGCCTTAGCGGGTAGGATTATCCACGTCCACAACAAGTTCCACGAGTCGCTTTCAAACGACTTCAACACACCGGAGATGATCTCGGCCGCCAACGAGCTTATAAGCATCGTGAACAAGGAGCTCGCCTCTAGGCCGGTCTACATGCTTGTCTCAATAGCCCGGAGGGTCTTCAGGGAGTTCAACACGGTTCTATCCCTAGTTGAGGAGGAGAAGACTGTTGGAGAAGAGGTTGAGCCTCTCGTAAACCTCATAGTAGAGGTGAGAAAGGAGCTGAGGAAAATGAAGCTATACGACCTCGCCGACAGGATTAGAAGCGAGCTACTTAAACAAGGCATCATACTACAAGACAAAGGCCCCGAGACAACATGGATAAGACGAACTTTCAATTCTTCATGATTGCTTCAACTCTATGGTTTAAAAGTTAGAGATAATAATATCGAAGTTACTTTCAATTCTTTATGATTGCTTCAGGCGTGAATGAGGAAACGGATAGACAAGCCGATAAACAACTAGCTTTCAATTCTTTATGATTGCTTCATCACGGCGGTGAACGACGGAAGGCGCGAGTACGTCTTCGCTTTCAATTCTTTATGATTGCTTCTTATACAGTCCATTATGCTCCTGGATTCCTCGATGTCATCTTTCAATTCTTTATGATTGCTTCCTTTTAGTAGTGTTGGCGGTTGCAATGACCTTGCACACGCCTTTCAATTCTTTATGATTGCTTCATATACCGTTGAATCTGCTTGTCTATCGTGTATACATCTACTTTCAATTCTTTATGATTGCGTCTTCGTAAGCAAGCAGGCAATAGACGAGGGAGATGACTGTATCTTTCAATTCTTTATGATTGCTTCACATATATGACGTTGTTGATCACAGCTGAACCACAGTCTTTCAATTCTTTATGATTGCTTCTGAACTGCTTAGCAGAGACTAGCCTGTAGAGATAAAAGACGTCTTTCAATTCTTTATGATTGCTTCATTATCTTAGGGATCCCGATGGTGCGGTTCACATATTCATACTTTCAATTCTTTATGATTGCTTCTTGAAGAAATACTACCACGTATGGAGACACACAGCGACGCTTTCAATTCTTTATGATTGCTTCTTAATAAAAAGAGTGAAAGTAATCGAGAAGGCGGTCAATGCTTTCAATTCTTTATGATTGCTTCGCAGATATCTATGTGTCAGTATACTACGTAACACACTTTCCTTTCAATTCTTTATGATTGCTTCAATATTAGAGAATATACCGGCTACATCAACAATAGCAGTCTTCTTTCAATTCTTTATGATTGCTTCCTGAAGAGCGAAAGATTCCTCGACCTGAACAAAATAACAGCCTTTCAATTCTTTATGATTGCTTCAAGAGGGTCTTCGTGGAAGAGCCGAAGCACTCGATCAACGTGCTTTCAATTCTTTATGATTGCTTCCTACGGGAGCATGGAAACGTCCAGTACGCCAGGGACGTGGCTTTCAATTCTTTATGATTGCTTCCACCACGCGTCTTCATACGCTTCAACTATCTTTTTCAGTGTCTTTCAATTCTTTATGATTGCTTCGTATTGCCTGGAGCAGGCTTAGTCTAGAAGACCTCACGCAGTCTTTCAATTCTTTATGATTGCTTCTGAACATTGCTTCTGATTTGTGTGTTTTAAGTGGATCTGGTATTTAAGCCTTACCGTGCAGGGTTTTTTGCCTACTTCTTGGGCTTCCGCGGGGGTTGATCACCGGGGGTTAACTTCGATTACAATTTTCCTTCCCATGTGGGACATGGGATGATCGTATACAGGGTTGAAATACAGCATTATAAGCTAACATAAACTGTAAAGACATTCATTGACACGCGCGATCGGTTTTTGTATGCCCGCNGTGTTTTTGCAATTCCCATGGGGGGCATGGGATTTTGCTTTTTGTCTACCACTAGTGTCGTCCGCGGTGTTTGAGGTATTTATTATACTTTCGCATCATTCTCATATATGCGTGTATGGTGGTTTTTGTTGGCTGGCTGGAGGATTGTGGAGCATCCCGTACTCAGGTTCAAGCGTGGTAGGGTCGTGAGGTTCTGGTTGGACGGCGCGGCCGTGGAGGGCTTTGAGGGGGAGAGCGTTCTCGCAAGCCTCTACGCCCTGGGCTACAGGGTCTTCTCCTACAGCAAGACCGGCAGGCCCCGAGGAGCTTTCTGCATGGTCGGCAAGTGCTCTAGTTGCCTGGCGAGGGTGGACGGCGTGCCTAACACGAGGCTCTGCATAACACCCGTGAGAGAGGGGATGGTTGTGGAGACGCAGAGNGGTCTGCCGGACATACCCTCTGCATCCCGGGGTGAAGTGATCGAGGAGGAGTTGGAGGCTGATATCGCTGTAGTCGGGAGCGGGCCCGCGGGCCTCCAGGCCGCGCTCACACTAGCCTCCAAGGGGCTGAGGGTTGTCCTAGTCGAGGAGCACTTCAAGCTGGGCGGGCAACTCGTCAAGCAGACACACAGGTTCTTCGGCGACACAGGCTTCTACGGGGGTGTGAGGGGGTTTAAGATCGCGGAGGAGCTTGCTTCANGGGTTCTCTCAAACCCGAATATAAGAGTCCTCCTCTCAACGAGAGCATACGGCCTCTTCCACGGGGGTGTCATAGGGGCTGCAAGCGTGTCGGGCGAGGACAGGCACTACTTGATCAAGCCGAGGTACATAGTAGTCGCCGCGGGAGCGTCGGAGAAGACAGCCCTCTTCGAGGGGAACGACCTGCCTGGTGTAATAGGGGCGGGGGGCGCGCAGACCCTGATGAACGAGTACGGTGTGAAACCAGGCGACAGAGCCCTGGTCTTGGGTAGCGGGAACGTCGGGCTTATAATAGCATACCAGCTCCTCCAGGCCGGCGTCGAGGTTAAAGCAGTACTGGAGTTGAGGGGCGAGATCGGTGGCTGGTTCGTCCACGCGGCTAAGCTCAGGAGGCTGGGTGTCCCGATAAAGACGGGGAGAACCCTCGTCAGGGTTGAGGGAGGAGACAGAGTGGAGAGAGCTGTTTCAGCGGCTGTCGACGAGAAGTACACTCCTATCCCTGGGAGCGAGGAGGCCTACGATGTCGACACAGTTCTGCTAGCAGTGGGCCTCCAGCCAAACTACGCCCTGCTAAGCGAGATGGGTGTGGTGGTGAAGCATGTCCCGGAGCTAGGTGGGTTGGTGCCTGTTAGGACTTGGGGGATGGAGACCTCTATCCCCAGGGTCTACGTTGCTGGAGACCTCTCCGGCGTGGAGGAGGCTACGGCAGCTTTCCTCGAGGGAGAGCTAGCCGCCCAGTCAATACTCGAGAGAGAGGGTTTGGGTGAGGGGAGGAGGGCTGAGGTGCTACACTACCTGTGGAACATATACAGGATGAGCCCCCTCCTCGAGAGGGCGAGAGCTGGCAAGCTCTCGGTCACGGTCAGCGAGGAGGAGATGGAGGAGTTGAGGAGGTGGAGTAGTTGAGCTTCAGGAAGACAGGCGTCATCACAGTAGAGGAGCTGGAGAGGCTCGGCCTCCTACCCAGCGAGGAAAGGCTTGGGAAAGCCCCTGTCGCCGTCCTCGAGTGCCCCGAGGACATACCCTGCAATATATGCGTCAGCGCCTGCCCCTTCAAAGCTATCGTGAAGGACACGCTGTACTCCAGGCCCAGGCTAGACGAGTCCAAGTGCATTGGGTGCGGTGTCTGCGTCGTGAAATGCCCTGGGCAGGCTATATTCGTGGTCGACCTCAGGGGTGGTGAAGCCTTGATCACACTGCCCTACGAGATGAACCCCCCTCCCAGCAAGGGGGCTAGAGTCCAGTTGCTGGACAGAGAGGGAAGGGTTGTGGGGGAGGGGGAGGTGGTTAAAGCGTGGAGCTACGACTCAACCTGGGCTGTGACAGTCCGGGCGCCTAGGGAGATGTGGCTCCACGTGAGGGCTGTGAGGGTGGTGGGGAGGAGTGGTTGACCCGAGGAAGGTCATTGTCTGCAGGTGCGAGGACGTCACCCTGTACGATGTTGAGAAGGCGATAGATGAGGGTCTAACAGACATAGAGTTGCTTAAGAGGAAGCTGAGGATTGGCATGGGGCCGTGCCAGGGCGCGGGCTGCCTCCTCGTAGTAGCCTCTATACTGGCGAGGAAGAAGGGGGTTAGAGTCACGGATATCAAGATACCGGTGAGCAGGCCCCCTATAGCCCCAGTCCAGTTGAAGTTCTTCGCGGGGTCGAGGAGGGGTGGCTAGGCGGACCCTGATCATCGGGGCGGGTGTCACAGGTTTATTCACAGCTAAGCAGCTATTGGAGAAAGGGTTCAGCGACATCCTAGTGGTCGACAAGGACTACCCTGGCTCAGGAGGGAGCTTCAGGTGCGCCACGGGTATCAGGGCGAGCTTCACAAGCAGAGAGCACGTCAAGATAATGCTGAGAGCGATAGAGCTCTGGCCCAAGGTCTCGGCTGAGCTGGGGGTAAAGTACTCTAGGGACGGCTACCTATGGCTCCTCACTAGGGAGAGCGATGTAGAGTACTTCAGTGAGGTCGTGAAGTTCCAGAACAGCCTGGGCGTGCCCACCAGGGTGCTCACCCCGGAGGAGGCTGGGGCACTGGTGCCAGGCCTCAACGTGTCCCTTGTGAAGGCGGCTGTCTACGACCCCCTCGCCGGGAAGGCCAGTTGCTTCGATAGCGTCGTCAACACCCTCAGACACCTCTTGTCAAGGGGTGTCAGGGTTGAGTGGGGTGTTGAGGCACGGAGGATTAGGAGGAGCCGTAGCAGCTTCGCGGTGGAGACAAGTAGGGGCGAGCTCGAGGCCGAGATAGTCTTAGTGGCCGCTGGCTGTGGGAGCAGGAGGCTCCTTGAGACAATCGGGGTTGAACTCCCTATAAGGAACCTCCCCAAGCACGCCCTGGTCACAGAGGCCTTTAAACCCGTCTTCAAACCACTGGTCATAGACTGGGCTACCTCATCCTACATAGTCCAATTATTCAACGGCAACTTCTACATTGGAGCGGATATACCGGAGGAGTACGATGTTAAACCAGCGCATAAGCTGGAATTCCTGAGGAAGGCTACCGGGGTCTGGACAAGGCTCCTCCCGTGGCTGGGCGAGGTCTACGTGTTGAGGTATTGGACAGGCTACTATGATATGACACCTGACCACCACCCTGTACTAGGGCCTGTCGAAGGGTTCGAGGGCCTCTACGTCGCAGCGGGGTTCAGCGGCCACGGCTTCATGATGGCCCCAGCTGTCGCGGAGGCTCTAGCAGAGTACATAAGCGGAGGTAAGCCGGGGCTCCCGGAGTTCGAGAGGCTGAGACCGGAGAGGTTTGCGAGAGGCGAGCTTATAAAGGAGATAGCTGTATTCGGCTAAACAGAAACAGTGGTTCTAATGCTTATAGACAGGTTTAACAGGCCTCTCACAAGCCTCAGGATCAGCGTGACGGAGAAGTGCAACCACAAGTGCATCTTCTGCCACAGGGAGGGCTTGCTGAACTACAACTCAGCAGTTGAGCTGAGCCCCGAGGACTGGGGCTTTGTGGCCAGAGTGGCAAGGAGCCTAGATATAGTTGACGCCAAGCTGACAGGCGGGGAGCCCCTGGTGAGGAGCGATATAGTGGAGATAGTGAGGGAGATCAGCGAGGCCGGCTTGAAGACATCTATAACCACGAACGGGAGCTTGCTGGACAGGTATGCTAAAGGGTTCAGCGAGGTTGGAGTGGACCACATCAACGTTAGCCTACACTCGTTGAGGGAGGATGTATTCAAGGCCATCACGGGGGGTGAGCTGAAGAGAGTTTTATCGGGGATTGAAGCAGCCCTGGACTATGGGCTTAGGCTTAAAATAGACTTCGTCCTCCTCTCATGGAACAAAGAGGAGGTTCCCGGGATAATAGATTTCGCGGCGTCGAAGGGCTTGGAGGTCAACTTGATAGAGCTCATACCCCTCGGCGTGGAGCCCGGCCTCTACTCTAAGCTACACGTGGAGGCGAGGCTGGTCGAAGACTACCTGGCTAAAAGGGCTGTGAGAGTCGAGGTGAGGGAGTTCCAGAGCCGCCCAGTCTACCATCTGGACAACGGTGTGAGGGTCACGTTGATAAAAGGCTTCTGCAACCCCGAGCTATGCGCTAGGTGCACTAGGATAAGGTTTACACCTGACGGCAAGATCAAGACTTGTCTCTTCAGGAACGACATCTTGGTCGACGCCAGGCCATCCATAATCGCCAGGGACTTCAACGGGCTAGTCGAGGCCTTCAAGAAAGCCAACAGCTTAAGAGAGCCCTTCTTCAAATTCAATAAAGGTGGTCTCCGTTGAGCATGGTGGATGTAACTGGGAAGAATCTGGTTTACAGGGAGGCTGTGGCCGAGGGTGTGATAAGGCTTAGGCCCGAGACAGTGAGGTTGATCAAGGAGGGCAGGGTTGAGAAGGGGGATGTATTCGATGTCACAAGAGTCGCGGTTGTCCTAGCCGTTAAGAAGACGAGCGAGCTACTACCCCTAACCCACCCCATACCCGTGACCCACGTGGACGTCGGTTTTGACATACCCACAGAGGACTCGGTCAAGGTTACAGTGAGGGTTAAGACTATTGCCCAGACAGGNGTGGAGATGGAGGCTTTAACNGGNGTTGTAGCCGGCTTACTCAACATATGGGACATGGTTAAGAAATACGAGAAGGATGAGGGGGGCCAGTACCCGTACACGAGGATAGAGGGCGTTAGAGTAGTGGGCAAGGTTAAGAGCGAGACCTCTTAACCCTAGTCTCATCACCTAGAACCCAGTACTCCCCGTCTTCTCTAACCTCGAGCTTGAATATAGGCGCCTCTTTCTTCACCCTGTCTATCATCGCCCTAGTTGCCTTGTTGACCTCCTCACGCCCTCTCCCAGCGGCCGCGATCACAACAGTTGCCTCACCAGGCTTAACCTCCCCCACCCTGTGGAATATGGCCACAGCCTCCAGGCCGAACCTCTCACCCTCCTCTCTGGCAATCCTCTCTAGAACCCTCGAGGCGACCTCGCTGTAGGCTGTGTAGACGAGTTTTTCAACCCTCACGCCCGCAACCCTGCCTTTAACAACGCCCACGAAAACCTCCACTCCACCTATCTCAGAGTCCACCGCGAGCTTGGAGACCTCTCCTAGGAACCCCTGGAGGAGGGTCAACGGGTCTCCTTCCACGAGGCCTGTCCTAACGATCAACTCAACCACCCGAGGACGGGGGCAGTAGAACCACCTTATCCCCTTCGCGAAGAACTCTCTCTCCTGTCGCGGCCTCCCCGTTAACGAACACCGAGATGCTGAACCTCCCCCGGATGCCGTCAGGTAGAATTGACTCAACGGCCTCCCCCACCGTCGCCCCCTCCCTGAACTCGTAGAAACCCTCCTTTACGTGGTCGCTTAGAAGCCCGTAGGCCTTGACGTAAACTCTCATCACAAGACACCCACGGTGACAGGGTTACTCCTGGGAGAATCAAGACTTACGCCATCTATTTAACTCTAGCTTCACATCCGGGATTCCAGCAGGTTATCGAATTAGGATAGTGGCTCCGGGTACCAACTAACCCTCTAGCTCAACGGTATCTCTCAAGCACCCTTCTCCCTAGCTCTAGCTATAGCCTCGCTTAGGACGCTGAAAGCCTTCATCGTGTCCTCCGGCGAGATCACGATTATAGTTTCACTGTAGCTCGATGTTATCTGGATTATGTTGATGTTGGACTGGGCTAGTATTGTTGTTATGTAGGCTATCAGGCCTGGCGTGTAGATGTTTTCCACGGGGCTCACTAGTAGTATGGCTGTCAAACCGCTCTGCTGGAAGAGGGGCTTAGAGCCGATGTTTAGGAATGTCTTAGACTGCTCGTCGCCAACCATCACTGTTATGCTCGTTATGCCTGTCACTATGGAGAGAAATCTAGTCCCCTGGAGGGACCCGGCTATCCTAACTATCTCTCTCAGAGCACTTGAGTCATAAGTCAAGACGGAAACCTTGGTTTTAACCTCGATGCTGGTTTCCCTGAGTATTCTCTCAACATTGGAGACGTTCATCGGGCTTAAACGCCGAGCCAGCCTGATCAAGGCCACCTTAATGCTCTCGATAGACGCCTCTCCCCCAAGCTCCTCGTCCACAAACCGCTTTATAGCCCTCGCCACCCGGGAGTAATTGGCTAAGCCCGAGGCCAGGCACTCCTTTAAAACAGGGTTGTTCTCAACTATCTTCTCAACAACCCTGCTCACACTACTCTCACCGGGCTCCAATGCCTGCAACACCCTTATACAGCATTGTAACAGTTGGTTCAGTGATGTAACAGGATATACATACGTCCTTAAAAACCTGAACCACTTTAATCCACCGTGGTGTGTTGAAGCAATGAGCGGGAGGGGTAGGGCGGTCATAGACATAATGGCTGTCAGCGCGAGCGGGGCCCTGTCCCCTGGCCCCTTGTCCTTCACGGCTGTCGCAGCTGGAGCCTACCTCGGAGTGTTTGGTGGCCTACTAGTTGCGACAGGCCACCTCCTCTTCGAACTACCCTTCACACTCCTACTAGCCCACGGCTTCAGAAGACTGGGCGAGGCGGTTTCAAGGTATAGGCTGGGGCTAGACCTCGCGTTCATCGCCTCAGCGCTATACTTCGCGTATCAATCCTTCAAGGCTGGCATGAACCCTGTGAACCCTACCGCGGGTATAGTTTCATCGAGCATCTCAGCCCTCCTCGCAGGCTTCCTGCTCACAGGGCTCAACGCGTATTTCATAGCGTGGTGGCTTACGGTTGGTATACCTCTTGTAAGGGTGTTCAGCGAGGCTGGAGCTCTCCTCCGCCTAGGCTACTACACCGCACACGTCTGGATAGACTACGCGTGGCTCACCCTCTTATCTACAGCGGGCTTCCTCCTCTCCACAAGGTTCTACAGCTACATGCTAGACACAATAGGCATCGTGCTGGTAGCTCTCGCCGCCAGACACGTCTACACGATCGTCAATCACTTCGCTGAAAACCAGGGTTGAACCCACCCCCTAGTTAAGGTGTTGATATGTTCCATACGTTACACGTCTACATATGTATCCCGTCTTGATCGTACATATTGTTTAAATACTTGTACCGAGACGACTGAGGGAATTCAAGGTGGTTGATGTGAGAAGAATACTCGTGTTAACCCTGGCGCTAGCATTGGTAATAGCATCTCTACCCCTGAGTAGCACGGTGAACTCGCAACAGGTTAAGGTTTTCAGGGTTGGTTGGGGAGGGACATCCTTCGACACGTTCAACCCCTTCACTACTTACGCGACCATCTCGGTCTGGCTGACGCTCGACGTTTACAGTAGGCTTGTTAGACCTACGGAGAACTACACTGGTTTTATCCCAGACCTGGCTGAGAGCTGGGAGATACTGGGTAACAACACTATTAGATTCCACCTGGTGCATAACGCTACTTTCACGGATGGATACCCTGTTACAGCCGAGGACGTAGCCTACAGCTTCTACCTAGCCAACCAGAGCTGGAGTGCACTAGCCCCGTATGTGGGTATGGTGAACAAGATTAATGTCGTAGACAATTACACGATAGACTTCACTGTGACAAGCCCAGCATTGTTCATGCTTGAGGCAGCGATAACCATACCAATAGTGCCAAAGCATATATGGGCCAACGTAAGCGACCCCTCAACCTACGCCGACAACCCGCCTATTGGGAGCGGGCCGTTGAAGGTTGTAGAGTTCCACGAGGGCCAGTACGCTGTGTTAGAACCCAACCCAGCCTTCTACTACCCTAGCTGGCTACCCAAGGTGGATAGGATCGTCGTGAAGTTCTACAGCGATGTAACCTCGGCTACTAACGCGCTTCTCGCTGGAGACATCGACGCTGTAGGCCCCTATATTGCTTCAACGTTGATCCAGACGGTCGCCAACAACCCCAACCTATACTTGTTTAAAGCCCCGCCCACAATGTTCTTCTACCTCGCCTTCAACGTAGACCCGAATGGGACGGGGAACCCGACCCTCAAGGACATTAACGTTAGGCTCGCACTAGCCCACGCCATCAACGTCTCCTACGTCTGCGGGATAGGCTGGCCTGGAGCCGGCTCCCCGATGGGTACAGTGCTGCCTTCCAC
>JGI20130J15133_1000575_pt1 | contig 33959 bp, 33 predicted proteins | sample WasSprMetagenome_FD_15133 | JGI IMG/M metagenome (IMG submission 15133) | reverse complement strand
TTTCGCTATCTTCATCGCTGATAGCACGCTACCTGAGCCGCCGAGTCGAAACTCGACCTTAACCCCATATTTGTCTTTGAATAGCTTCGCAGCTTCATCATAGACTGGTGCAGCTGCGGCGCCGGCAAAGACCGTAATGCTCTTGGATGGGGTTGCTGGTGCTAGATAAAGTGGGGCGGTTAGTAAAGCACCTATAATCACACCGATTAAGAAGATTATTGCCGTTCTTAGACGCATTCGCCTATCTGCCACCTACTAGCTATCAGCGCATATTTACCTTAAGGATTGCTGTAAGCGAAGTAGTTTACAAAAAGCACTTCGTGTGGCTATGGTTCCGATGGAGATAGAGTTGTGTTAAATCGGGGCTGCTAGCCTTCTGCCGCTATCAATGTTACGGATGAGCGTAAGTCCTTTAGCTTACGGATCTTAGAGGTTATGATCTCCTTCACTTCTTCAAGCGAACTAGCCTCAACTTTAACTACAAAGTCATATATACCATAGACAGAGGTGGCCTCGACAACGCCTTTTATCTTCTTAAGCTCCTCTAAAAACTCCTCCTCCACATCTGGCTCTGTGTTTATTAGCACATACGCCTTAGGCATCCTACAGTACCTACGCTGAGGGGTAAGATAAACCTATTCTTAGATTTCTATCCATAATCCCATGTGCTTCTCTAAAGCCTTCTGGTAAGCTAGCTTAGCTGCTGCGGCATCAGCTACACCCACACCGACACTCTTCCATAAAGTGATCTCTTCTTCACTCTCCCTACCCTTCTTCCGATTTGATACAAGATCTTTAAGCTCACACCATATATGATCTACTGTAATAGCCCCCTCACGTATAGGTATGAGTATATCACCAGACTCGGAGAGCACACCATCTTTCGTGTCAACCACAACCTTAGCACGCTTTACCGTTGTTGTATCCAACTCTCTCCCCTCTGCCCCAACCCAACCTATCGAAGCCACGTGCACACCTTTTGCTAAGACCCTACCGTCGAAAACAGGTTGCTTAGATGTTGTTGCTACAATAAGTATGTCAGATTTAGATGCAACGTCGTCCGCCGATTCCTCAACCTGCGCGATTAAACCTAACTCTTCTCTAACTTTCTCAGCAAACCTCTTGCTCCTTTCAACCAACACATCGTAGATATATACTCTTTTAGCGCTTCTCACCTCCAGTATGCCCTTGAGCTGGTATTCAGCCTGCACACCTGCGCCTATCACACCAATTGACTCTATACTCCTTCTAGCAAGATACTCTGCCGCTATGGCGGTCATAGCCGCGGTTCGCATCGCTGTTATATGCTTACCATCCATCACCGCCAGCGGCGAACCTGTTTCTGAGTCTATGAGGCAGAGAATGGATGAGATGGTCTCCAACCCTCTTTTTACGTTATCTGGATATAAGCCAACCACCTTAAGGGAGACGCTCTTTGACCTCTGTAGGTAGGCTGGCATAAAGAGCACACAACCATTATACTCTGGTATCTCGAGTATCGTCCTCTTAGGACTCTTCGCACCTAGCTCAGCGAGTTCAAGGAAAGCCTCCTCCACCGCCTTCATAACATCTCTCATCACAAGAAGCTGCCTAAGATCGTTTGCTGTGAGTATGAGCATAACCACACCCTCCTCTAACTACACATTTAAAAGAGATGCCCGCCTCTAAATACTTGCTGTTGGCTACCCTAACCTTCTACGGCGGGGTAGATGAAGTAGGGGGTAACTGCATTCTAGTGGAGGATCGAGACACCAGAGTGGTCTTAGACTTTGGTATACCCTTTGCGTCGAGAAGCAAATACTACTCTCCACCCTACCTAAGCCCAAGAAGCATAGACGCTCTACTCAAACTCGGCCTCCTACCTAAGATAGACGGCGCTTATAACATAGATAAGCGTGAGAAGACCTTGGATGCGGTTGTTATATCCCACGCACATATGGATCACGTCGGCTACATCGGCTTCTTAAGAAACGACATACCGATCTACTGTGGGGAGGCAGCGGCCAAGATACTCAACTACCTATCTGAAGTGAGACAACCCACCATAGAATTTAACATCGAAGGGAAGAAGATAAACACCTTCAGAACAGGTCAGAGGATCAAAGTAGGCTCCATAACCATAGAACCTATACACGTAGACCACTCAATACCGGGTGCATACGGCATCATACTCCACACCTCAGAAGGTTCTATAGCCTACACAGGTGACTTTAGAAAACACGGCCCACTTTGGCATATGACTGATGAGTTTATCGAAAAAGCCGCTGAATGTAAACCAGAAGTGTTAATCTGCGAAGCAACAAACATGCTCGGAGCAACGGTTTCTTCTGAAGAAGAGGTCTTAAACAAACTTAATACGCTAGTAGCAGAAAGCAGAGGTTTAGTTATCGCGGACTTCTCTAAAACAGACGTAGATAGGCTACGCTCCTTCTACACGGTCGCAGAAAAAAGCGGTCGAACCTTAGCGATCTCTCTAAAGCAGGCTAGGCTTCTATGGCATCTGCGCACAGACCCAAAGATCAAACTACCCAACTTAAGCAACCTCGTTGTATATAAGAAGCATAAGAAGAGGTATGAGCGATGGGAGCAAGAAGTCTTAAACTCCGTAAATAATGTTGATGCGAATGAAGTAGCTAAGAAGCAGCGCGATCTCATACTTATATCATCCTACTACGAGTTCGAAGAACTTATTGAAGTCGAACCTCAACCTGGGAGCTGTTACATTCTATCAGCATCAGAACCATTTAACGAAGAGATGGAGATAGACTTTGAGCGCATGACTAACTGGTTAAACCACTTAGGTCTACCACAGTACCACATTCACGTCTCTGGACATATTATGCCAGCTCAGCTTAGAGATGTTATACAGCGTATAGAGCGCGCCAAACTCTACCCAATTCACACAGAGCACCCAAACCTCTTCTCAAAGTATGTAGCAGATTTATGTGCACAAACGATTCAACCAGTAAAAGGTTTGAAGTATTCGCTCTAACCATCAACCGTCAAACATAAAATATTAAAACAAGTAAGTTAGAAATTAGAAAGCTGAGTCAAGAATGAGTACAGTAGATACCATAAAACTCTTTAAGAGTATTGTTGACAACCCTTTTGTTAGATGGACTCTACGACGCATTTCAGGCTATTGTAGCGCCTGTAATGAGAATAGGCTTGAAGTCGCATTACAACTCTATATAGGCACGAGAAAAGATGCTTGCCTAAAGTGCAGAGCCGCAAAGTTCATTGTGGAAAGGGTTGTTAAAAGTGGAGCAAGCGCCTTTGGGGCGAGTGAAGAGCAGATTAAGACCAAGTTTAAGGATCCATATTGGAGAAGAGGCTTAGTTAATGTGATTAGGGGAATAAGCTATTTTGGTGTGCATAAACCGTTCATACCTGGTGCGCCTTTTCAGATAGTCTGGAATATAACGAGGCTCTGTAACCTCAGGTGTAAGCACTGCTACGAAAACGCTGGTAAACAAGCGTCCGACGAACTCACTACAGATGAAGCGATGCTGGGTATTGATCGGCTCAGTAAGGCTGGTGTGGTGAGCATAGCTTTTTCAGGCGGAGAACCAACGATTAGACCAGATATACTCAAGCTGATTAAGCATGCTTCAGATAAAGGGATATATGTTGCTATGGCTACTAATGCCATTGTCTTTGCTTCGCGTGATCGTGTTAGGGAGTTTAAGGATGCTGGGCTCAACTTCGTTCAAATCAGCTTGGATGGTCTTAACCCCGTTACTCACGATGAGTTTAGAGGTGTGCCAGGAGCTTTCGAGAAGACGGTCCAAGGAATAAAGAACTGTGTTGCGGAAGGTTTATTTACTGAGGTTGCCTGCGTCGGCACACGCTTCAACTACAAAGAGATCCCAGCATTGGTCGATTTTTGCGACGAGCTGGGTGTGGATTGGTTTATGCTATACAACTTCATACCTACAGGTAGGGGTAGAGATATAGTCGCCGCCGACCTAACTCCTCATGAACGTGAGCAGCTCTTACGAACACTGTGGTTAAAGAGGAAGACGACAAAGAAGGTTGAGATTCTGTCTACTGCACCACAGTACGCTAGAGTAGCGAAGGAGGTTGAGGCTGAGCTGGCTAAAGCATTCGAGGGGTCTAATGGTGTCGGTCACCTTGAATGTGATGGGGTAGTAATACCAACCCACTTCTATAACCCTAAGCTTCAGGGCGAGCTTACGAAACTAGCTGACTTCATCGGAGGGTGTGGGGCTGGGAGATTCTACATTTGTATAGAGCCAAATGGTGATATATATCCGTGTGTCTTCTTTCCCCATGTGGATGAGGTAAGAGTAGGTAACCTCTTACGTGATGACTTTGAGGAGCTTTGGGTAAAATCAGAACTACTACGTAAAACGAGGGAAAAAGAGCTAATTGGTGGGGAATGCAAAGACTGCGAATACCTTTACATCTGCGGCGGCTGCCGAGCAAGAGCCTACAACTACTTTGGCGATATTCTAGCACCTGACCCAGGCTGCAAGTTAAATATGGCCTATTGGGAGAGTGTAGCTGGAACTGTGAAGGTTAAGGAGGTGAGTATATCCCATAATAACAATCTACTTAAGGCAAGGGAGAAGTGAGGAGCAGAAGGCGCAGCTCGTTAAAGAAATAACTGAAGCAACCTGCAGAATATTAAATACGCAGAAAGAGAAGGTTGAAGTAGTGATCATAGAACTACCAGACACAAACATCGCTAGGGCTGGGGTCCTGCTCTCTAGGGAGAAAAAGTAGAGGAGCCGCAACGTATCCTAGAGCTGCGATCTTCAGCGTAAAAAGATAGAGTGTTTGAATCTGGGGATGAACAGGTAGTCTACTTAATACCTAAAGTGGATGAAAGCCGTTTAAAGAAAGTCTTTTTAGCACCTTTTCTGTAGTAGGTGGAAGGTGTGTTAGATGGGGTTTATTGCTAAAACTGCCTCTGCCGCTGAATGGCGCATTGTAGCTAAAGCTGTTTCCACTCTTGTCGAAGAGGCTACATTTGAGGCTATTGCTGAGGGGATTTCGTTTAGGGCTATGGATCCGAGCCACGTCGCTTTGATCGACCTCTTCTGGCCTAACTCGGCCTTTGAGAAGTATGAGTGTGATAAGCAGTTTAGGTTTACGGTTAGAGTTGCTGACTTCGCCAAGCTCCTCAGCAGAGCGGATCCGAAGGATAGTGTCGAGGTCTCATCTAAAGAAGAGGGTAAGTTGACGATCAAGTTCTCCAACTCATACACCAGAGAGTTCAGCATAAACCTCCTTGAGTCGCCGACCCAACCAACCCCATTACCTAAAATAACCTTTAACGCTAAAATTATTTTAACTGGTGCGACGCTTCAAGATATCTTGAGCGATATATCAACGATTTCAGATCACGTAACCATAGAAACGACCAAAGAGAGGGTAACATTCACCGGGGGAAGCGAGCAAGGCACAGCCTCAGCCACCCTAGACCGAAGAAGCCCAGAGATCCTCGAATTGACTTTAAACCAAAGCGAGCCAGCTAAAGCAACCTATAGCATAGAATACCTTCTTAACATAACGAAAGCAGCAGGCTCACAGCAGCAACCAGTTATCCTAGAGTATTCGACTAAGATGCCCCTAAGACTCGAGTTCAAATTAGGGGATCAAGGTGGAAAGATCGGCTTCTACCTAGCACCTAGAGTGGAAGAGAAGTAGAGAAGGATTTTTACATCTTTTTACTCTTCTTACCCAAATGTATGGCTTCGCCTACAGTGTCCAATGCCGCTTCCTTCAAGGCTTCTGATAGAGTTGGGTGGGGGTGCATAGTCTCCGCTACATCGTAAATGGTTGCCCCCATCTTCATGGCTAATGCTGCTTCAGATATGAGGTCTGAAGCCTTTGGACCAATTATGTGCACCCCTATTATCTTCTTGCTATCTTTCTCTGCTAACACCTTTACTACACCCTCTGTCTCACCCAAGGTTAAAGCTCTACCGCTCGCCGCAAAGGGAAATCTGCCTACTATAAAGTCGATCTTCTGCTCACGAGCTTGCTGCGTAGTCAAACCTACAGCGGCGATCTCGGGCATTGTGAATATGCATCTTGGCACAACTCTTGAGTCGTAGATTGAGTTTATACCCATCGCGTTTTCTGCCGCAACAACTCCTTGCTCCATTGCCACATGTGCCAAACTCACAGTCACAACATCACCTACAGCATAAACCCCTTTCACGCTTGTCTCCATTCTCTTATTAACCAATATTCCCTTCTCAGAACAGGATACACCAACATCTTCTAGACCTAGATCGTCAACATTAGGTACATGCCCGGCTGCTAGAAGCAACTTTTCAACCAATATTCTTGATTCAGCGCCATCCGTGCTGATCAACACGTCTATGTAGCCGTTTTTACGCTTAACCTCCTTAATTACGCTCTTCGTGTAAACCGTGACTCCACTTGCTGTGAGGGCTTTGTTGAGTCTACTACCTATCTCCTCATCTTCTAAAGGTAGAAGGTTGGGCATCATCTCGACTAACGTAACTTTAGAGCCTAAGTTTGAGTAGATGGTTGCAAATTCGACACCTTCAGGCCCCCCTCCTATTATGAGAAGCGACTCAGGAACCTTTTTAGGTGATAGAGCTTCGTGTTCGTTAGTCATTACATCGACTTCATTTAAGCCAGGGATTGGAAGTAAACGATTTTTCGAGCCAGTCGCTAAAATGATAGCCCTACCCTCCAGTTCTAATATAGAGCCATCAGGTCGGTTGACAGAGACCTTAGTCGGGCTTCTGAGTCTCCCTCTGCCTTGAATTAGAGTAACGCTGTATGAATCTAACAGATATTTGATGCCATTTCTTAGGCGTGAAACTATCTCATCTTTACGCCTAACAATATCTTCTAGACTAAAGTCGATAGAGCCTACGATGACGCCAAACTCCTTAGCCTTTCGAGCCTTAACCAAGTATTCAACACTTGTAAGCAGCGCCTTCGTAGGTATACAGCCCCAGTTAGTGCAGGTACCACCAAGCTGAGCAGCCTCTACTACCGCAACCTTTCCACCTAGCTGTGCCGCCCTTATAGCCGCAACGTAACCACCAGGACCGCAACCAACAACCACAACATCATATCTCGAAGTACTCATACTGTAGTTCTTCACATGCTGTAAGTATTCTGTAAGTATTATAATTTTCTAAATGGGTACTTCATTCCCCTCACGTAGAAGGAATTCTTGTGGTACCTCTGGGAACTTTGCTCTAAGTTCCTCCTCCGCTACTTTTATCGCTTCTTCTATTATTTGCTCAGCGTCTGCGTTAGCTGCTTTAACATCTAGTTGAAAACCTTCCTTCACAGACATGTCTACAAGTATACTGTTGAGTAAAGTTGAGATTTCTGTAAAGCCTTCTTCTGCTTGTGGCACAACCTCTCTAATTACGTCTTGAACACTTCTAACCGCCGATAATGCTGGGGCTAAGGCTGCGGCTACGTCACCCGCGTCTGTGATCGTATTGATTCTTATACAGATTCTTTCCAAAGCAAGTTTGGCGAAGATTACTTGCTTTATGAGTTTTCTTATTTGTGTGAGCTCGTTTGCGTAAATGCTTGCCTTTTCTTTATTCCTTAATTTTATGCACCTCGTCACCGCACTGAATATGTGTTTATCCCTCTCTCTAAGACGCAGCAATAAATTATCTAGTGAAACTATTTGGGTCTGAATGGATCTAACTGCCTCCTCTAGCTTCTTCTTGCTCAAAGTTGGATTACGAAAGCGCTTACTAATCTTCTTACCAAAAGCAAACCTATCTTTTTTATCCCATTTGGCTGCAAAGTCTGGCATGGCGTAGGTTGATTAACTTCCCCCCTCTCTATAACATCAAGTTCAAAACCATCGACAACTTGCTTAAATTATGTGGACATTCACTGCCATAGATTTGTCTAAATGGTCGAGAATTCTTCACATACACAATCTTTGGTTAACTCACCCAAATACGGCAAGGTGGATAGAATTGGCTGATATAATGGTGGTTGCCACCCTTCTCATAGTAGCGGCAGTCGCGTCGATCGTTTTCACTAGTTCCTATAAGAAACTTTTTAGGAGCGTGGTTAAGAACAGCAGCACACTTAACGTTGTCGAAACAGTTGCCAAAGACTGCATCCCAAGAGTAGAAAAACCAGTCGAAGAAATCCACGTAGTTGAGGCGACTCAAGCACCTCCAGAGAAAAACCAACCAACACAAGATACCACATCTACCGAACCCATAACAGTGCCAAACAATGTGCAAGAAACACATCCAGACCCCTCCTCAAACATCGAACAACAAATACCGACGGTGGTTGTTGAAGTAACACAGCAAACATCGTCGCCAGAAAAGATTAAAGCAACACCCCAAAGAAACAGAAATAGTAGAGCCGGAAAGAAAAGAAGGGCAGCACGCACAAGAGCGACTAAAAGGGTAAGGAAGAAGGCGTCTGAAGCACAACACATCGTTGAGTCGCAGCCGCCTGGCTGACAAAAGGTCTCATACAAACCCGCATCAAAATTAGCTGAATATCGTAAGAGAGTGTCCAGAAGTCTGAGATCGCGTCCTCGGCTGCGATCTCAATCACCTGTTTCCTTTTTAGCATCTTATAGACGTTCAGATCTCTCTTCTTAGATAGGAAAACTTTTAACATATCGTTCTCAACTAACGTTTGCTATGTATTCTGGACCGAGTAGACGTGCTGGAAGATGGATAACCGTGACCGCTTTGCTACTTGTTCTCCTACTGATCTTCGCCACCGTCGGGGGGCAGCTTCTCTGGTTTTGGCTTAATATAGAGGAGTTTGGGGAGTTATTCCTTAAACCAATCTACTTCGAGATATATGCTGGAATCATATTGGCAGCGATAGCGCTCTTCAGAATAGACTTCAAGAATAGGAGATCTATCACATGGTGGATTATACCGCTAATACTTAGGATCATAAGGGAAAGAGGCTATCTAGAGGCGGTTCCGAGAAGATACTTTGACTTTAAAGGCTTTAAGATGCCCCTCGGAAAGTTTCTTGCGTGGCAGATTACGAAGGTACTCTTGGGTACCGTCTTCTTCATGAACCTCTTCTTCGGGATGACCATCTCAGCGTCTTTAGATGTGTTAGGTGTAAGATTATCCGATTTATCTAAACTTCTCACCCTACCATTCATAACACCACCCCTAAATGACCTAAGTTACGCTTCAGAAACGGTAATACCTCTAATACCTCTACTTACACTCTTTGTAACACCTATTCTACGTGCTTTAAGTGTTAGGCTCATTATCCTCGTTGGTGCGACACAGCTGATCAAAGTCGCTACACCATCGAGCGAGGAAATAGCCACAGGTACCATCCACTTAAGTTGGAGAATAGGTGTGATAGAAGGGCTTGTAGCGTTAGCGCTTTTCTGGGCTCTTGTTAACGCTTTCTTCCCCTCCAACATAGACTATAACACACGCTACTATATCAGCGGGCTCGCAGTAGGTACCGTACTTTTTACCATATTCATGCTGCTAGACAGAAGAGGGAGAACCGTATACACGGCTAGAACACTGGTTCTAAGGATCACACCAGTGCTTATACTACTACTTGCAGTAGGATCGGTAATGGCGATAAATAACAGTATAGCGGACGCTAGAAAAGTTGAGTGGCTAGGGCCCTACGTGACGCAGCAGATTTCGATCAACCGCTATCTTGCGCAGCTCGATGAAATAAAAGAGTATCGATACAACTTCAGCGTACCAAATATAGCAGCATCAGACATACCGAACCTGGTTGAGAGCAATAGAGAGATGCTAAGTAAAGTAAGGCTTTGGGATCCTCAAGCAGCCTTCGCTAAACTTAAGCCAGATATAGGGTTAATCCCCTACGTTGACTTTGTTGATGCAGATATCCTAAGATTTAACGGCACACTTTACTGGAGTGCTTCTATGAAACCTATCCTACCTAAGACGGTTAGGCCAGAAGATAGGTGGTTCGCTGAACATCTCTACTACACAAACGTCCCTAATGGTTTTTTGATGCTTGATGGGCATAGTGGTAAAAGTGTAGACCCCTCCGCCTTCTTCAAGCAGCGGACAATCTACTACGGTGAATCAGGGCTTTTTGCAGAAACTTGGGCAGCCAAACCGCTTCACACATCTTCGCCTCAGCAAGAGGTCGGTGGAGGGACGTACGAGGGGGAGGGCGGTGTAGTAGTCAAGCCCCCTCTTAGCTGGTTATTTGATGTTAACTTCTTTTGGGCTTACAGGGATACGCCTATCCAGGTTCTTCGGTATAGGGATGTCATTTCTAGGGTTGAAATGCTCCTGCCCTACTTTCAATACTATTTCGGAGATAAGACGATAGATATCTTCCCCGTCACCGACGGTGTAAACACCTACTATATGGTTCCTCTGATCGTAGCTCTAGATACAGATCATGTACCTTGGAGTGTCCGCAACCCTTATGTGAGGCTAGTAGGCTACGCGCTTGTAGACATCTATAACGGCACTCTGCAAATCTATGTTACTGGTGACGACTTTATGAGCAGATTGTTTAAAGTAACATACCAAGACTACATTACACCAACCATCCCGAAGTCGATTAAGCAGCAGCTACGCTACCCAGAAGAGCTCTTTGAGTGGAGGGTAAGCATGTACAACATCTACCACGTTAAAGATGCTGAAACATTCATAGTTGCGAGGGAGTTCTTTGAGGTGCCGCAGGGCTTAGACACTTATTACGTAATAGCTAAGCCACCTACCTTCGAAAGACCAGAGTTTGTTGGGTTACTCTCGCTGGAGCTTAGGGGTGCTGGTGGGAGAAACTTAGCTGGCTACATGGTTGTTAGGAATGATCCTCCGCATTTAGGTGAGATGTTCTTCTATGCGGTGCCTATTGACTCACCAACCAAGCTCCTTGGACCCACGGCGGTGCTGGAGGCGCTTAACAAGAACCCAGAATTCGCGCAGCTGAGGACACTATGGGGGAATAAGTCTAGAATCGGTGACACCATCCTCTACCGAATCGGTGACCACGATGTCTACGTCATACCAGTCTATACGGCTGGAGCAGGCGGGGTTGTTACCGAGCTGGGTGTAGTCGCGGTTATAGGCGCTGCTTTCACAGGAGAGTATTATGTGGGGTTAGGAAGTAACGTCTACGAAGCCTACAGAAACTTCCTATCAAGAGTAGCTAATGTTACAGCGATCGCAGCACCGCCGTCTGAGCTGACTCTGCAAGATCTCATCCAGCAAGCTAATAAGTTCCTACAATCTTATTTAGAAGCTTGGTCTAAGGGTAGATATGAGGAGGCTGGTAGAAACCTAGAGGCCTTCCTCGGGATGTGGAGGATGATCGTTGAAAGAAGCGGGGAGGTTAGCCGCAGATGAACGTGAGAAGGAGAGAGGACGCTAGAGACGAAACTCTTAAACTATCCTCTATATTGTTAGCCATAGTTGCCATCGCCTTAGTTCTCCTCACCACAATCAGGTTGCAACGAGGTTTGATAGGCCTTATACTCGCAGGGCTAGCTATCACCTTGGTCATCTACTGGATAAGGGAGCTCTACACAGCTGCTAAGAAAGAGATGACTCCTCCTGTTGCTAAGCACAAAAAGTGGTTCTGTGACATCATAGATGAAAACGAAAACATAATCATAGTTGCAGAGGTCCCAGGACCAGAAGAGCTGGTTAAGGCTGAAGTGGTAGGTAGAACGGTGAGGATTTATGGTGGCCAAGACTTCACAAAAGAAGTTAAACTGCCAAAGGATTGCGAGCTGGTTCAATCAAGCTATATCAACGGTGTGCTGAATGTGAAGCTCAGGAAGAAGCCAAACACTAAACCTACTGAACCTAGGACCGTTTAGAAGAATCGGTCTTGCAAAGCAGATCGATGAAGATAACTGTCAAAGACACACTTTTTATAAAAGGTCCAGCAACCGTAAGGCTTCAAGACGGCGAAGCAGAAGTCTTAGGTATACCCTTGTCCTACGAGGCGCCTATAGTTGTACGGAGAAATAAGATTCTCCCGATAGAACCAATAACCAAACCAGCCTATATCACAGTATCCTTTGGACCGAACGGCTACGTCCTTCAGAAGCAGATTAAAGGCGGTACAAAGATCTGGGCGAGGGCAAAAGATCTGATTACATCAACCCCTCTTAAGGTTAGGAGGTTGATCGTTGTTGGAGCATCAGACTCAGGTAAATCAACTCTTACAACATATTTACTGAACCTCGCGGTTGCCAAAGGGATTAAGGTGGGTGTGGTTGATGCAGATATTGGCCAAAGCGATCTAGCACCCCCAGGATGCATAGGCGGGGCTGTGATACGTAGGCAAGTGATCGACCTTCGTGATGTGAGAGGTGATGTTCTCGAGTTTGTCGGGTCTACCTCACCTATGGGTATTGAAGAGGTCGTGATAAGGGGTGTTAGAAGAGCTGTAGAGCGGATAAGCGATCAGCAACCAGACCTCTTGCTGATAAACACTGACGGCTACGTAGATGGTGGAGGTGTTGAATATAAGATAAGACTTGGCGAATCTCTCTCACCAGACCTCATACTCTTCATCTCAACAGAACCCCAAAGCAGACTCGAAAGAAGGTTAATTGATAGATTTTGTGCAGAGAAGGTTCTTACACTTGAAGGTGTTGAAGGTGTTGAGAAGAGCTTGAGCGAAAGGGTAGAGAGAAGAATTAGTCAGTTCCACCGCTACCTTAAGCACGGTAAAGTTATACGCCGCAAAATAAGCGAATGTAAAATCATCTTCCTAGATAGAGAATATTCCGTGAATCCGGAGGATAAATCTAAAATAGGTAAGTTAGAGGTGTGCGATACACCAGATTTGACTATTCTCTCATCAGAAAGAAGGCTTGTCATACCAAGGGGGGTGCTTGAAGGCATGTTCGTGGGTTTGGGTAGCGGGGTCGTCGAGGGCTTCGGATGTGTGCTGCGGTGTGATGAAGGTGATAACCTGGAGGTCTTGACACCTCTTCCAACCTTCCAGAGGCTTCAACTAAGCCTCATAAAGCTGAATGAGAAGTTTAGAGATGAGCGTATATCCTTTAGACACCTAAACCTATATACAGAACCGCTCAACAAGGAAGGTTCGTGTTGATAGAAGAGGAGTTTACGGTCGCTTCCAGACCCTTCAGACTTAGGCTCTTAAGATACGCGAACGGATGCTTACTATCGCTTTCAGAGGGAAGTGAAGATCGACTCGGTGGGCTTCACCTCGCACTAAAGCAGGAGAAAACCCTCAGCTCAACCACAATAATACCAGACAGATTTGGTGGCGTCTTCTTAGAAATCTTAGGTCGAAGCGTAGCAAACCACATAAGCGGTATAGTGATAACGACGCTCTACCTGAAAAGCGCATTAACGCCTGCAGAGGCTTCAGAAATCTTAAACAAAATCAACGAGACGCTGTCGACATCTACCCACTTCCCTAAATAGAGCAGTTAAAGATATAGGGGTTGAACTAGCGTAAGTTAATGAAGAGTAGATATGGTGAAGATTAGTAAGCGAGCTGCCCTTATAGTAGTTGATGTGCAGAACGACTTCTGCCCAGGAGGAGCCTTGCCCGTACCTGAAGGAGATAAGGTTGTGCCCGTACTTAACAGCTATATCGAGTTATTTAGAGCTGCTGGTGCCCCCATCTTCTTTACGCGTGACTGGCACCCTAAGGATCACGTCTCCTTTAAGACTCAAGGAGGCGTTTGGCCGCCTCATTGCATCCAAAACACTTGGGGTGCTGAGTTTCACCCAGCGCTCAAAGTTGGGAAGGGTGATTTTATTATCTCGAAGGGCTTTGAAAGGTCTGTTGAAGCGTACTCTGGCTTCGAGGGAACCGATCTTGATGAGCTGCTAAAACGTCTCAAAATTAAGGAGCTTTTCGTCGGAGGGCTTGCCACAGATTACTGCGTAAAGCACACGGTGTTAGATGGTTTAAGAAGAGGATATAGAGTGTATCTGCTTGAGGATGCTGTGCGAGGAGTAGACGTAAATGAGGGTGACAGTATTCGAGCGATTGAGGAGATGGTTAAAGCTGGTGCTGTGAAGATTTCTCTTAAAGATTTAGAATGATGTGCGATTTTCACCCATCTGCTCAAGAATGTTGCAGTATGCGCGTAAATGTTGAAGCCTTTCTGCGTTAACTCGTATCTTCTTCTACTGCCACATTCGATCTCGGTTAGGAAGCCGTTTTCAACAAGGGACTTGAGGTGTATCTGAAGTATCGCCCAAGATATATTGGCTTTATACATTATCTGTCTCGGCTTCTCTACCCCCTCTTTCACAGCCCGTAAAATATCCATTTTTATCTCAAGCTGTGATCTTCTAATTAAGGTGAAGGTTCTGCTGACAACCCTTTGTAAGCCCCTCCACTCAAATACACCTCTACGTTAAGGTACAATTTTACTACACAGTCAACAAAACTGGATATGTGACGTCAAATGGAAGTTTAGGCATTAACATTAAGCCTTATCCCCTCTCTAGCGTTGACTACGAACGCATCGGTGATTCATAGAGGTGATGTTTTAGAAGTCACAGCTTTAGTTTGTAGCGATCTTAAACCTGTTGAGAATGCAACACTCAACTGGAATATAATTGGTCGGGTTGTGCTCAGGAAGGCTGATGTAACTGACCAGAATGGAATAGGGCGGCTGATCCTTAAAAGCGAGGAAGAGGTAAGTGTAATGTACATAAATGTGGTGGCAACAAAGAAAGGCTACAGTTCAGCATTAGCAAGCAGAGCATTGAGGCTCTACCCTTACCTTTCTACCAATCTATCACTAAGCTATCATTTTGGCAAAAGAATCCTTGGTTTGCAGGTTTAGTGGCTGTCTCTGCCATTGTTCTAGCGTTCTTGATTAGATCTTTAAGGAAAAGAAATGAAACAGCAAAACCTGAAGAGTTAGAAGCTGCAGATGCGCTATAGCGAACCACAGAGTGGATAAAGTTTTATGTGACACCATTCTCTCTATCGCCTAGAAAGGCGGTATAAACGCCAGCGGCATAGCAGCGGTTAAATATTTTAAGAAAGGCTTCATAAGAAGGTTGACATATCCACAATAAGAAACATTTGGGCACTATTCGGCGTAATATGGTTCATAATGTTCTTTCTGCTTCCTTTTTTGGAAAGAGATTATAGAACTCGTAGCCATCGCAGCAGTGGTCAGTCTTTATCCGGGAATAAATTCTTGCAGCTTTTACAGTAATCTACTTAATCTACACTGGTCTGAAGAAAGTAAAAGAACAAAGTGTATATTTCTAGCTCCATGAAGGAAGATTGATCTTACTTTTCTTACTTGTAATATGAAAAAGCGGAGAAAAGAAGAAATATACACCTTGTCAAAGAACAAGATATATACACCATCCCCTAGAACCTTGGATGTTTGTTGCCTTACTTATAGTTACGCTAATTAGGTTTTAGAAGGCTTGTTCTTCGGTTGTTTGTAGGTGGGTTAGCTTGGGACTAGTGATGGTTTTCTGACCTAGATGTCGTCTGTACAAGCTTTTGTTAGGAGACCTTCCTCCTTTGCTACTAATAGTGGTTAGTGATAGCTATCTATACATTAGCAGGCTAGCGGGTGTCTGGTATTTGATTTATAGGAATCTATCACTAAAGAAAGCAACCGTCAAGAGGTTACTCAAGTAGTGGTTTTGATTATTATGGGAGCATGGTGTCTAGGGTTAAAAATACTAGGTTGAAGCATCGATACTTTTTAATATNGTCTCCAACGTTATTTAAAACGTGGAGGGAAAGTGTCTGACCTCCTTACGCGGAGGCAATGTGGTTGGGGCTGAGGATACGCTTCTAACGATCGAAGATCTCGATCTTGCTGGTAAGACGGTGATTGTAAGAGTTGATATCAATACACCTGTCGATCCTAAAACCCATCAGCTACTTGAGCTCAACAGAATAATGGAAGCAGCAGTAACCATAAGGGATCTCTCTAACTCCAAAGTAGTGGTTGTTTCACATCAAGGTAGAGTTGGCAGATACGATTATATACCTTTAGAGCAGCACGCCCAAGCCTTATCTAAAGTCCTTGGAAAAGAAGTTAAATTTGTTGACGACGTGTTCGGCCCCGCTGCTCGAGAAACCATATCTTCGCTTCAGAACGGGCAAGTTTTGTTGCTTGACAATCTAAGATTTGCCGCTGAGGAGAACGTTGAGTATACGCCTGAGGCCGCTGCTAACACCTATCTGGTTAGAAAGCTTGCCCCACTCCTAGATGCCTGTGTGTTAGACGCTTTCCCAACCGCACACCGCTCATCACCATCTATAGTAGGCTTTGCCGAAGTCTTACCTACTTGTGGTGGGCGTCTTATAGTCAAAGAACTAAAGGCCCTTAACAGAATTCTTACAGTAGCAAAGGCGCCTTACGTTGCATTATTAGGCGGCGCCAAGATTTCTGATCGAATCGAAGCCATCGAAACGCTTATCGCAAATAAGAGGACTGACAAAGTCCTCCTCAGCGGGCTCTTAGCGAACATCTTCTTGCGCGCAAAAGGTAAGCTGAGGACGCCTCTTGGTATAGATAAGGAGGAGCAGTATATAAATAAAGCACAAATGTTGCTTGACGAATATCCAGATGTATTTGAGTTCCCAGTGGATGTAGCTGTTGAGAGAGGTGGAGAAAGGGTTGAGATTAAAGTTGAAGATCTTAAGGAAGATGATGTAGTCTACGATATAGGGCATAAGACAGTAGAAAACTACTCTAAAATCATACGGAGCGCAGGGACAGTATTTATGAGTGGGCCTCCAGGATTCTTTGAGCGTGAAGAATTTAGCTACGGCACTGAAATGCTCCTTAGGGCTATGGCGTCATCTTTTGCTACAACCATTGTAAGTGGTGGTCATTTGAGCGCCGCTCTACAGAAGTTTGGCATCAAAGAGTGGATCGATCACGTAAGTACCGCTGGCGGCGCTTTAGTGCTCTACTTGGCTGGTAAAAAACTTCCGCTAATAGAAGCGCTATATAGAGCTGCGAAACGACGGCACTCCAAGAAATGAGGTGACTTCTGTATGAAGGTCAGAGTTGCTGTAAATGGTTATGGTGTTATAGGGCGTAGGGTGGCTGATGCAGTAGCGAAGCAAGATGACATGGAGGTTGTAGGTGTATGCAAAGTAAGCCCTGATTACAAAGCGCTCTTTGCCCTAAAGAAGGGCTTCAAACTCTATGCAGCCGATGGGAAAGGTGTAGAGAAGTTCAGAAAGATGGGGGTTGACGTTTCAGGTACGGTAGTTGATATGGTGAAAGAGGCTGATATAATCGTAGATGCAACACCTGGAGACATCGGGCCTCAGAATAAAGAGATGTACGCTAAAGCGTCTAAGAAGGCTATCTTCCAAGGTGGTGAGGAGCACGAGTTAACAGGCTTCTCTTTCGTCGCGCAATGCAACTATGATCAAGCACTAGGTAGACAGTTTGTGCGTGTTGTCTCCTGTAACACAACAGCATTATGCAGAGTTTTGCATGCCTTGGATATGGCGTTTGGTGTTGAGAAGGCTAGGGTTGTGATAGCTAGAAGAGCTGCTGACCCAGATGAAATCAACCGAGGACCTATTGACGCCGTCGTGCTAGACCCGGTCACCCTACCCTCCCACCACGGCCCTGATGTGAAGACGGTTCTACCGCACATAAACATAACTACGATGGCTCTAAAGGTCCCCACTACCCATATGCATCTGCACAGCTTGATCGTTAAGCTAAGGGATAAGACCGCTACTGCGGAAAAGGTTAGGGAGGCGCTCCGACATACGCCAAGAATACTTTTAGTCAGCAGCAAGCTCGGGGTGAAGTCCACAGCCCATGTGTATGATATAGGGCGGGAGATAGGGCGGGAAAGAAGCGACATATTTGAGAATATAATCTGGGAGGATTCGCTCACAGTAGAGGATTCTGAACTCTACTTCTTTATGGGCGTGCATCAAGAAGCTATCGTTATACCAGAAAATATAGATGCAATAAGAGCAATGTTCAAGATAGCATCGTGTGAAACTTCGATTCAGAAGACGAATACCAGCTTGGGTATAACGTCATCAACAGTAACATAGAAAAGGGGAGAGAAAAAGGTAATTCATATGACACTTCACAGTTTAGCAGATTCCTTGGCATCGGTATTAGAGGAGGCCTTGTTCCTTCATTCTTTGAATTTCCTCGAGTGAGGGTATTTTTGCCTTTTCAGGGAAAGGTCTAGTAATTGGTTTCGTGGCATCTATGCAGAGTATGCTCCATACTCTTCCCGGCCCTTCTCCTTCTGATGAAGGATCAAGACTCTGACCAAATACATCTGGTATGATAAAGATACCTTTTGAAGGGTTACATCTAGTGGCTATCGCCCAGAGAACTTCTTCAGGATTTCTTGGATCGATATCCTCATCTACAGCTACGCAAACCTTTATGCTATCGTTAGCCGCCAAAGCAGCTAAAATAGCTCTCCTACCATCCCCTTCTCTTTCCTTCTTAAGGGAGATCACAAAGAAGAAGGTCTGCAGGAAGCTGGCACGTTTAAAGGTAGGGACGGCTGCCTTTATCTTTTCAAATGTCCCAACGGTCTTAGCTATAAAATAATATCCCATTTCAGCTGACCGAGCGGTTATTGTATAGTAAATCGGGTCTTTTCGTTGGGTTATCTTCCTAATCTCAACAATAGGTCTCATCCCAGGAACACCATAATAACCAGTGTACTCACCATAAGGTCCTTCAATTTCCCTTTCTTTAGGAAGTATCACCCCTTCTAACACTATTTCGGCATCAGCGGGTACTAACAGATCGGAAGTCTCAGCCTTAACTAGTTGAATCGGCTCTTTTGCAAGTGCTCCTGCCAAAGCATACTCGTTCTCGCCTAGTGGTAAACCTGTTGCCGCCGCTATACCCACTACCGGATGATACCCTATTACGACTGCTATGTTTAATGGTTCACCCCTTTCATCAGCTTTTTTGTAAATGTGCCAAAGGTGCCTCGGCTCCATAAGAATGCCCAATCTGTTCCTTCCCTTTAAAAGCAACCTATGGTATGACAAGTTTTGTTCACCGGTTTCGGGGTCCTTAGCTACGATAAACCCACCAGTTATGTAGGGGCCAGCATCCTTCTCATGCATTATGGGAATAGGATACTTTCTGAGATCTAACTCTGACTCGTTCAAGATTACTTCCTTACAAGGACCTGACGATATCACCTCAGGTGATATTCTTTCCTTAATCCTCTTCGCTATCCCATTGTTTATGGTATCGTAGTCTGCATTTTCTGGTAGCCCTAAAGCTATGGCTAACCTCTTTCTCGTAGATAACACGTTAACTAATACCGGAATATTGTAACCTTTTACATTCTCAAATAGGATAGCAGGCCCTCTTTCAGCCTGCGTTTTCATATGAATGGCAGATATTTCATATTTCACATTCACCTCTTTCTTTTCTCGCCTTAATTCTCCTTTTTCCTCAAGAAGCCTAAGATAATACCTGAATGTAGAAGGTGTTTCTTTAAACATCTTTTCACCACGCGCCAACTACTACCCTATAATCTTCTATTTAAGTTTAATGCTTGGGAGACCACCTTCGGTGCTCAAAATTTTTGCTTCACTTTTAACACGGCGAGGCTAAGTTTGATCGTGTGGTAACTCTCACATCAAATATAGGTGGATGCTACAAAACATTATCGCTAGCCTTATCAAATAAGAGCATCTATCTATCCCTTCCGCACTTTTCCATCTCTTTAAGAAGTTCTACACTCTCTAATAATCTTAGTAAGCGATAAAAGAGGTCCGTATGTTAAATGAGAAGGGGGGTTATGTGTTTGGATAAAGCATGCCTTATTATGACAACATATGAGTCTGAAGAGAGGGCATCCTATGCCGCTAAGGATATAGTCGAGAAGGGGCTTGCCGCTTGCGCTACATACTTTAAAGTGAGTTCTATCTACAAATGGAAGGGCAAAATCGAGGATGCTAGCGAATACCTAGTTATTTACAAGACATTATCCACAAAGGTTGAGCAGCTGAAGAGCGAAGTGCTTAAGACACATAGCTACGAGGTGCCTGAGCTACTCGAAGTAAATGTAGATAGTGTAGGTGAAGGATACTTAAGGTGGATGTTAGAAACACTAATTTAACACTTCAAAACGAAGTAGAGCTACCAAACCGCCTAAAGTAGAGATCTGAAGACCAACTTCTGTTGATGAGTCCAACAGATAGATCTGCCCCCCGGTAGATTCGACCTTGTTTAAGAGCTGAACAATCATCTCTTCTTTAGCCTCCTCCGCAAAAGCTTGGTCTGAGACGAGAAGATATTCTACAGCGCCAGCGTCAGTAGCTTTGGTGACCTCGTCTAACCCAATAGCAACTCTATTATCGCTCTTCGCAATCCTTGTAAGAACCTCTTTTATAAGTAGAGATGCTTTGACTATTTTGTGGTCTTTCAAGAGCTGATGGAGGTTCTGCGACTTTAAAGCCATTCGGACACCGTCCTCTCCAGCAACGTCCACACCTTCGACTACGGCAACACGCTTCCCTATCTTGTTAACACCCTTTAGTAAGTTGGCTAGAGCGTTCTTGGTAGGTCCTGGACCCACGATATAGATCATCTCATCCTCTCTAACACTTGACTTAAGAGCCTCAATGATCTTATTATAGTATATGTGTGCTACGTTACTTTCTGAGTAAGCTTTGCCACCAGCAAAGGACTCTATGTTGGTTATGACCTTAAGATGAGCACCCTTAACTCTACCTATTGCTGCTTCCCTCCTATCCATAGCTAGGATGATGAAGCTTGGATCGGAGCTGTAGGTTTTCTTTAGGATACTGAGGTGTAGGTCGCTGAATGCGGCCTTTTGAAGTTCGATCTTCTTTTCAGGTGTTATGAGGAAGGAATGGTGAGCACCCTTCTTGACCGACTCATCTGAAGCTTTGAAAATTCTTCCAAATATTCGAAGGCGGCTTAGGCTGCTATCTATACTCACCTTCTCCACTTCAAGCGTTATTAGCACAGGTATCCGCTCACCTTTATCTGGTCTGATAAATTCACCTTGAGGCTTTATAGAACGTGTGGTCCGAGTAGTTAACAGATCCTTTGGTTCGATCACCCTTCTTAACGCCCAGAGATCATCCTCATCTTCTGGTGTTAGTGTTATGAAGCCTTTCTTCAGATTAAGCCTATGGATTATCAAAGGGACTGCTACTCTATGCCAAGGTCCTTGAATGTGTTAACCCTAAGCCCCTCCGGTATATTCTGCAGTTCACTTAATCTATGTCCGATGAGCGTCTTCACACCCGCCTTTGACGCAGCGTCCACAAGCCTCTGCGTTATGATGCCATCGAAGATTATATGTGTATATCCGCTTACCTTTTCTAAACTTGGATATAACTCGTTAACAGGCATTCTTGCAATCTCATTTAGAGCTTCATCAAGCACCACAGCCTCCAAAGTGCCATTAAGTGAGTTATAGAGCGATGCTACTTTCTCGGTAAACGCGTCACGTACTACTTGCACTTTCTTAGTTGATGAAGGCTCCTCTTTAAGCAGCTCTATAATCTCAACTGGTGTAAGCTCCTCTACCTCTTTACCTCTAGGCGCCCTGACCACACGTACAATGTTAGCCCCGACCTGCTCTAACTCACGTAATATAAGATCTCCAGCCCTATCTCCATCCAAGAAGGGTATAATCTTCTTTTCACGCAAAAATCTTATGAGAGACTCAGGTATTTTAGCGCCTTCAAGTGCGATAACATTCTCAAAGCCTGCCCTAAGGAGATTTATAACGTCAGCCCTCCCCTCAACCACAATTATTTGATCCGCACTATACACACCAGGTCCAGCAGGCAGCCCCTCCTTACCGAAAGCGATTACGCGAGCTCTCTTTGTCGATTCGATAACATCACGGATGAGCCCCTCGCTTTCACTCATGGTTTTTGATGCCCACTCTCTAAGAATCTGCTTAGCCCTCTCAACAATCAACTTTTTTTTAGCAGCCCTAACATCTTCTATCCCCACTAAAGTGAAACGAGCCGAACAAGGACCTACTTTATCTACACTTTCCACTGCGGCTGCCACGAGCGCTGCTGTAGAGATATCGGTAGACATTGGTATAAGAACTTCACCAGTTGTTCTGTCGTTCTTCGAGGTCAAGTTGATCTCTATCCTACCTACTTTGTAAGATTTCTGTAGTTCGTTTAGGTTCAGTTCCGGACCAAATAGTCCCTCTGTCTGGCCGAAGATCGCTCCTATTACATCGGCTTTTTCAACTACGCCTTCTACCTCGAACTTTAACTTTACTAGATACTTTACTATCCCAGGTTCTGGCAAACTTATATCTACCTTCTCTCTTAAGTGTTATCAACCTTGGTGTTACTTACTACCTTTCTGCCAGATATAAACTTACCGTTTCTCTTTGTGAAGTTTTTAAGGCTTCTGCATCGATTCCTAATAGTCACCTCAGTTACGCTAGCAGCCTTAGCCAGATCTTTCTGCTTTACTTGCTCACCCTCTAACGTCCCTGCTATGTAAAGAACCGCAGCTGCTGTCCCCATAGGGTCTTTACCTACCAAATTTCCAGATTTTTGGGCTATCCTAAGTAATTCAAAGGCTCTTCTCTTTACCTTTTCACTAAACCCGACACTCGCTGCAATCCTAGACATGCATTTCATAAGATCTACAGAAGGTAGATGTAGGTCTATTATTGATAGCATCTTTCTATAGCATCTAGCTAAGTCTTTTTCGGATATATTCGTTATAGCGGCAAAATCTTTTAGAGTTCTGAAAGCCCCCAATTCTCTACAAGCTGCATATAAGGCTGCAGCGGCGGTTGCTTGAATAGGTCTACCTCTCGTGAAACCTTTCTTGAGAACCTTCCTATATATCCACGCTGCTTGCTCTACTATCGTTCTGCTTACTCCAAGTTTATCCGCTATCTTCTCAAGCTCTTTTAACCCCTTGTTTAACGAGCGGTTTGCAGAGCTGTGTATACTTCCACGCCTACACAGCAGAGGGATTCTACTCATACTCTCCAAGTCATCATTCAGTAGAGCGTTACCAATGCTCTCTTCATTACCTAGATATGTGTGAAAAAAGCTTGTTCTCACGTTATCCTCGCCACTTTTTCTCCAAGTAGGCTCTGAAGTGATTGCTTTTTCAGTAAGGACTGCGCCACAACTTCTACAAATCGCTTCTCCAGCTACGCTATCAATTATAATGGAGGTGGAATTGCACAGTGGGCAGACATTTATCGAACCTAGAGTCAATGAAGGTTTGGCTTCTGTGACCAACTCGGTTAAGGCTGAATGACATTTGCATTATATACATTATCTAAATTTTCTCACTATCGTATATACTAAGCTTCTGCAACAACCGCTGGTCAAGAAGTTTCCCCCTCACGAGTTTCATTAGGTTTTGTGAAATTTGTGGACCGGGGGGGATTTGAACCCCCGACCTTCCGAGCTCTTGGCTAAGGCGCTTGCAAGTCGGATATTCTACCAGACTAAACTACCGGCCCACGTGTTAAAGTGGGTTGCTGAGCGGTTCTTAATCTTATCGCCTTTTCTGGTTCCCTTCATTATAAGGTTCCATCTATAGTGTTTTAAAAGTTGTGACTTGAGTCCGCTAAATCAAACTTTTCCTGTTGGTTCGCTTTTTTAGAGTGTTCGTTTTCATCTTTAGTTAAGCCTGCAAGCTTCATCACATACTCTTTTGATAGGGCGCCGCTAGCTATTAGGCTTGCTATGGAGTTCGCTGAGGCTTCGCCAGTAATCTTTCCTATGTTGCCTTTGATCTGCCTCCACTTTAACTTCGAATTACCGCTGTTAGAGACATAGATGATACCTAGCACATCTCTTGCGTTCACGAATGTTATATCGCGGATCTTCTTTAAAGTAACCTTGTCGGCTGCCTCTACATATATAGCGCCTTGCTCACCTTCCTTCTCTGGGAAGACTTCTTTGTCCCGTAGATAGCTCTCTGGTATAAAGGAGCGGCAAGTATTGTTGATTAGGAAACGCCTGAAGCTCTCCAACGTTGCTGTGGTTTCGATGTACACCATCGTTCCCACCCACTTGGTAGCTCAGTGCTCTTCCCTTACTTCTTAAGCTGCCTTAGCAGTAATATATAGGTGTGTTCCTACTATTACTCGGGCGAACTGTGAAGACTCTAGCCCTGCTGATGGGTGAAGAGGATAGGCTATATAAGTGGCCCCTCAGCTTGAGTGCTGAGTTCGCCCTAGCACGTGATAGACCATGAGCTTAAGAAGTTTCCTAGAAAAAGCCGATGTAGAGGTTGTGGATGAAGAGGTATCCCCAGATCTTGAAGTAGCAGATCGCATCAGAAAGGCTAGAAAACCAGTATTATTCAGAAAGATCAGAGGGTACCGTGGCTTTAGCATAGCTGGTAACTTGGTGTTTTCAAGAAGTGAGCTTGCATCCCTTCTACAAGTAGATGTTGAAAGCCTAGCAAAATGTTTAGCATCTGCCATATCCAACTCGACCAAATATAGGTTGGTTGGCGATGCGCCTTGGCTCGAAGTACATCGCAACAAACCAGATCTGGCTTCTGAACTTCCTCTGACCACCTTCTACAGACAGTACCCGAAGAGATATGCTTCTGCGACTATAGTGTTAGCTAAGGATCCTGAATCTGGGAGGCAGAACGCTTCAATACATCGCTTGATGCATGTAGAGAGTAATAGGTTCGCAATCAGAATTGTGCCCAGAGATCTTTACACCTTTTATCAAAAGAATAAGGAGCGTGGGTTAGATACTGAGGTTGTTGTGGTCTGTGGTCTTCACCCACTTGTCTACTTAGCAGCAGCAACTTCGCATCCGAGCTTGGACGAATTAGAGTTAGCCAACACCCTACTGAAAGGCGGATTAGAATGTTTCACGTTAGACGGGTTTAACGTGCCTAGAGCGGCGGAGGTCGTCATGAAAGGCAGGCTTCTTCACTCAGAAGAGGTTGATGAGGGGCCATTCGTAGACCTAACCGGGACCTGGGACGCTGTTAGGAAGCAGCCTATACTTGAGGTAGATGAACTATACCGCAGGAGCGAGCCTATCTGGCAAGTCATTTTACCCGGTGGAGTAGAGCATCGCCTACTGATGGGTGTGCCCCAAGAGCCCCGCATACTTACCTTTGTGAAGAATGCTGTGCCCTCGGTGCAGAATGTTGTGCTTACTGAAGGCGGGTGTGGTTGGTTACACGCTGTTGTTTCGATTAAGAAGATGGCGGATGGTGATGGTAAGAATGCTGGGCTCGCCGCTCTCGCTGCGCACCCTAGTCTCAAGATGGTTATCGTGGTGGATGATGACATCAACATTTATGATCCTTTAGATGTTGAGTGGGCTTTGGCTACGAGGTTTCAGCCAGATAGAGGCCTTGTTGTATTAAGTGGGGTTAGGGGTTCTTCGCTCGACCCTTCAAGTTTTAAGTCGGGCGTAACATCAAAGTGGCTGATAGATGCTACACTACCTTTGGACGCTGATAGAGAACGTTTCACTAAGGTTAAGGAGTAGGTAAGGTTTGTATCTTACGAACAAGCAGGAAGCAATCCTTAAAGGAGAAGAAGGCTGGGCTAAGAAGAAGTGCTTAGAGATCATAGTCGGGCTAGGTGAAATCTACGGCGCAGACCGCCTCATACCAGTAGCCTCAACCCAGATATCGGGTGTCAGCTACAAAACGCTTGGCGAAGACGGGCTACAGTGGGTGGAGTCACTGGCAACAGCTAAAGTCGTTGTACCGAGCATGCTAAATCCAGCTGGCATGGACCTCTGCTTCTGGTCGGAGATGGGTGTGTCAGAGGACTTCGCTGAGAAGCAGATGAAGGTGATAAGAGCGTATGAGCGGTTGGGTGTTATCACTCTATGTAGCTGCACACCCTATTTAGCGGGTTTTGCTCCAAGGTTCGGTGAGCATATAGCGTGGTCGGAATCTTCTGCTGTCTGCTTTGTAAACTCCTTTCTCGGCGCTCGCACGAATAGAGAAGGCGGCCCATCTGCTTTAGCCTCAGCGATAACAGGTCTGACAGCTAACTACGGTCTTCATCTCGATGAGAACCGTAAACCTACCGTTATCGTCAAGGTCTCTGCTGAGCTACGGGGGTTAAGTGACTACAGCGCTTTAGGCTACCTCTTAGGTAGGATGGTGCAGCAAGATATACCCTACTTAAGAGGCCTACCTTCGCTCAGTGTTGATGAAGCTAAGGCTATTTCAGCAGCGGCGGCTGCATCGGGTAATCTAGCGCTTTTTCACGCTGAAGGTTTCACGCCAGAATCTAGAGGAGGTGTTAAAGAGGTTGGTGAGCGCCTACATATAGATGATAGGGATCTTAAAGGAGTGTATGATGAGTTGTCAACGATTCGTTCTGGTAAGATAGATCTAGTTGCGATAGGTTGCCCTCACACATCTCTTGCTGAGCTAAAGGCTGCCGCTGCTTTACTAAAAGGTAGGAAGATCTCACCAAGCACCAAACTCTGGTTCTTCGCCTCTCTTCCAGTGAAGGTGCTTGCGGAGCGTCTGGGTCTTGTTGATGCTATCGAGGAAACAGGCGGTAAGGTGTACACAGATTGCTGCATGATCGTGGCGCCTCTTGAGCGGATGGGCTTTAGTACGATGGCTGTAAATTCGGCTAAGGCAGCTCTTTATGCGCCGACAGCTTCGAAGGTGGATGTGGTCTTCACAACCCTTGAGAAGTGTGTTGATATAGCGCTTGAGGGTAGGTTGGTTTGAGGGTTATCAAATGTAGAAAGATATCTGCTGGTAGAGCAGAAGGCTTATCGCTATTTTCCCCAGCACCCTTAAGCTTCTTTGGTACGGTAGATCCTCTAACGAGTGAGGTTATTGAAAAGAACCACCCCATCTATGGGCAGAAGCTAGCAGATAAGATACTTATCTACCCAACAGGAAAAGGGTCTACAGTCGGCTCCTACATACTTTATGGGTTAAGAAGAAGAGGGCTAGCACCTAAGGCGATTATTATGAAGGAAGCCGAACCAATCGTTGCAGTAGGCGCCATTATGGCAGAGATCCCACTCGTTGATAGGCCTGAGTCATTTGACTTTCAAAGTGGCTTGCACATAGTGGTGGATGCAGATAGGGGGGAGATTATAATCCTCTAGGGCTGCTCCCAATAGGGTTTTAGCCAGTTATAAGCAGCCTCCGCTACTATCGCTGCGCAAACCAGTATTATGCAGAGTAGTAGTTCTCCTTTGCCTAGCATATATGCCCCCACCATAGCGAGCGGTATCTGTAGGCTGTGTAGTAGAATAGCTATCGTCTTACGCCTTAATGTAGCTTTCCAAACCCATCTGTTACTCAACTACTCACCCTATCTCATTACCAGATAGGGTTATTGAGAATTTGTGATAAAAGGTTAACTGATGTGCGGAGTATCAGAGGGCTTGTGGTGTAGGCGGTTTTACCTCTTCTTTGGCGAACTTTCTTTCGATCTCTTGTCTATGTATAGTATTCATGGTGCAGAAGGGTATTATTCTGCCGTCTGGCACAGCGTAGTGTATGCCGCACCTCTCGACCCTCTCTAAGTCGAAGTTGTATCCATCCATAAAGTGCATGGCGCCGACCATTATTACTCTGCGCATGAGCTGGCCTAGTGCGCTGTAGCTGCCCTCCTTTATTATGCCCGAGAGTAGGGAACTTAGAACCCTCATCTTAAGATGCCTTAGAGAGGCTATCATCTTCATCTTAGCTCTAGTCTTCTTCCCAGCAAGGGCTAGTTGGGTAACTTCATCCATCTCTGCCATGAAAGCGTCCACATCAGCATATCTGGTTATGGGGATTAGCTTACCATCTTCAACAAAAACGAAGGTAGCCATGCCACAGTGTTCGTGCATTGTAAACTCTGGATAAGGTTTCCCTTTCAGCGCAGCCATCGCCCTCGCAAAAGGCACAACTGAGGGCACAGGGTAGAAGTCGTTTCTTGTTATCTGCCCTTCTGTTTGCTCTTCTACCAGCCTCATGAAGTCTGGGATTGTGATCCTGTATTCTTTCAGCTTCTTCCTGTCTATTCTACCTGTTATGGAGACTGGTTGAACATTTACGCAGCGTATGATATCAAAGTTGTTAGCGGCAAAATGGATTACATCACCTATTTGGTCATCGTTTACACCTTTAACTAAGGTAACCACCAGCACTGTGCTCTCGTGCCCAATCTTACGGAGGTTCTCTAAAGCCTTCATCTTCGTCTGTAGAAGATCAACCCCCCTTGTGATGAGGTAGGGTTCGCTTCTAACACCGTCGAACTGAAGGTAGAAGGTACTAACCCCAGCTTCAGCTAAAGTACGAGCATACTCTAGGCTATTGGCGATTCTTATTCCGTTGGTGTTTACTTCGACGTGTGGTATGCCTGCTTCATGCGCTCTCTTGACAAGCTCAGGGAGATCTTCGCGGAGTGTTGGTTCGCCACCTGAAAACTGTAGAGCCTTTGTGCTGACAGGCCTGTTTGCTACGAGATTGTCTATCATCGCAAAGATCTCTTCTTTAGCTGGTTCGTAGAGGTAGCCTGCTGCGTCTGCGTTGGCAAAGCATATTGGGCATCTTAGATTACATCGGTTCGTCACATCTATTATGCCTAGGATGGTGTAGGATTTGTGGTTTGGGCATAGGCCGCAGTCATACGGGCAACCTCTGGAGACCTTTGTCCTTGGGTTTTCAACACCACTTCCATCTCTCCTAAACTTCTGAACTCTTAGATACTGCTCGTAGTCGCTCCAATAGAGGTCCTCATAGCTGCCGTGTTCGGGACAGCTCTTCCGTATAAACACTTTTCCGTCAGATTGGTAGATTGTTGCTTTTATAACTCTAAAGCAGACGGGGCATATGCTTCTGGTTTCTTTAATGGGTATCAACACTCCACCCTCATTTACCGCTGTTAATTAAGTTCTTCTAACCTCTTACGCCTTCAGCCTTATAAATCCTCTATAACCCTATTTTTTGAGTCTTCGTTAGTAATTCGAGTTCTTGGTCTACGCAGGCGCTTTCTACACCAAATTTTTTAATGCATTCGAGACACCGCTCAGGGTCGCATAACGTAGTGCTTAGATACTTCTCCCCTCCGTCTGGTAGGATCGCTAATATTACACCGGAGTCCAGTTCTTGAGCCTTCTTCAGCGCAGCATAGAATATTGCTCCTGAGCTAGGTCCGCAGAATATCCCCTCTTTGAGTGTGAGGAGTCTCGCGGTTTCTTCCGCTTCGGCTAGGGTTACAACCACTATTTCGTCTACTAGTGACGGATCCCAGATCTTTGGCACATATTGGACTTCGAGGTTCTTTAAGCCTTGAATCGGTGTGTCTTTGTGAGGCTCTACACCTATAACCTTCAGCTTAGGGTTCCTTTCTTTCAGCTTCTTTGAGACGCCGACGATCGTGCCTGTTGTGCCTAGCCCTGCGACTAGGTGAGTGAGCCTGTCGCCGAAGTCCCTCCAGATCTCTTCGGCTGTTGTCTCGTAGTGTGCTTTAACGTTGTTTGGGTTTGTAAACTGGTTCGGCATAAAGTACTTCTCTGGGTTCTTTGAAACTATCTGCCTAGCTAAGTCCTCAGCCCCATCCATCCCCCTTGCTGCTGGTGAGAGGATGATCTTTGCTCCATATGCCATTAGGATCTTTCGCCTCTCCATGCTCATAGTTTCAGGCATCACTATGGCGAGCTTATACCCCTTGACCGCGCAGACTAATGCCAAGCCTATGCCTGTGTTTCCGCTTGTGGGTTCTATTATGATCTTGTTTTTGGTAAGCAAACCTTCTCTCTCAGCAGCCTCTATCATGTAGAGGGCGATTCTATCCTTCACCGATCCCCCAGGGTTGAATTTTTCTAGCTTCACATACATTTCTACACTCTTCTTTGGGCTTAAGTTATTGATCCTCACAACCGGTGTGTTACCGATCAATTCGAGTATATTGTTGTATATCATTCTGAGCACCCTCCGCTATATACTGATATAATTTATTCCGCAACACCTATTTAAGGTAAACAAATTCGATCTCCTTAGGCGAATAACGAGCTAGGGCTGAGCAAGTTGACAGTAAATGTTTTTTCAAGAAGCTTGCAGAGGATGGATCTACTAGTTTTCCAGACAAGGGATAGGAAAAGTCTTCTCATAGTTGTACAGTTCTCTGCTGTTATATGTTATGGGTACGCACCTGCGCAGATCAAGAGGGGCCCTATGGCAATATAAACCTCTATGGAGCGCAGCAAACCATCTAAACAGCACACGCCTACACAACCAGAGACCCGAGGGGAGTATAAAAAGAGGTGTGGAGTGTGGGAGATATCTACTCTAAGATTTCTCTGGTTGTTAGAAGCGAACTTTTCTGTCAAGCCACCGCTCGATAAATCTTAAAAATGGTCTTCTGACACGCTTATCTTGAGACTACATTAGAGTAGCTTCAATAGGTTGCTGGTGTAGAGTGCGGTTGAAGATAGCGATAGTCGGCATGGGTGTAGCTGGCTCATATCTCGCAGCTAGGCTCAGGGATGAGCATAAGGTAATCGGCTTTGAGCGGCTGCCTAAAGATAAGTTCGATGCGGTCTGTGCTTGGGGTACTTCGATCGAAGGCATCAACACCTTTGCGAAGAAGATCGGCTTAAACTTCGAGGACTACATGCTACATAAGGGTAGAGAGATGCGTCTCGACCTCTTTGGGCGCTCGATCTACATTAAGTTGAAGGGGCTCTGCTCCTTCGATAAACTCAGGTTCCTCCAAGACGTAGCAGAAGGGGTTGAGGTAAACTACGGCAGATTTATCTCCAGAGGGAGCAGGCTTGAGGGGTTCGACCTAGTTGTGGATGCGACTGGGTTGAGCAGACCCCTCCTGCCGAGGGTTGAGCAGGACGTCTACATCCCCTGCCTGCAGTACAGAGTAAAGTATAGGGAGCCGCCCTTCGACGACTTCTACATAAAGCCCTTTAGCGGCTTAACAGGCTACTTCTGGTACTTCCCCCTAGGGGATGGCTATGCTCACGTTGGTGCTGGTGACTTTAGGAAGAGGCACGTTGCTGAGCTCGCATCCTTCCTCAAGAAGCATCCTGGTGAGGTCGTTAAGAAGAGTGGGAGGGCGGTTAGGATAACGCCACCAACCCTTTGCAGGCCGTTCAGCGTAGGTAATGTGGTCGGTGTGGGTGAGTCGATAGGCACAGTCTACCCTATGCTTGGTGAGGGCATCATACCGAGCCTTCAGTGCGCTGAACTCCTACTCGAAAACCTCGACAACCTTGTTGCGTATGAGCGAGCCGTGTTAAGGAGGTTCTCAATCTACGATAGGATCTTTGGCTTCGTTCGCTCCAAATTAGATAACACATTCACCCTAGCTTCGCAGCTCAGAAACATATTCTCACTCTTCTTTCATATGAAATTTAATGAAGCAAGATACGGTCTAGAGATTAAGCTGAGAGACGTGCTGAAAGTCGTCCTCAAATAATCTTCAAGGAATACTCCTTGTTTCAGTATCCTTCTTATATTCGTCTGTTTCTATAGGTCGTGTTAAGCCTTGATGCTGGCCTTTGAAGGGATAGATAAGGCTGGAAAGGCTACTCAAGCCCGTCTGCTGAGCACTAGGCTTCAGGATGAAGGATACACATGTAGGGTATTGTCCTTCCCGGTTTACACGACTCCTATAGGTCGGGAGCTGAGGCTTTCGCTAAAAGGGCGTAGAAGCTATCCTATTCAAGTAAGGTATCTGTTGATGTCCGCTAACCGATGGGAGATGAAAATGGATCTTGAGTCACCCGGGGTTGATGTGCTTATACTTAACCGCTACATTCACTCAAACATAGCGTATGGTGTAGCATCCGGGCTGGATCGAAGATGGCTCGAATCTTTGGATATAGGGTTACCTAAGCCGAACCTTGTAATACTGCTTGATATCTCGCCTACTACATCACTAAAAAGGAAAAGAAGGGGGAGGGATATGAATGAGCAAAATCTTACATACCTCGAAAAAGTAAGGTCTGTCTACCTCGATCTAGCAAAGGAGTATGGTTGGTACGTGATCAACGGTGAACGCAGCATAAAGCAAGTGCATGAGGATGTCTACGCAGTCGTAGAGGGCGAGATGCTAAAGCGGCAGACAGCTAACCCTTAATAACCTCTTCATCATGAAGTGTAGATGGAAGCATGCTGGAAAGTGTTGCCGAAATAAGAGATCCAGTCCACGGATATATCTGTGTAACAGAGGTAGAGAAGGCTATTATTGATTTACCTGTCTTTCAGCGGCTTAGGAGAATAAGGCAGCTCGCTGGCGCACACCTAACCTACCCGGGTGCTCAACACAGCAGATTTGAGCATTCGTTGGGCACTCTACATCTAAGTGGTGTAGCGGTTAATGTACTCGCTCAGAAGGTTCCGCTCACAGAGGAGAGGGCTCAGGAGGTTAGGCTTGCCGCTCTTCTCCACGATATTGGGCATGGTCCTTTCTCTCACGTTGTTGAGGAGGTGATGGTTGAGCGGCGTGGGATTACACACGAGGATGTTACTAGGCGTGTGATAAAGGAGACCGAGGTCAGCGATGTGCTCTCCAACTATGGTTTTGAACCGGATGTCCTGTGTGATTTTACCTTGGGGTTGTGTGCTACGCGCCCTAGATTCCTTAACGAAGTGGTTGGTGGGGGGCTGAGCGTCGATATAATGGACTATCTTCTAAGAGACTCCTACTTTACTGGAGTGGAATATGGTAAAGTGGATGTGCACCGCATCATAAACTCCTTCGAGGTCATTCAAGACCATCTTGCGCTCGATCAAGCAGCTCTTTACGCATTTGAAGCCCTAATGGTTGCTAGATACGAGATGTTCAGAGCGGTCTACTTCCACAGGACCGTTAGAGCAGCCGAGCTTATGCTCATAAGAGCGTTAGCGTTAGCGGATGATTACCTGCAGATAACCGACATAACCGACCTTCAACGCTACCTCTCTAGGGCTGATGAAACCACGCTAGAAGATCTGGTAAAGATCGACCCTCAAGGTAGGTCTGATCTGAAGAGGGCTAGGGAGCTGGCGTTGGCGTATAAGAACCGGAACCTAGTGAAATGCGTCTTTGAGAAGCCGATTCATAGGAAGGATCAGCTTATGGAGAGGATCTTCAGCCAGAAGAGGATAAGGGATGAGATAGCATCGAAGATAGCTGAAGAGGCGAAGGTTTCCCCTGAAGAGGTCTATATAGATGTTCCTACAACCGCCTCAGTACCCTATACTGCCGATAGGAAGGCTTTAACCTCCATAATCTTGGCTGCGAGGACCCCAGCTGGGCTTACTCATCAAGATGTTAGGCTCGATCAACTACCTTTAGTTGGTGCGATCTCGGGCTTCTTCGATATACTTCGTGTGTACACTTCGCATCCTGAGCGTAGGAGGGTTGCTGAGGCTGCTGAGCGTTTCTTCGGCAAAGAAGGTTATGTGACGAAGATTTCGATGTAGGTGCGTAGAGTTGGGCAAACCAATAGAGTCTAGGATCCTAGTGGAGAAAGTGTCTAAGATGCTCAAAGAGTTGTGTCCGGAGGATAAAACCGTTGTAGGCGATGTTTCTAGTAGAGGTGACCCGTTTAAGGTTCTTATAGCGACTATCCTCTCACACAGGACTAGGGATGAAGCGACGAGGGTAGCGGCAGACAACCTCTTCAGAGTTTACAGCAGCGCCAAAGAGTTGGCTGAAGCAGACCCCAAGCAGATCGAGCTACTGATAAAGCCTGTGGGCTTCTACCGGGTGAAGGCTAAGAGGATAGTGGAGGTCTCTAAGACAATATGTGAGAGGTTCGGTGGGGTTGTGCCAGACGACTTCGAGGCGCTTATGTCTCTCCCATCCGTCGGCCGTAAGACCGCTAACTGTGTGTTGGTCTATGGGTTTGGGAAGCCTGCTCTGCCAGTAGATACTCACGTGCATAGGATATCCAACCGACTAGGCTTGGTCAGCACGGAGACCCCTGAAGAAACGGAGGAAGCCTTGAAAAAGGTCATAGAGAAGAAATATTGGGTGAAGATCAACGATCTCCTCGTAAAGTTCGGGCAGCAGATATGT